>VMHT01178831.1_pt1 | contig 12855 bp, 20 predicted proteins | sample 4693611 | NCBI WGS metagenome assembly VMHT01 (sample SAMN12280063, study PRJNA550983) | marine metagenome | isolation source: seawater sampled from same location over 5 years 0.02-0.2 micron viral filtrate | place: USA: collected off the coast of southern California halfway between the port... ... | reverse complement strand
TTAGAAAAAGATATAAAAGATATTAAAGAACAAGCAGACAAGATTTCATCAGAGATTATACCCAATATGCTCGCAGAGCAGGGACTATCTTCTCTGAAATTAGCTGACGGAAGCGCTGTAGAGGTTAGAAAATCATACAGCTGTACTATAAAAAAAGATGGTGCTGACGCAGCTTATCAATGGCTTCGAGAGAACGGACTAGAAGACATCATTAAAAATGAAGTTTTTGTAACGTTCGGTAAAGGCGAAGATAACAAGGCAGAGCAATTGCTTGGCCTTGCAGAGCAAGAAGGGTTTGAACCTCAACAAAAATCAAAAGTTGAGCCGATGACTTTGAAGGCTCTCTATAGAGAGCGTATCGAGGCCGGCCTCGATATGCCCTCGGATTCTTTTAATTTATTTGTAAAGGATCAAACTAAAATTAGCCGGAAAAAATGAATCATGAAACAAGGAGAATGAACCATGAACCAAGTAACTAAAAAAGAAAATTCAAGCGTAGCTTTAGCTAGCATGTTTGAACAAGACCAAGCTGGTGGTATGCAAGGAATGGGTAGCGATGATTTTGCTATGCCTTTTCTACGTGTGCTAGGACAGTTGTCACCCGAGACAAATAAACGGGACGCCAAATATGTAGAAGGCGCTGAACCAGGTATGATATTTAATACCGTGACTAAGCAGACATATGATGGTGAGAAGGGACTCAATATTATTCCTTGCGGTTATAAGCGAGAGTATGTTGAGTGGAGTGATAGAGGCGAGGGCACAAGTGCTCCTGTTGCTATCCATCCAGTTAGTAGTGGTATTATTAAAGAAGCCACTAGAGGAGCTGATTGGAAAGATAGATTGCCTAACGGTAATTATCTAGAAAACACAGCGTCTTACTTTGTGTTGACGGAAGATTTGCAAACAGCATTGATATCCATGAAATCTACACAATTAAAAGTGAGTCGTTCGTGGAACTCGATGATGAATAGCATCAAACTTAAAGGTAAGAATGGTCTGTTCACACCGGCTGCATACAGTCACGTGTACAGCTTAAAGACAGTACAACAATCAAATGACAAGGGAACTTGGTTTGGTTGGAATGTGTCTTTAGTTGGCCCTGTACAAGATAAAAATATGTACGAGGCTGCGAAACAGTTTGCTTCTAGTGTATCTACGGGAGCAGTAGAGGCGAAACATGGCGAAGGTGAGACGAAGTCTAAGGACGACGTACCATTTTAATCATGGAAGAGGGCCCGAAGAAAAATCCCCCTTCTATCGGGCCTTCGCATTATACAACTTTTGAAGACTATTGGCTAGAACAAGATGAGTTGTGGGAATTAAGTTTAAAGGAATCAGTAAGACAAAAAAAAGAAAGGAATAAAAAATTAAATGCCAAGACCAAGGATATGCCCAACGTGCAATCAAAAATTCGAAATAACAAAGTGGCAAAAGAGTAAAATCTATTGCAACGATATTTGTAAACCTACTTGGAGACCCAACGCGGGTGGCGCTGTAGGAAGACCTAAAGCAAAGAAATGAAGTTTAAAGAAATATTTGAGGGCAATAACAGCGCTTACGGTATAATGAAACTTACCGGAGAAGTGACTGACAAAGGCAAAGCTGTAGCAAAAGCTTTTATAAAAAGAGAAAAAATAACAACAGAATTGTGGGTAGATCACTTAGAAGGAAAAGAACCTGCTTTAGGTGTTATTCCAATTAACGAGAACAACGAATGTAGATGGGGTTGTATTGATGTAGATGAATACAATTTAGATCACATATCATTAATGAGAAATATAAAGGGATTAGATTTTCCTTTGGTTACTTTTAGATCAAAGTCTGGTGGTGCACATTTGTTTTTATTTGCTAAAGAATTTATTCCTGCATCATTGATGCAGTCAAAACTCAAAGCGATGTCAGAAGCTTTGGGTTATGCAGGTAGTGAGATTTTTCCAAAACAGACTGTTATACATGTGGACAAGGGAGACACTGGTAACTTTTTAAATTTACCTTACCACGGCGGAGTCAGAGGATTAAGATACACATTTGAGGCTGGCGGCAATGCTGCTAGTTTAGAATCATTCTATTCTATATATGATGAATGGGTACAGACACGAGAACAAATAGAGTCAATAAAAATAAAAGGAAAGGTGCAAGATAAAGAAGCATTTAAAGAGGGCCCACCTTGTTTAAATAGATTGGCTGAAGAGGGTTTTGGTGAGGGATCAAGAAATAATGCATTATTTAACATAGCTGTGTTTTGTAAAAAAGCTTTTGATGATTGGGAAAACAAAGTTGGTGAATACAATCAAAAATATATGACACCACCACTAACATATAACGAAGTGCAAACAGTTATAAAATCTGTTGGTAAAAAACAATATGAAAACTACAGGTGTAAAGACCAACCTATTTGTGGAGTGTGCAACGCAGCAAAATGTAGGACTAAAAAATTTGGTGTTGGTTATGATGAAGAACAAATGCCAGAGTTGGGTCAGTTGTCAAAAATATGTTCAACACCATCACAGTATTTTTTAGATGTAGATGGCAAAAGAGTAGAGTTAACTAAAGAACAATTACACAATGCAAATTTATTTTCAATAGAAGTAATGGACAAAGCAGGAGTGGTCATTGCTAGCATACCCAAAGGGCCAGACTGGAGAGAAATTTATTTAAAGACTTTGTTTGCAACTATGCAAGAGATAGAACCTCTAAAATCTTTAGACCCTAAAGAAATGTTAATACATTTATTGCAAGAGTTTACTGTAAACAGAACACAGGCAAGAACAAGAGACGACATTCTGAGCAAGATGGCATGGACAGATGAGGATGGTAGTTTTTGTTATTTTAGAATGGATGATTTTTTTGCTTTTTGTAAACGAAACAATTGGGAACTAGATAAAACTAAGACAGGTAACTTATTGAAGAGTCTAGATAAAATTTTTGAAAAAGAGGTTAGGTTAAAAGTTAAAAATCAAAACCCACATTTAATAAAAATCAAGGCTATGAAAAAAACGACGCCTTCTATTAGTCCCATAAAATATGAGGAAACTCCTTTCTAATGAATATTTTAATTCCTAAATTAATATTGTTTCCGAAAAGAATTGTTACAGTTGATTTATTTTTTTTACAAATAACACAGTCTTACACTAATAAATTTTTTATTAGTGAATTAAAAGATGACATAAGAAAAAATGGTCTTTTATGTCCTTTGGTTGTGAGTAAAGAAAGAAGATTAATTGATGGTAATCATAGGTATGAAGCTATGAAAGAAGATTATACACATGCTTTTGCGTATGAAATAGATGACACAGAAGAAGAAGACATATTTTTTTCTAGATTAAATTCTAGGTTGTGGCAGGAAAATAAATGAAAACTATAATCTTAGGTCCACCAGGCACAGGCAAAACAACAACACTATTAAATTTAGTGGAAGAATTTTTACGTGCAGGCACAGACATAAAAAAGATAGGGTATTTTTCTTTTACAAAAAAAGCTGCATGGGAAGCTACACGCAGAGCAGAAGAAAAATTTATGTTAGATCAAAAAGACATACCATATTTTAGAACACTGCACTCACTGGCATTTAGAATGTTAGGTGTAAAAAAAGAAAGAGTTATGAAGCCCGCTGACTACAGAGATTTTGGCATTAAGTGTGGCATACCTATTAAAGTTGCTAGTTGGCAAGACCACAACGGAGTTTTTTCTTCTGATAATGAATATTTAAGAATAATAAACCAAGCAAGAGTTAAAGAGATACCAGTATTAGATCAATACGATAAAAACAGACATGGTCTGGACATAGAGAGAGATTTATTATATTTGTTAGATCAAGAACTTAAACGATATAAAAAAGAGAAAGGACTTATAGACTACGATGACATGTTGGAACAATTTGTTGAACAAGATGTATCACCATCTTTTGACGTATTATTTATTGACGAGGCACAGGACCTCTCACCTTTGCAGTGGCGAATGGTCCGGACTTTATGGGCGAAAGCAGACAAGACCTACATTGCAGGGGACGATGATCAAGCTATATTTAAATGGGCTGGTGCTGATGTTGATTCTTTTATCGCTCTTAAAGAAGAAGTAGACGACATCAATACATTAAATCAATCGTATCGTATTCCTGGTGGCCCCATACACGAATTATCACAACGAATAATTAAAAACGTATCAAACAGATATGACAAAGATTATTTACCACGACAAGAGATGGGTGATTTGACACGATACTCTGACTTAACACAAGTTGATATGTCACAAGGAGAATGGTTGGTGTTGTCAAGTGCAAATTATTTTTTAGATGATGTAAAAGATTTATGTGAGTTGCAGGGTTGGTATTTTTCTCACAAACATAAAAACTCTATCAAGTTAGATTTATTGTTAGCCATACAAGCATGGGAAAAATGGAGAACCATTGAAACAACTTTACCTGTTGCATCAATAAAAAATATTTATTCGTACCTGGGAGAAAACGTAACCAAAGGTTATCGCACCGGTAAAACTTTTGATGAGAACGAAGAGGGTTATTACATTGAAGAGTGTAGCGCGGACCACGGATTACAAACAGACGACGTTTGGTACAAAGCGTTTGCTGGTTTAGATACAGAGACAGAGAACTACATAAGAAACATGCTAGCAAACAAAGAAAAGATTACACAGACACCAAGGATAACACTGTCAACAATACACGGAGCGAAAGGAGGTGAGGCTGATAATGTTTTACTACTTCCTGATGTTACTAAGTCTGCTATCGATCAAAATGATATTGATCCAGACGAGCTGCATAGGTTGTTTTACGTAGCGGTAACGAGAGCAAAAAAATCTTTACACATACTAGAACCAAAAAACTATGATAGGGCATATATAATTTGAGATTTCACGAACACGTAAAAGGTGACAAAGCAGAATACATAGCTGCAATGTGGTTGTGGGACCAAGGATATTTAGTTTGTAAAAATATGTCACAACAAGGGCCGGTCGATCTTGTTGCAATAAAAGAAGATGAGGTTATACTAATAGATGTAAAATCAGAATGCAGAAGAAAGAGAGATGGCTATAAAATTAACAGATCACTTACGCCGATACAAAAAAGTATTGGTGTAAAAATTTTAAATGTAAATGTAGAAACAGGAGAATGTAAATATGTCTAACCCCTATGACAACCAGGTCGGAGGCGACCACTATCAAAAATACAAGATACAACCAAGCGAATTCATCAATAAAAACAAGTTGTTATTTGCTGAAGGTTCTGCTATAAAATATATAGTTAGACATCAAGATAAGGGAGGCAAAGAGAGCCTCGAGAAAGCGAAACATTTTATCGATATGATAATCGAAAGAGACTACAGTTGAGAACATTACAACAACCGTTGTTTACACCAGAGACAGAGTGGGTGCCACCAGTAAATTTGCCTGACTTAAGTCAGCATAAAGAAATAGCAATAGATTTAGAGACACGAGATCCAAACCTTATAAAAATGGGATCAGGTTCTGTTAGAGGAGACGGTGAGATAGTAGGTATAGCTGTAGCAGTTGAAGGATGGTCCGGTTATTTTCCAATAGCGCACGAAGGCGGTGGGAACATGGACCGCGCATTAGTATTAGATTGGTTTGAAGAAGTTTTACACACGACAGCTACAAAAATATTTCACAATGCAATGTATGATGTATCGTGGATCAGGTCACTTGGCTTTCACATAAACGGCGGCATCATTGACACTATGATTGCAGCATCATTAGTAAATGAGAATAGATTTCGTTACACGTTAGATGCGGTTGCAAAAGATTATGTTGGCGCAGGTAAGAACGAAAGATTATTACAAGAAGCAGCGAAGGATTGGGGCGTAGATGCCAAGGCTGAGATGTGGAGATTGCCGGCACCATTTGTAGGTGAGTACGCAGAGAAGGACGCAGAGATCACATTAAAGTTATGGGGTGCAATGCAACATGAAATATCAAAACAAGATTTGTGGGACATATTTAATTTAGAAACTAATTTGTTTCCATGCTTGGTTGATATGAAATTTAAAGGTGTACGTGTAGATCTTGACATTGCAAACGGCATCAAGAAATCTTTGATTAAAACAGAAAAAGATTTACACAAAGACATAAAAAAGATTGCAGGTTTTGACATAGAGATATGGGCTAATGCTTCTATTGCCAAAGCATTTGACAAACTAAAAATACCATACGACAGAACAGAGACAGGCGTACCAAGTTTTACAAAAAACTTTTTGGCTACACACCCAGCAGAGTTGCCAAAGTTAATTGTCAATGCACGAGAGATTAACAAAGCCAACACAACATTTATTGAAACAATATTAAAACATGAGCACAGGGGCAGGATCCACGCTGACATAAACCAGATACGATCTGACCAAGGCGGCACGGTTACAGGTAGATTTAGTTATAGTAACCCGAACCTGCAGCAGATACCAGCACGGCACAAGGAGCTGGGACCGCTGATTAGATCTATATTTATACCGGAAGACGATCACACCTGGGGTTGTTTTGACTACAGTCAACAAGAGCCACGTATACTCGTACACTTTGCATCACTGATGCGATTAGAAGGCACAGGTACGATTGTAGATGCATACAATGACGGCAGCGCAGACTTTCATCAAATGATTGCCGACATGGCTGGCATAGATCGTAAACAAGCAAAGACAATTAATTTAGGTATTATGTATGGCATGGGTAAGAATAAACTCATGGCAGAACTAGGGCTTATGAAAGACGCGGCTGAGAAATTATTAAAGACTTATCACCAGCGAGCGCCTTTTGTAAAAATGTTATCAGAAGCAGTGGCGCGACGTGCCGATGACTCTGGTAAGATTAGAACGATTGGTGGCAGACTCTGTCACTTTGATCTTTGGGAGCCGCATGGTTTTGGTATCAAGAAACCACTACCACACGCAGACGCACTCAGGGAGCATGGACCGGGGATTAAACGTGCTTTTACATACAAAGCATTAAACAAACTAATACAAGGTTCAGCTGCTGACATGACAAAACAATCTATGTTAGCACTATACCAGGAAGGAATAATACCACATGTACAAATTCATGACGAACTTGATATCTCAGTATCGAGCGTACAACATGCAGATAAAATTATTAAAATTATGGAGCAAGCGGTTGAATTACAAGTCCCAAACAAAGTAGATTACGAAAAAGGAGATAGTTGGGGTGACATACACTGATGATGATCCAGTAGAAATTACTCTTGGGGTTTGTGATGGGTGTAACGCATACGTTCCATTTGTAAGGCTGATTACTAAAAGTGATAAAAGAGTTTATCAATGCATGACGTGTAAAAGAAAACATACACAACATGTAAACGGTAAAGTAATATTTAATTATCTTGAAGATGTCTACACACTTAAAAGAAATTAGCCCAGAAAACCAACAAAAATGCCGGCGGCTAAGAAAAAGCCACCGACATATGAAGGTGAGAAGATTTTTACATAATATTTTAAAATAAAGTCTTGTCAATTATAATATTGACACTATATAATCCCATATAATAATACAACAAGGAGAACAAAATGCCTGATATAAGTAAATTTAAATCAGTATCGGTGTCGACAGACACCCACGACAAGTTAATGAGTATGGCCGAAAAAAGGTTTGAAGTGCCTGTAAGCGTACAGAAAGTTATAGAATTTTTAATAGAGAAAGAATTAAAAAAGAAAAATGGTAGATCTAACGGGAAATCACGACGTTAAAGCTATTTGCCCTCGTTGTAAGGGCAATGGCTATATTAGGGTTCATGATAAACTTGGCGAAGACATAGATGAAGTTAATTGTCCACAATGTGACAGCCAAGGTTGGGTTATGTTGCCAGCTAATAAATGTAGAGTTAATGTTGAAGGCGGCATAGAACCCAGGTGGATGAAGACGGGTGAAACAATCTAAAGTTAAACATGTACATGGAGGCTGCACAGGACCGCGTATGCAAACAACTAGAATACTAGGCTCTTTATTGGCCTTTGATGTTATAGAAAATCACGTTGAAATTAACAAAAAAATTTTGCCGGTGATAAAAGATAAGATTGTTGCAACTAATATACAAACACAGACGCAACATTCTTTTACATCTGACAAAACCGACATATCAGAGATTAATGACAACCTACATACGCACAAAGATTTTAATGATTTGTTTTTTGAAATAGAAAAAACATTAGGTATATTTTTTGGTGGACTTAAACATAAAGACACTAATTATTTTATTACTAAGTCATGGGCTACATACACAGAAAAGAACAAATACATAGCTACACACGAACACGTAGCTAGTCAGTTTAGTTTTGTGTATTACGTGCAAATAAACGAGGACCATTCACCTTTGACTTTTTATGAACCAAAAACAAGGTTTTACATGCCAGAATCTACTGAATGGAATAATGACAATTTTCAAAGTATGTCGTATGGTTGTACACCAGGAATGTTAATTGTGTTTCCAAGTCATTTGTTTCATGGAACACAAAAAGTAAACATGACTGATGTGCCAAGAGTATCAATAAGTGGTGATGTAATAATTACTGCTAAACCAGGTGCGGTAACAGAGAGTTTAATACCACACCCATCAACATGGAGGGCTATATGAATAGTTTTGCTAAACGATTAGAAAACCTACAACGTGTCAGAGAGGCCGCTAAGGACCCAGATATGAAGCGTATATGGTATATAAAAGAATTAGAATTGGTTAATCAAAGAAAGGAGAAGGCACATGAAAGACTTCAAGATCAAGCTCGAATGGTCCACTAGTGATTTTTTAACGTGGACAGTTTTAGGAATAGGAGTAGGATTATGTATTGTAAATCTTGTTACTATCTATAATATATACAGTGTAATTGAAACAATGTGGTTAGAGATACAGCAGGTGAAGGAGACAAATATTAGTTTGTACCAGTTTATCGAGGCACACAAAAATGACTTTGATTAAGGAAAATAATAAGGTGAGAAAAGAAATCCCTAACAGGATGATGAGTGCAACTTTCGCTCTACCAATCGATGGTAGACGGGTTGTCGGCATACTAGACTATACAGCAAATGACACTGGGCTAACGCCTATGGCATTCTGGATAAAATTAAAACCAACAGACTCGTACTTAGATAGAGAGTTGCGCGCAAGCGGCAAACTTATATCTAGGTGTTTACAACACGGTGAAAGTTTAAAAGAATTAGTAGATACATTGTCTCAAGATAATGTTATCGGTCAGATGGCAAATTACCTACACAAGAACATGGAAGATATTATCATGGGTAAACAACCGGAGAAGAAACAACGGGAACTGTCAACAGACCCGTACGCAATGAAGGAGTAAAGATGGACGAATTTGAAATAGACTGGATACCAGAGGATACCGGCGCGCCGTACGAGGCCGCTGATATACTGCCCGACATACCAGCACACACAATAGATAAAATGTGTAAGTCTAAATTTGGACACACCAACTGGGCCAGGATGGGACAGCTGTCACCTGAAGATTTGTTAGGTAATCCGCATGTATTTGACTACGAAAACGGGGTAATCTTTTTTAAGAACGCCCATATGGTATGAAAATTGTCGATAAGTACGTATACCCAAAAAGTTCACGAGCTTCTATTGCAGGGCTTAGGCATTACACGCTCGACGGGACGGAAGAAAAACTCCCGTCCGTTACTACTGTCCTCGGAAACACTCAACCCAAAGAAAAACAAGAGTCACTCGACCGATGGCGACAACGTGTTGGACTTCGAGAAGCTCAAAAAATTACGCGAGACGCTGCCATAAGAGGGACAGCGATGCATAAATACCTGGAAGATCTAATCCGCGGTGACCGATCCCTTGACCTTACACCGTTAGGTGTCGAAGCTACGAAGATGGCAGAAATAATCGTGGACCGGGGATTGAATGACTGTTCAGAAATTTATGGCATAGAGGCTACCCTATATTACCCTGGTTTGTATGCCGGTAGTGTAGATTTGATTGCAAAGTATAAAGATAAGGTCAGTATTATTGACTTTAAACAAACTAACAAACCGAAACAGAGAGAGTGGATCGGGGATTATTTTTTACAAATGGCAGCGTATGGCATGGCGCATGATGCGGTATATGGTACCAGTATCGAGCAAGGTGTCATTATGATGTGTAGTAAAGATGGCTTTTACCAACAGTTTGTGATAGAAGGTAAGGAGTTCAGAGACGCAAAGCATAAATTTTTGGGGAGACTAAATGAATTCTACAATTTGGATAATAACAGCGATGCTGTGGTTCGAGGGGATAGATGAGCCTAGGTATAGCGAGTACAACTTGGCATCATTTGCGGGCCGTGGAGCGTGCTTGGACCATGTCTTTTGGCACAAAGCAGAGTTGGTTGAACAGCTGTATGATATTCACGTTACAGATGAAGAAGGCAATGACCTTAAAACATGGGCTTTTTATTGTGAAAGCAGAAGATTGCCAGAAGTGTGATATTTATGCAACACCAGTCCACGTATAGTGGAGAAATGACCCTTACACACTTTTTAAAAAACTTTTCTACAAAAAACTATGGTATTTCGGTATTTTGGTGCTTAAATATATGATTTTATTAAACAATATCGTTACCGACCCCCCGGTATTTTACGGTATTCACCGGTAATATATTTAATTTTTCCCAGTTTTTGCACACTTGGCGCGCACGCAAAAAGCATTTTTTTAAAAAAAGAAAGAGGGGGTCATTTCCCTACTATATATTGACTTAAAAAATAATATACGCATTAATCAAACATGCCTAAAAAATCAGTTAAAAAAAGCAAACCAACAGAAATTAAGAACGTTAATAAAGATTTACCTACTAGCGTTAAAATTGGTTATAGAGACATAGAAATAAAATATGTTAGCCCTGATTTTAAAACAGACGATATGACAGAAAGCTATGGAGAGTATCGTGCACGTGAAGGCACCATACTTTTACAACATAATTTATGTGGACAAGAAATGGCAAATGCTTTGTGGCATGAAATAAAACATGCGGCTGTGTATGTGTCTGGACTTAATCAGGCTAATGGTCCTCTTAAAGAAGATGATGCAGAAGAAATAGTAGTAAATAATTTATCTAATTATGAAATAGGTATATTTATAGACAATCCTTGGTTGTTAGATTTTATAAAAAATAATATGAACAAATCTAAAGATGGTGTATAACTAACACATAACTCGGGGGAGATATGCGTAATATCATTTTAGCTTTAGCAATATCAATGTTTTTAGGAGCATTTGCTATAAATTTTGCACTAGCAGACGTAACTGGTGCAGGAGCAACAACCAACACACAAACAACAACCGGAACATCAGCGACCAATACCGCCATAACAGGAGGATATCACAGTGAGTCAACGACGAATTATCAATCAGGATCTTCTAGCAGTACAACCACGACAAACTCAACAACCAACAATAACAACTCCTATACAGGAGACACTAGGACTGTGCCTTCAGCATCTGCTCCTGGTATCTCTGCTATGTCTCAAGATCTGTGTACTGTTGGCGTTGGTTTAGGAATACAAAAGCCATTGATAGGTGGCAGCATAGGTATTACAAAGCGTGATATGAATTGTGAAAGAATGAAACTATCTAAACTATTATTTGACTTTAACATGAAAGTTGCAGCTGTCTCCATACTCTGTCAAGACAACAGAGTATTCTCAGCTATGGCCCATGCTGGTACACCATGTCCATTCAATGGCAAGATAGGTGATGAAGCATTAGACGAATGGAATAAATATGATCAACAAAGACCAGACTATGAGGAGTATACAAAAGCTCTGCGTTATATGGAAAAGGTTGACAACAAAATCCTGGAGGGACTAGATGAGAAGGAAGCTTATATTACTGACGGCAGCGGCAATCCTGTCAAGCTCGGTAGCGAATAGCACAGAAGTAATTATTCAAGACACACCCAACGTAGGAGACACTACAACTATTACAACTGTAACCACAGGCAATCCTGTAACAACTAACAATTTAATATCTCAAGATTGGGTTGATGGCAGCTGGGTAGGTGATATGTTTCCAGACTCATCTGACATAAATGAAAATACTTGGCTCACTGGTAAAGATGGTAAGTACGCAGAGACTACACTAAACTCTGAGGACTATGTTACACTAGAAGAATTACAACAAGGGTTCACTTCTACTTTTGGTGCACAGATAAGATGGTGGAATAATGTTGAGTCTACTGTAACTATGACTCAATCTATTAGTAATGGTATTGACACCACAACACAGAGCACAACGTTTGAAGATACAACTAATTCTAGTTATCAAGTTAATCCGTACGGTAATGTTTTAATAATGAGTCCTGACCCTGACATGACGCACGGCACTGCAACATATAGATTTGATTTTAATATACAGGGTAATAAAAATTATAACGGAGGCCATGCTGGTGTCGACGTGCGAGACCCTACGGCAATCATAGATTATACGGCACTTAGTTCTACTACAATTACTACAGTAGAATATTGTTGGCAAAAGAATCCACCAACTTGTCCTGGTCAAGATGAGATAGAAGATGTGCAAGAACAATTAGAACAATTTGAAATGATAGAGTTTACAATACCAGAAGATATATTTATGGAACCACCGCCTGAAATTGAATACTCATTCAATCCTGTGTTTGAAGAAGAGATAGAGATTGTAGAAGAGTTTAACATAATTGCGATGGATGAATTTTTTTTTGAAGATGACTATTACCAAGACGTTATCGTGGAAGAATACATTCCAATGGATGTTGTCGCTATTGAAGAGCTAGATTGGAATGATTCTAATGTAGAAATTTATGATGAACTGCCTCCGCTGGAGGAGGTGTACATGGAAGATATAGT
>VMHT01096758.1_pt1 | contig 12856 bp, 25 predicted proteins | sample 4693611 | NCBI WGS metagenome assembly VMHT01 (sample SAMN12280063, study PRJNA550983) | marine metagenome | isolation source: seawater sampled from same location over 5 years 0.02-0.2 micron viral filtrate | place: USA: collected off the coast of southern California halfway between the port... ... | reverse complement strand
TTATCTTCTCTGCTATATGGCTTTGCCATAAATGCTTTCTTTTCTGCTTTAACTTCTTTTACCATAGCTTGTGCTTGTTCTGCCATGTTCTTCTCCTTTGTTGTTGGGGTCATAGTAGCCACTTGGGGGTGTGAGTAGCCAACAGTGGATTATTTTTTAGAAGCTATTCCACCTTGCTTCATATACTCTTGAGCACCTACTTCTTCATATCTACCTTTTCCTACTTCTTTATCTTTAGCTTTTTCAAAGGCTTTTTCAGCTTGTGCTTGTTCTTGTCTACTTCTTTTTTCTTGTTCTCTATTATTATCTTGAGGTGTATTCTTTAATTTTGTTTCACTAGCAGGTGGTTTTGGTCTTGGTTTTATTCTTCCCGGACCTTTACCTGCTGATGCCACTAAGTTACTTTTAATTTTTTTATTCTTTCCTACTGCTTGTAAGCCATCTATATAACTTTGGTTTATTTGTGATACCATATCTGTAAATGGTTTACCTTTTTCTTTTATGTTAGCTATAGGATTTAATGCACCACTTGTAAAGCCTTTAAACATAGTTTTCATTTGATCAGGATACTTTGATTTTAATCCTCTTCTTCCCGGAGTTCCGTATGCTGTGCCATCTAAATCAGGTGTATATACATCCCAATCACTTCCATTCCACATAGCTTTAACATTATATCCTTCTGCTTTTAGTGCGTTATACTCTCTTTGATTTTGTGTGTTCCATCCTGCAGGAGCTTTAGATTGATCTACTGCTCTATCAAATATAGATTCACCCTGTAAGTTAGCCCAATCATCTGCATCTGTTATAGTTATATCACCACCAATTCTAACCATCTTTCCTTGATGTACTGTGTATTTATTACCTGCATCAGGGTCTTCATCTACAATAGGTTTCTCTTGTATTGAATTTGTTATTTGAGATTCTTTTATTGCATCTTGATTAGCCGAACCTTTAAGCTGATATCCTTTTGGAACAGCAGGAACAGGTGTGCCACTAACTAAATACACAAGTATTTCATCTCCTGTTTCAGGATTAACATATACAGCTTGTTTAATTCCAGAAGTACCCATATACTGATTATACTTAGAAGACGGAGCTAATCCACCTTCTGCCATCTCTACTTCATTGCCGTCATCATCTTCTGCTATAATATCTGTTTCATTAAATGGTAAGTCATCAGGTACTGTTGCTTCATCTGAGTTACCCATCTGACCCATAGCTTCCATTTTCTTTAGACCTTGCTTTGCTTCTTGTCTCATTTCCATAAGTCTATTTAAACCTATGAACCTAACTACATCAGCAGGAAATACAAACTCACCTTCACTTAATTGTGCAGGTATATCATCTCTTACTTCTTCTTGTGTAGAACCTGACGGAACATCGTTGCCTGATACAGGATCAACTGTACCACCCTCGTCTTTTAGTCCACCATCATCAAATGCTTCCATTTGTTTTTTCATTCTTTACTCCTAACACTTCTTCTCGTAAAAGTTTTAATCTTCTTAATGTAGCTACAGCACCCTGTGATCTATACATTAAAGTCGCATTATCGCTATGTTCCATAGCTTTGTGTTGTTGTTCAATAAGTAAATCTAAATACGTATTAAAATTATCTAGCAGGTGTTTGTCCTGCACTAACCCCTTGAGCTTGAGGAGCACCTGCTTGCGTTCCTTGTCCAACATTACCTGTAAATCCTTGTTCATTAGGTACAGGAACTTGTCCTGTTCCTATTGTTCCACCACCTGTACCAGCAGTATCTTTGGGGTCAGCACCTGCTACAGGTTTTTGTGGTTGCATATTCTGCATCATCTTAGCTTGTAATGCAGCTTCTTCCATATTATTTGTAACTTTGTCAGGGTCTAAATCCATTGACTTAGCTATCTCTCTAATTATATATTGAAACTTAGCAAACGGAGCAAGAGCAGGATTACTAGCAGTTCCCATAAACTGCATTAACCTTTGGCTTCTTACTTCATTAGCCATAAGACTTTCTGTTCCTCTAGCTTTAACTTCTAAATCACCACGTATATCAGGATTAAAATCAAACTGCATATTGAAACTAAACAAACTTTCGCCTAAAGGTCTTAGCAGATAATCATCTACATTTTTAATTACACCCTTAATGCTTATGCTTGCTGCATTCATTAACATACTTATGCCTGATGCAGTTCTACCTGTGCCTGACACACCTGTTTGTCCGTGAGAAAAAGAAGGTAAGCCTGTGCTTTCGTCTGCTAACTGTCTTGCTTTATCAAACAATTGCATATTCTCGTTTGATACATTAGGAAACTTAGTACCAAAGATTGCTTGTCCCGGAGCACCACCCTGTCTTCTAAAAACTTTTCCCGGATATACAGATAAATCTTGTCCCGGAACTAAGTTAGTTTCATCTACCTCAATTAATAAATTGCCTGACAATACAGCATTGTCTACTGCCATTCTCATAAAACCATTCATAAGAGTTTGTGTATCGTCCATATTCTCTGCAATACCTACTCCAAAAAATGAATAGGGGTTTAATTCATAAGGTGCAGCCATGTAGGGTATTCTTGCAGGAGTAAATGGATTTAACACAACTCTTATTAGATTGTCTTGACATACCCAGATATTAACCTGTAATTCATCAAACTCGTCTAATTCTTTGGGTATGTCAATCTCGTTTTCTTCTAGTGTTTCTCTATCTATTGTTCCCCAATATTCAATAACTTCAAATCTATCTATTCTATATTCATCATTATAATCAGCTAAGTCATGTTCCCAATCTTTTTGTACATAGGCTTCGCCCATTTGTATTACGTTGTCAATAACATTATCTCTAAAGAAAGGTCGCTTCTTTAAATTACGTAGCTGTGTTCTTGATAGCTTATGTCTTTCTACAACATACTGTGCTTCATCCATATTAGTAGCATCAGGGTCAGGAAAGAAATCCCACACAGATACGTGACTTACTTGAGGTACAGTCTTTACAACAGGATCGTATTCACCGTCTTCACTCCAATTAGGATAATCTTTATCTACAGCAAAAGGACCTTTCATTATACCTGTACCAAACAAAGCCATCTCAAATGCTGTGCTACGTAGATGTTTAGAAGCATTAGACTCTTCTAACTGATCCATTATTTTCTTTTCCATCTTCTTTGCTGCAATCATAGCAGGGCTATATGTTACAGACTTTGGTGTAGTTCCCGGACCTTCTTTAACTTCTTGATCAGCTAGTTTTTCTTCTAGTGGTCCTAACTCCATACCTGCTCTATAACCTGCAGGAAGTTCTTCTCCTGTAAACTCAGGAGGTAATGGTTTTTGTTCTTCTAAAGGATTTGGTTCTAAATCAATATGCACATCCTCTGAAACACCTTCAGGTAATTCAGTAGGCTCTACACTTAATGGAAATTTATTTCCTGCAAACAGTACGTCTGTTATCTGACCATAGGCTGCAAGCGTTTTTGTTTTAGTTATCTTAACAAATACTCTTGACTTTTCTGCTTCAGAGAATTGTACATCAGGACCATACAATCCACGATAGTTTCTATAAGCTCTTAACCATCTGTCTTCATCGTTCTGTCTAGAGTCTTCTGCTTTTTGATATCTATCCATAACATGACGAATAAGATTATTAGCAGAGCTATCTTCATTGTTAATATCTTTAACATCTTCTAATGAAGCTACACTCTCTTCTAAGTCTATTGTATTTTCTTCTGCCATTTTTTTCCTTAATATCCGAATGTACTATCAGATGGTTGATATGTAGGTTTAGGTACATTAGGATCATAATCAAATATACTAAACCTTGGTCTAGACATTATACCATATCTTAATGCATCATACAAGTGATCTTCTGCATTTGTGTCTACATCTTCTGGATTTCTTTTATCTAATGGTATTGCAGGTAGCTGTGCAATTGTTTCAGTACAAGTACTAAAGAAAACTATTCTAGGTTGTTCCGTAAACTCATCTACCTGTAATCTTCTATGTATTTCATTCTTTCCTGAAACACGACTACCTTTACTTCTATCTGATGGTCGCCAACGACAACCACGTTTAATCATTTGTTCAGCCAAAGAAGGACCAGTATCGCCACGATTATGCCAAAGACTAGAGTCCAAAACACCGTATCTAATATTGCCATCACCTGCTTCCACTTCTAATATCATATCTGCCAAATCTGTGGCAAGGACCTTAGATACGTAAAGTTCCCTGTAAACGACCAACTGTTCGTCAGGCGAGACAGCAAACCAAAGAACCCCTGAATACGAGCCATAACCATAGTCACAAGCCCTAAACTTAATCCAATTACTAGGAATCGGAAAGGGTTTAACAACGTGTATCTTACGATCAAATTCAGTAAACGCTGCACCTTCTTTAATATCCCAATCACCCTCAAGTAATTGCTTTCTTTGGTGTTCAGGAAGGGAGAGGAGCATCGCTTCGTAGTCACCACTCTCTGAGAGGTATGGATTGTCAGATAATCTTGCAGGAATAAATCTCCTCTTGAATAGAGACTTTCCAGCTTTAGAATGTCCTGATGGGTATTTGAGGACTTCTCCTGTTTCAATATCTGTTGCATCAAAGGCTTCTCCGAAAGGTGCAGGGTCAATAAACATCTTCTTAACCCATTGGTGTCCAATACCACCCGGATTGGTGGTTGCTCTCATAAAAATGGGTAAGTCATGTGCTGTAGAACGTAAACGTGAACGCATATAGTTCCAAGCAAATGGACTTGACCATTGTGTTAATTCATCAAAACCTATCCAACTAAATGCTAAACCTTGATAACGCATAACGTCATTGTCTCTATCAAGGTATGACATCCATAACCTAGCACCTGATGGTGCTACCCACTGCATCTTTCTTTCTGACCACTTGATCCCTTTCCAGACTTTTGGATAGAGTTCTTGCGATTTGAATATAAGTTCCCTGAGTTCTTCTGTCGTGTGTCTAAGGAGCAACCCACTAAAGGCTGGATGACCCATATATCTGAGTGGGTCTGCAAGCATTGCAAATGATTTACCCCCACCTGCTGAACCACCATATAGTACTTCCCTTTCACCTGCAGCAAGAAACTCTGTTTGAGGTCCTTCGTTTGGTTTAAATATTACATTCTGTTCTGTCTCAGGAACAGATTCTATCTCTTCTAACTCTCGTATAACAGTCTTAGGCTCTGCTACTTGTTCTTTCTTCTTCAAGTTTTTTCGCGGCTTGGATCGCCTTTTCTGCATACTCTGACCAGACACGGAGAGTTCTAGCTTTGTTCTTACGTTTTTGCTCACGCTTTACTCTTTTCATTAATCCAATATGAGAGATATATCTATCAGTAAAAGTACTTAACCAATTAGCTACTTCTCTATATGAATACTGCTTTAAATGTTGCTTTGCTTTTTCAAGTGCATCTAACTCACGAGGTATAGGTCTAAGAATGTGATCATTCTCAGGATCAGGTTTATATCCAAACGGAGTTGTTTTTGCTATACGTGGTATTGCTACCCATTCACTATTTTCTTTTAAGTCTATTAACTCAGGTAACTTCCACTCACCAGTTGATCTACTCATTTTTTCTTTTTAACTTGTCCACCTTTACTATAATACGATGTTTTTCCACTCATTAAATTTTTAATTATTGTAGCTTTAGTCATACTTTCTATTTTGCCAAAACCACCACCACTCATATAAGCCTTTCCAAGCCGAACTAAAGCTGGTTTTTTCATACTATTTAACATTGCTATATGTTGTTTTCTACTTATTGTAGGTCCGTCTGGATATTCCATTTACTATTCTTCCTCTTCTACTTTTTTAGGTGGCATTAACATGACACCCCCTGAAGATTCTACTTGTATCTTCTCAGTTTTAATTAGACCTGTGCGATCTAACAATTCTTTTGCTGCACTTAACTTATCTCTTGTGCCTAGCTCTGTAGGTGTCTCAATGCCACTTACCATAGCAATAGCAGCCTTAGGTGCATTACTAGCCATATACATCTGTGTTGCATCTAGTATCTCTTCTTTTAATGCTTTAATTATTTCTTGGTTATTAGTTGAAGTAGAATAACCTGCAATAATCTTTGCATCTTTAATACTGCCCTTTGCATCTGTAAATAGTGCATCTAAAAACTTTTGTTGTCTTTCAGTTAATTGTCTAGCCATATTACTTTTTTTTCTTTACTTTACGTACAATTTTTTTCATACTAGATAAAGCCTTCTCTCTTTTAATTTCTTTAAGTCTATCTTTATAACTAATCTTTTTACCTTTTTGAAATCTACTAGGTGTCTTATACGTTTTAGATTGTATTTTAATTAACTTAGCCATGTTTGATAAAGTTCCTTTCTCTAGGTTTAAAAAACTCTTTTAAATTTTCTATATGTTTTTTTCTTTGCTTTTGTTTTTTTAACTCAAGCCTACTGCCTGCATTCGTGATATAAGCCTGTCGGCTCTGTTTGTTACTTGTTTGTACCATCTACTGTCTTTCATCTGATATCCTGCTTCCAACCAATTGCCATCTTTGATTGCTTGTATCATCTTTTTAAATTTACAAAATCTTGGATAGCCTAGATTAAACATCATATTTGCAACAATAAGTTTCACTTCTTCAGGTAAACTATCAAAGTCATCAAATGCTTTCTTACAATCGTGTAGTGTAATCATTATATCTTGTTGGAAGACTTCATCAACCCTAATTTCGTTAATAGGTGTTCCCACTTCCATGATGCATTCTGGGTCTTTGTCAGTAACGAGATGTCCGATGCCAAACGTAGGTAAGCCAAGGTGGTCCAAATATATTTCGTATTTGCATCCTTCATCTATTTTTAATTCCTCTCTTAGTCTATCTGTAAATGTTTCCATTATTTATTTCCTTCCACTAATTGCACTAAAACCAAAGTATGCTCCTACCAAGCCACACATACTTATGTATTGTGTCATAAGGATACTCTCTGCTTCTGCCAACCTGTTTGGGAAAGCTAGTGTCAGTATAGTAGTAATAGCCATAAGCAAAATTAAAACCCATGCCATTCTCCTTTTATTTATTTGGTATGCTTCTTTGTCAGGTATTAAATCTGTTTTAGAACACATACACTTTTCGTTTCCACATTCACAAGTCATTTGTTTTCTTTAGCTTTCTTTAAACTTTCTTTTCCTTTTTTAAATATTGAAACAACTTCTGATTTACCCATGACTTTGGCTCTTTGCTCTCCGACTGTGAGGATTTGAATTTTTCTTGCATAAGGCTTATTGATTTTTTTAACCTTTGCAACTGTTGCTCTTGCGTCAGATGGAGTTGCAAACTTGATGCCAACCGTGTCTTTAGGGTTTTCATCCGTGTATAAACGTCTGCCACTTCCTTTGGGTTTTTTTCCTGTTCCAACTTTAGGGTCTTTTCTTTTTTTGTTTTTTATCATTGTATAAATTGTCAAATGTTTTAGTTGGGTCTAGGTAACTTTCGTGTTGTTCTGCCGAGTGTTTCCATTGTGATGGTGTAAAGTCAGGTGCTCCGTCTCCAGTCGCCCATAAAGCAGGACTTGTAGCACGGACTCTGTTATTAGGCAAAGCAACAAAATTACCTGTCCATTTCCCTGCATCTAACAGGTATAACACATGCGATTGTTTATGTTGAGCAGGATCATCTGCTATATCGCCATCTGTGTAGTCTACTGTAAATAAATATTTACCTTTGTAAAATTCTCCACCAATCTTACAGAGCCAAGGGCTTGAGCTTACTCTGTCCATCACGACTACACTGTGATTTCTTGACTCACAATCCCAAGGTTGTACTAAATGATCTTCCATTGGTTCTGACCATTCATCTAGTGGTATGTCGGCTACAAGTGCTTGTATCGGCATCCTAGCCCACATTGCTCCACCATGTATATTTGTTTCAGGTCCATCTTCAAAGTCTGCTTCGCAACCTGTGAATACTAGTTGAAAGCTCAATGACCTGTCAGGTATTGTATTAACTGCAAACACCATCGCATGTAAAAACTCTCCGTGATACTGCTGATGGTTAGACGTAAACTCTTTCCGTACCCAACAATGAAAATGGGGTACGTTACTTATGAGATACGGCATTATCTACGTCTAGCGGCTCCACCTTTTGCATAGCCTTTTTTCTTCTTGCCCATGCCACCACCCATCATCTTCTTAGGTTTCATTGCTCCACCACGAGCCATTCCTTTTTTCTTTTTATGCATTGCCATAATACTATTTCCTTTTATTCATTATTTGTAATCCTTGCTTACCAAACCTGTAACCAAAAGATGCTCCTATGCTAATGTATAAACAGTTAGCAAACCAAGAAGGTGTGTTTGCATTTAAAAAATCAAACCCTTCTTTAACATATGGTTGTGTCCAAGGTAGGAAACAGCCAACCAATATACCACCAAAAATTATTGTCCAAAATTCATCTTTCCACGAACCTGCCATCTGTGCAGTCAAGTTCTGTTCCATAAGCATAGATGATGTTGCTTCTGTCTCATATACTTTAGCTTCTGCTTTAGCACGAGCTACTTTAACATCTGTCTCTGCTTTTTGTTTATCCATCTTACCCTGTATATATGTACCTGCTATATTTGCAATAGGGCTTAGTAAAGAAGATAATCCTAACATTACTTTTTCCTTGTTGTTCTTTTTCTGCCTGAAGCAGTTACTGACCATTTAACTTTCTTAGGTCCTGTTTTCTTTCTTGCTTCTGCTTTACTTATTCTTCCAGCTACAGCTTTAGGTCTACAAGCAGGGTAAGGTCTTTTCTTCTTTTCACTTCCTGACCTTCCACATTTCTTGCCTGTCTTAACATCTCGCCAATCTTCTTTGAACCATTTAGTTAAGCCACCTTGAGGTTTAGCCATTTAGTATTTCCCACCTCTAGCTTTATAGGTTCTTACTAACCAAGCATTAGCATATGCTGATGGGTATACTTTAAACTTACTCTTAGCTTCTGACTTAACTGCTGCATAGAGTTTTGGATTCTTAGGTTTAGAACCACCTGTTGATTTTCTTTTTGTAGCAAGTGTTCCTGCTTTAGCTTTGATAACACCTTTACCTATGAGTATATCTTTTTGTGTAGTCTTACCATCACCACTTAAATCAGGAAAGCCACCTCTACTAAAGCCTAAGTGTTTCTGACCTTTTAAGCCTTTTACACCAAACACTTCTATAGCCATTTCTAATACTTTTCTTTTTTGTGCTGCAGTTAAGTTTCCAAATATTCTTGGTTGCTTTGCCATTCCTGCAGATAATCCTTTTCCTGATCTAGGTTTAGCCATTTAACATCTCCATCTTTTTCTAGCTTGTCTTAATCTGCTATTTGGATTCTTAGCAGCTTTAGGGAATTTTTTCATCTGTCCTGCACTTCTAGCACAGAATGATTTTCTTCTGTTTGCATCTTTACTTCCAGCTTTAACTTTGCCTGTAACGGCTGTCTTCAGTTTACTGCCGGGATTTTTTCTTCTATACGCAGCTACTCCTGCTGTAGTCATACCTGCACCTGACTTAGTAGGTCTAAAGTTTTTCTTGTTTCTTTTAGGCATGTTGTCAGGTTTACGTGCCATAACTAACCTTGAAAGAATATATGATACACTAATAAAGCTATAATAAGTAACTTACCGTAATCTAAATCAAAGTCTGTTCCTTCACCAAATCTTTTGTTCCACATATCAAATTTAATTTTATTCCAATCCATTATGTTGGTTCTCCTTTCAACGGTATTTCTACACAAACACTATAGCCCTCTATATACTGAGGGTCTTGCATTATACTATTTCTTACTTGATTTACGTATTCGTAACATCTGCTTTCTGTTGTAAACGGAAAGTTTACCATAGGAAAATTTACGAATGCTGAAGTTTCTCCTAAACTCCATAATATTGTTATAACTGGAATCCACATATCTAATCACCTTTCTGAGGAATGCAATATACTTTGAGGTAGACTTTATCACCTGCTTGTCGTTGGTGTAAGTCCTGTGCTCGTAGCTTCTGTGCATATCCAAGGCACGTATCCAAATCATTGAAGTAGACATTTTCTTTAACCTCCGTTCCTTGTAACATTACTATAAGTACCCAAAGTAATTTCATATATTATACCAAGTAACTCTAGCCTTGTCAATTACTTAAATTGTTTTTTTATACTTCTAACTACACTCTTAATATCAAAAGGTTCTTTGTTAGGTCTGTATGGACATTGGTACTGTCTAGGGCAAGGTCCTGCATCATAGGGTATGTATTCTCTGTACTGTGTATTGTTTGCACCTGTAAAGACACATACTCTTTGCTTGTTCCCTAGTATCTGACTAGCTAGTCTGCAAGTCGTCATCTTTACAGATGTGCTGTCGTCTTCTTTAGCTACTGCAGTAGGTAATAATAAAAGTAAAATTAAAGCTAGACGGATACAGTTATTAACCATATCATCCAACCTAAAGCACTAACTCCTACTAAAGATGCTACACCCATAATAGTGTAGTCTCTCATCTGCCTATTGCGTTCTTCTCTTTCATAGATAGCTTTTTGTCTGCTTCTACGTATTCTACCTTCTTCTTTAATAAGATCATCCCACGCTTGTAATCCATAGTGAGCTATTAAAAAATTACGTAACTCTTCTCTTTGTTTAGCTAACTTCTTTTTGGCTGAAAAACTTTCTATGGCTACTTGTTCTATTGAGCCATTAAATAATTTATCTAATGCTGATGGGCTATTTGCATTCTTCTGTATATTATCTACGTCACTGACTGCTGACATCCACCTGCCAAGTTCAGATGACATGTCCTCAATCTCTTTTCCCACCATTACGGCTTTTTTTATTGCGTTATATGCTGTAGTCGCACCTGTAACGGCTGCCGATAATGTGATGGGGTCTATCATTTTAGGGCAGTCCTACTTAGATTTTTTCAGATTGTTTGTTACTGTTCCACCTGCAAAGTAATTATGTGGCTTGGCAAAACCTGCACCACCTTTAGCATATCCCTTTTTCTTTTTAGGCATGCCACCCATAGCAAAACCTTTTGTAGATATACCAAATCTTTTAAGCCTTGCCATGCCTTCTTTCCTTGACATGTGACCTGCAGAAATTGCATCCCTCACAAATATTTTTATTTTACCAATTTCGCCTTTTGTTAGTTCGCTTGTTGGTAGTTGCATAATATCTCTATCTGCCATTTAATTAACCTCCTGTAAATTGTTTATTAACTCTAATAAACTCGCTTTTTGTTAAATCAAGATTTTCAAATGCCTTACTTATTCTGCTTTGATTTCCTGAACTTATAATCACTTGAAGTCTTCTTCTTCTTTCAAGTGGAATATCTTGGAATGCTCTTTTCATTCTTTCTGAAACACCAGCCGCATTTTTTTTATCCGACATTTTACTAATAGCTGTGTCTCTCATCTGTTTCTTTCTAGCAGTTTTCATGGACATAGCAATCTGAGGTTTAGAAGACTTTGCTTTCTTTGGAATACTCTTTAGTGCTTTTTTTCCTGCTGCTTTCTTTGCTGCAGTTCCCATTGATTTAGCTTTTGTTTTTTTACTAGGTGCTTTTTCTTGTGTAACTCTAGTACCACCAGCAATAGTTCCTTCACTTTTTGCCATCTTACTTTTTTTTCTAGGACCTATAGGCTTGTCATAAACTTTTTTACCTTTGTTTTTATCTAAGTCCTTTAGCTTTTGTGTATATTCATCAATCTGTTGTGCTCTAGTTTTTTTATTCTTACCTGATAAATACGTTGATTCCTTTTTACGTGGTTTTTTCATGCTATGTTTAATAGCTTTCTTTATTAACTTTAATGCTGCTACCATTATTTACTCCCTATTCGTGCCAACCTTCGGCTTTCATGGCATTCTCTACACGAGATAGAGAATAACGCACTCCTGTATCCCTTTGGATAAGTGCTCTAATGTAATGTACAGTAGAATGTGGTACATGAACTGCACGTAAATCTCCATACTTACGTAGGGAGTCATAAGTTTGTGACATAATGTCATCCTTATATGTTAGTTTTACTGATTTTTTCATGGAAGTCAACTGTTTTTTTAGTACAGAGGGTACATTTAACTGTACTATTATACATATTCTTATATATAATATGTTACTATTAAGTATTATTTTATTTTTAAAGTGTAACACTTTAACTGTTATGGTAATTATACTCTTTTTCTGCCGCTTGTCAACCCCTAAAAAATAATATAGGTATTATTATGTAGTATTTAGTGTGGTAATGTTGCAACTGTTGCATACTTGCAACACTATATGGCTGAGTTATCTGTGTGGTTACCACTTGAATTTCCTAATCTGTGTATTTATACAAGCATACGTACGCCATAGGGGGTGGTGGCTGTCGCCCTACCCCTCAATCGTGGGCAGGTATACGCATAATGTCCAGCCACACGCAGGAATTGAGCCGACCAAATGCTCATTCTCTCTGAGAATGTTGATGCAAACAGACCAAAACCGACCTTAACACTCAAACGGAGTGTTATTGATAGAGTTGCCGAGCCGAATGAACATCACAAAGTGATGGTTGAGTGATTTTTAGGCTTTACCTTCGGTAGGAGTACAAAAAAACCATACCCCCCTCTTAACAGCTTCGCTGTTACAAATCCGATGTCGGTCTTGCTACATCATCAGACAAGATATCAATCATAGATAGATTCTCTATCAAAAACTGACGGCAAAATGACTCCGTTTGAACATTTTTTAATGGTTTCATTTGAAATGTTTTAAGCACCCTGTAACGAAGTGAAGGGTGTTAAAACCTTTCAATTAAATGAAACCAAAAAAATGTAACAAACGGAGTCAATGGTATGAAAAATCCAACAACAAAAACATTAAACAACAGTTTAATCCAAAACTTAGCTAAAGCTAAAACAAACGCTGAAAAGGGT
>VMHT01066901.1_pt1 | contig 12861 bp, 18 predicted proteins | sample 4693611 | NCBI WGS metagenome assembly VMHT01 (sample SAMN12280063, study PRJNA550983) | marine metagenome | isolation source: seawater sampled from same location over 5 years 0.02-0.2 micron viral filtrate | place: USA: collected off the coast of southern California halfway between the port... ... | reverse complement strand
TTAACATAGGAGGAAACTATGCAAGTAGAAGAAAACAAGACAGTTGACATTGATACTTCCGGCCCAGATACTGAGGTCGAATTAAAAGAAAACAAAACAACTGATATTGCTCCAGTTGAAGAGACTGAGGAGCCTGTAGTTGCTGAGACTCAAGAAGCCAGCAGCGAGCAGCAAGAGGCTACGAAGAAAGAAGAAAAGAAAGAAGAATTAGAAGATTATAGTAGAGACGTTCAAAGAAGAATAGCAAAGCTGACTAAAAAAATGCGTGAAGCTGAAAGACAAAGAGACGAAGCTTTAACATTTGCAAAAATCCAAAAAGAAAAAGCAGAGGATTTAAATCAGAAATATTCATCTTTGGAAACAACATCTGTAAAAGATAGGCAAGAGAAAATTACTTCATTACTTGATGCACAAAAGTCAAAACTAGCACAAGCTAGAGAAGCAGGTGATACAAGTGCTGAAGTAGAAATCTCGAAGCAAATCGCACAGTTAGGATATGAAGAAGCGAGAATCCAGGAGCTTACAAAAGCTGCAGAAATGCAACCTAAAAAAGCTGAGGAAACCGTGGAATCACCTATTTCAAAATCAATGCCAGAAGTTCAAGTTGACCCTAAAGCAGAGTCTTGGGCAGCAAAAAACACATGGTTTGGTAAAGATAAAGCAATGACTTATACTGCTTTTGATTTACATAAAACATTGGTTGATGAAGAAGGATATGATCCTAAATCAGATGAATACTATACTGAGGTGGATAAAAGAATAAGACTTGAATTCCCTCATAGATTTGATAAACCAGAGTCAACGGAATCGACCAAACCTGTGCAGACAGTAGCGTCAGCGACGCGAAGCACAAAATCAGGTCGCAAAACTGTGAGACTCACGCCGTCTCAAGTTGCAATCGCTAAAAAATTAGGTGTGCCACTTGAAGAATATGCGAAACAATTAAAACTCACGAAGGAGGCATAAGCATATGGAAAACGATAATAAAAAAACCTCTCGTGCGAGCCAAACTAGGGAAAAACAATCCAAACCCAAAGTATGGACTCCACCGTCTGCTTTAGACGCACCCCCAGCGCCAAATGGATTTAGGCATAGATGGGTAAGAGCTGAAAGTCTTGGATTTCAAGACACAAAAAATGTGTCAGGAAGAATAAGACAAGGATACGAATTAGTTAGATCTGATGAATATCCCGATAGTGATTATCCCATTGTCGAAGATGGAAAATACGCAGGAGTGATCGGAGTAGGTGGCCTTGTGCTGACAAGGGTACCGGAGGAGGTCGCAAAACAAAGACAAGCTTATTATGCGAAACAATCGCAAGAGCAAGTCGAAGCTTTAGACAACGACCTTATGAAGGAACAGCATTCAAGTATGCCAATCAATATTGATAGGCAGACTCGTGTAACTTTCGGTGGATCAAAGAAAAATTAATTTTTTAGCGATTCCCTGGATAAACTTTAATAAGGAGAAAACTATATGGCAAACAAAGACGCACCTTTTGGTATGAAACCAATTGGAAAAGTCGGTCAAAATAGAGATAACCAAGGTTTATCCGAGTACGATATTGCAGCTTCTGCAACAGCGATCTATTTCCAAGATCCAGTGAAAATGGTAAACACTGGAACAATTGGAGTAGCCGCAGCAGGTGACTCTTTACTCGGTGTACTGACAGGTATCTTTTTTACCGACGCATCAACAAGCAAGCCAACTTTTGCTAATCACCTAGACGCATCTAATGCGGCTACTGATATCAAAGGTTTCATTACGGATGATCCGTATGAAAGGTTTGAAATACAATCAAATAATAGTGGAGCTTCTGCATCAACTGATATCTTCAATGTGGCTGATATCGTGTATGCTGCAGGTTCATCACCAGATTACGTATCTCAAGTAGAGTTAAATGACTCAACTTTAGCTGCGGGATCTTCTGCAACATTGCAGATTCTTGGTCCTTCAAAAGATCCAGATAACAGTGATGTAGGTTCTGCGAATGTCAACTGGATCGTTAGAATTAACGAGCATCTGTTAGACATGAACGTAAACGGCGTATAATAGGAGGATACAACTATGGCCATTTCTAGAGGACAACTAGTCAAAGAACTAGAGCCAGGTTTGAATGCCCTATTCGGCCTGGAGTATAAACAGTATGAAAATCAACATGCTGAAATATACACAACTGAAACTTCAGACAGAGCGTTTGAAGAAGAAGTTATGTTATCAGGATTTGCATCAGCGCAAGTCAAAGCTGAGGGATCTGGTGTTTCTTTTGACAATGCTCAAGAGACTTTCACTGCAAGATACACTCACGAGACAATCGCTCTTGCATTCTCGATAACTGAAGAAGCTATTGAAGACAACTTGTATGACAGACTCGCGTCTAGATATACAAAAGCGTTAGCACGTTCAATGGCACAAACAAAACAAGTTAAATCAGTTAACCCACTAAACAATGGATTGCCAAGTGTTTCTACAAACAACTTTCAATCCGGCGATGGTGTGAATTTATTCAGTACGTCTCACCCGACAGTTGCTGGTACATTCAAAAACACTTTAACTACTCAAGCTGACTTAAACGAAACTTCATTAGAGCAATCAATGATTGACATTGCTGCGCTTACTGATGAAAGAGGTTTAAAGATTGCTGCTAGAGGCGTGAAAATGATCGTTCCAAGTGAAAACCAATTCACTGCGGAGAGATTAATGAAGTCTCAAGGTAGAACAGCTACAGCTGATAATGATATCAATGCAATCGTATCTATGGGTATGATTCCGCAAGGATACAGAGTGAACAATTTCTTAACTGATACTGACTCATTCTACATTATCACTGACGTGCCAAATGGTATGAAGATGTTTGACAGAGCACCTATTAAGACTGCTATGGAAGGCGACTTTGATACTGGTAACGTAAGATACAAAGCTAGAGAAAGATACTCTTTTGGAGTTTCTGACCCTAGAGGTATCTTCGGTGTTGAAGGTGCATAATCTTTAACGATTTTTGGGGCCAGACACAATCTGGCCCCAATTAAAAATTAGAAAGGAAAAATGACTTCAAAGTACAAAATCAAAATATTTACCAAAAAATTACAAACAGAATTTATTTTAGAGACTACAAGTTCCATGATTATCATGTCTCAAGTTCATAAAGAAATAATTGACTTTCTAGGAAAAAACACTATAAAATGGGAGCCGAACAAGCTTAATTACAATGGTAAAAGCGAGTTCTATATAACCTATGAGGAGGTTAATGATGGCTCAAGACAACATGGTGTTGTTCGCGAGGAAGATCCACTTCGAGTCTAGATGGAACGAATTGTATCTTAAAAACGGCGGAATGGTAACACCAGAAATGTCAGCTCTAGGAGATCAAATCAAAAAAGTAATTAGACAGATTTTGAAAAACCAAGAGCAACCAAAGAAGAATCCACAGGATCTAGAGTACCACAACTACGCTAGTTAACTAGGGGTCTATCTTTTTAAAAAGTGGAAACACTTGCTAAGGGGACCTTTCTGCTATATAAAAATCTTACTATACATTATTAAATTGACATGGACGCGTATAGTCGACGGCCTAGAGACCATGTTAATTAAACTAGGAGGATAATAATATGGCACAAACTACATTTTCAGGACCAGTAAAATCTTTAAGAGGATTCGTTACTGCAGGACCTGACGCGGTTGTAAACATCACAGCGGAAACTACTTTAACTTTTGCTGCTCACGCAGGTAAAGTGATTAAAGTAAATGATGCAGATGGTGCAATCACACTTCCAACAATCAAAGCAGATAGCAAAGGCGGATCAGCTGGATCTGACGATCCTAACGCAAACAATCAATTAGGTGCGGTTTACAAATTTTTTGTAGGCACAGATTGTACTGATTGCGATATTAAAACTGATGGAACTGACAAATTTGTCGGTCACGCAACTGTTGTTAACGTTGCAGATGGAACTAATAGTACATTTGCACCAGCATCATCAAACGATGTTATCAGCATGAATGGCGGAACTAAAGGTGGAGATAAAGGTAGCACGGTTACAATTACTGCACTTGAAGATAACGTATATTTAGTAGAAGCTGTGTTGATCGGTACGGGTACTGAAGCAACACCTTTTGCAGATAGTTAATAATTTAAGGTGCTCCTTCGGGAGCACCTTTAAAAGGAGATATAAATGAGTTATAAGGGCGATATAAAATCGGTAAGAGTTACAGCAACCGGTGCAGTATTTGCAGGTAGAACTAGACTAAGAGGAATTATTTTAGCATCAGACGGCGGAGGTGCTGGAACGATTATACTTCAAGACAATACAGATAGCACAACTTTGTTTCAAGCTGACGTTCCTACAGGAGATGTTTTTTCAGTAAACTTTCCTGAAGATGGAATTTTATTTAAAGGTGGAATGAAAGTTTCTACGATTACAAATATAGACGCAGCTACTTTATTGATTGATAAGTAGGAGTTTAAATGGCTAATACTACTTCTGGTACACACGTATTTGATAAAAATTTTTCTATTGATGAGATTATAGAAGAAGGTTACGAAAGAATTGGAATGTCAGGAGTATCTGGCTACCAGTTAAAAAGTGCTAGACGATCCTTAAATATTATGTTTCAGGAGTGGGCTAATCGTGGTCTACATTACTGGGAAGTTGCAAACAATTCAATTACGTTAGTTGCTAATCAAGCAGTTTACACGATGTTTAGATCCACAGGTGATGGCACATCCGATGCAACTGCCGTCTATGGTGTAGATGATGTTTTAGAGGCTTCTTTTAGAAATTCATCTAATGTGGATACACCGCTTACAAAAATAAACAGATCAGCTTATCAAGCTTTATCGAATAAAACTGATACCGGTCAACCCACTCAATACTTTGTTCAAAGGTTTATTGATAAAGTTACCATAACTCTATATTTAACTCCTGGAACCAGTGAAGCAGGTAAATTTATAAACTATTATTATGTTAAAAGAATACAAGATGTGGGTGATTATACTAACGCTACTGATGTGCCTTACCGATTTGTTCCTTGCATGTCTTCTGGTTTGGCTTATTATTTGTCTATTAAGTACGCTCCACAAAGAACTCAAGAATTAAAATTATTATACGAAGATGAATTACAGCGTGCTTTAGAAGAAGATGGTTCTTCGTCTAGTTCATTTATAACCCCTAAAACTTATTATCCAAATGTCTAATACTGCTTCAGGAAAATACGCAAAATTTATATCTGATAGATCAGGTCAAGAATTTCCATATAAAGAAATGGTTAGAGAATGGAATGGATCTTTTGTTCATGTATCAGAATTTGAAGCTAAACACCCACAACTAGAACCCAAACCACATACTGCTGATTCTCAAGGTTTAAGAACTGTAAGACCTGCAAGAACAGAACCAGCAACGCAAAATTTATTACCTGGTAATCCTTTTAATATTACATCAGGATCAACAACGATTACAGTCACAGAGCCCTCACACGGAAGATCATCATCTGATACCGTAGTATTTAGAAATGTAGATGGTAGTCCTGGAGGAGTGGTTTTTACAGCATTTGAAAGTGCTTCTGGATTTAGTATAACAGTTACAGGAACAAACAATTATACATTTACGTTAGGATCAACTCCTACCGTGACTGAACAAGGAGGCGGAATGACGGTTACAGCAGGACCCGTTACGTTAACACCATAATGGCAGGATTAAGTTATAGCGGATTAATTACACAAATTAGAAACTACACTGAAGTAGATTCAAATGTTTTAACTACGGATACTTTGGAAAGCATTATTTTAAATGCTCAGTATCGAATCATGCGTGATGTTCCAATTGATGCAGATCGAAAACAACAAGAAGGTGATTTAGTTGTTGGACAAGAAACTATCAATGCTCCTGGCGGAGCTTTGTTTATTAGAGCTATTCAAGTCTATGATTCTACCAGCGCTACCACCGGTGCTAATACTTATCTGGAGAAAAAAGACATCACTTATTTACAAGAATATGTCCCTTCAACTGAGTCTACTAAAAGAGGGAAACCTAAATATTATGCTATGTTTGGTGGTGGCACTGGAGATGGTGATACTAATTCTGGAAGAATGATGTTTGCTCCTGTTCCAGACGCAACTTATAAATTTAGAGTGCATTATAATAAAATGCCAGCTACTTTAGCCTCAGATAATACCACTAATTATATTAGCTTAAATTTCCCAAATGGACTTTTATATTGCTGTTTAGCAGAAACTTATGCTTATTTAAAAGGCCCACAAGACATGTTGCAATTGTATGAAAACAAGTATAAACAAGAAGTAGAAAAGTTTGCTGTGGAGCAAATTGGAAGACGCAGAAGAGACGATTACACAGACGGAACTATGCGAATTCCTTTACAATCAAAACAGCCAAACAGTTAGGAGTTTTATGGCAATTACATCGGCAATATGCACAAGTTTTAAACAAGAGATTTTAGTAGGGACACATAACTTTACTGCTTCATCTGGAAATACTTTTAAGATCGCTTTATACACAAGTGATGCATCTTTAGGTGCAGCGACAACTGCTTTTTCATCTTCAAACGAAATTTCAAATACATCCGGTTCTGCATACAGTTCAGGTGGTGCCACTTTAACAAGTGTTACACCAACCACATCTGGAACAACTGCATTCTGTGATTTTGCAGATGTGAGTTTTACTTCCGCATCTTTCACAGCTAACGGTGCATTAATCTATAACTCTTCGCAGTCTAACAAAGCTGTTGCTGTTATCGCTTTTGGTGGTGATAAAACAGTATCAAGCGGAACTTTTACAATTCAATTTCCAACAGCAGACGCATCTAACGCGATCATTAGAATCGCATAGAGGATAACCCATGTCGGGATGGGGACGATTTACCTGGGGCCAAGCTTTCTGGAACGAGAGTGATTTACTTACTACTGGTTATGGAGCAAAGTCTTGGAATGATGGTGAATGGGGCAATCTTGCAAATGAAACTGTAACCTTAACTGGTTTACAAGCTACGACAAGTATTGGTAGCGTTACACTCGATTTAACTTCTATTATTTCTTTAACAGGTGAAGAGTCAACAACTTCACTTGGAACTCCTGTTTTAGATTTAACGTCAATCGCTGCATTAACTGGAGAAAGTTCAACAGTTTCTGTAGGTAGTCCTACTTTAGAATTTTCATATTCTTTATCAGGTCAATCTGCAACTACTGCTGTAGGTTCCCTAAGTCATGAAATGACTTACATTTTAATCATGAATGGTCCTGGTGACTTTATGGTAGGTGAAGTTGATGACCTTAGTGTTGCTCTTACAGAAATTGTTGTGCCAACAGGACAACAAGCAGACTTTGCTACACCTGTTTTAGATTATGCAGGCACTCTTGTGGGTTGGGGTCGTGAAGGTTGGGGTGATCTTGCTTATGGAGATTCTAATAATAAAGTTATCAATGCAGTTGGTTTACAAGCAGCATTTACGTTAGGGAGTACCACACTTCAAACAAGTGAACTTGTGAGTGGTCAAGAGGCAACGACAGCAGTTGGATCTGTGGTTACAGCAATTAGCCCAACGATTGCACTTACAGGTCAAGCAGCAACAACAGAATTAGGTTCTATTACTTTAGAAAATACTATTTCAATAACAGGTCAAGCAGCAACATCTGGACTTGGAACTCCGGTACCAGAAATTGGTGTTCCAATTACAGGAGAAGAAGCAAGCACAGCAATTGGATCTGTTGAAATTAATAACGCTGAAATTGTTCCAATTACCGGAATCACTGCAACCTTTAGTCTAGGCTCAACGGTTCTTGAAACAGGTCAACCTCTAACAGGCATAGCAGCAACCTCTGCGGTAGGTTCAATAACTTTAACAGATGTTACTCAAGGTCTTTTAACGAGTCAAATTACATCAACTTTAGGGGTTATTGGTATTCAAGCTTTTGGTAATATTGACACTGGTTCAAATACATCGTATTCTAATACTTCAACGGGTTCGAATGATACCTATTCGGATGTTGCAGCTGGATCAAACTCTAGCTACTCTAATGTTTCAACAGGGTCGAATGATACGTATTCCAATGTTGCAACAGGATCAAATACAAGTTATAGTGACGTGGCATAAGGAGAAAAAATGGCTTCAACATATACACCATTAGGTGTTGAATTACAGGCAACCGGTGAAAACGCCGGGACTTGGGGTACAAAGACAAATACAAATTTACAACTTGTTGAACAAATCCTTGGAGGATTTACTCAACAGTCAATAGCTGGTGGTGCTCAAACCACAGCGTTAAGTGTTTCTGATGGATCAACTGGAGCAACGCTTGCTCACAGAATGATAGAGCTTACTGGTTCAATTACTGGAAGTCAAATTGTAACCATTCCACTTGATGTTCAAACTTTCTATATTATAAAAAATTCTACTTCTGGAGCTCAAACAGTTCAGTTTAAATATGCATCAGGTAGTGGTTCTTCAGTTACATTTGCAACAACAGACAAAGGTACAAAAGTACTTTTTGCAAAAGCAGATGATGGGACGAATCCGAATATTGAAGACGTTTTAACTAACCTATCAACAATTAATTTAGTTAATCAAAATGAAGTAAGATTTGAAGATGCAAGTGGTGGTGAATATGTAGCTTTAAAAGCACCAACAACGGTGAGTTCTAACTTGACTTTCACACTACCATCAGCTGATGGAACGAGTGGTCAGGCAATAACAACAGACGGTTCTGGAGCTTTAAGCTTCTCAAGCGCTGGAATTACAACAGGAAAAGCTATTGCAATGGCAATTGTTTTCGGCTAAAAGGAGTAAATTATGGCAAATCCAAATATAGTATCGGTAACAAGTATTAAAGGTGAATCAGTTGGATTCGCTTTATCAGCAACTACTACAACAACTTTAATGACAGTTTCTTCTGATAAAGTTGTAAAAGTAAATAGAATTACAGTGGCAAACGTAGATGGTACAAATGCAGCTGATGTAACTGTTTCAGTTACAAAATCGAACTTTACCCCAGATGGTATAGCAAACTTTGATACGTCTGGAACTTTTCACATAGCAAAAACAGTTTCAGTTCCAGCTGATGCAACTCTAGTTTTACTAGACACACCAATTTATTTAATGGAATCAGATGTTTTAAAAGGTGGAGCAAGTGCTGCTTCAGATGTAGAACTTTTTGTATCATACGAATCAAGAGACGACGCGTAGGAGGTTCTAAGTAGCTATGGCAAATGGCGGAATTATAGGACCAACTCAAACCGTTTCATCGGTAACTGTCCCTGCAAAAACAACATCGTTCACTTCTTCAGGAACTCTTGTTGCACAAGGAACTGCTAATGTTGAATATTTAGTTGTAGCCGGTGGCGGTGGCGGTGGAGGATTTAGAGCAGGAGGCGGTGGAGCTGGTGGTTATAGAGCATCAGGTTTTGGACCATCTCCTTTACAAGGTTCAGCAGTTCCAGTTACTAAAGGAACTGAATATTCTATTACAGTAGGAGCAGGTGGAGCTGGTGTATCACCACCCGTTTCACCAAATCAAGTACCGGGAACAGATGGCAGTAACTCAGTCTTTTCAAGTATTACATCGACAGGTGGCGGCGGTGGTGGAGCTTACAATCACCCTAGTGGAGACGCTGGCAGAGCCGGTGGCTCTGGAGGTGGCGGTGGAGCACTTGAAAATAATCCTAGTGGAAACGCAGCTGGAGCAGGTAATACCCCACCCGTTTCACCTTCACAGGGTAATTCAGGTGGAGCAGTTTCCTTAGGACCAACAGGTGGTGGACTTGCTGGAGCAGGTGGTGGTGGAGCAACAGCTGCAGGAGCATCAAGAAATTCAGGTTCTCCAAATGGAGGCCCAGGAGGTGCAGGAGCACCAAATACAATCACTGGATCAGATGTAACTTACGCTGGGGGTGGCGGCGGTGGAGCACATCCGGGTGCTGGTGGATCCGGTGGAGCAGGTGGCGGTGGAGCAGGACAAGGTCCAAGTAATCCAACTGGAACTGCAGGTACATCGAATACCGGCGGTGGCGGTGGCGGCGGTGGAAATCCTGCTACAGGTGGAGCAGGTGGATCAGGTATAGTTGTTATTAAAGAACCAGAGGGAGCAAAAAACGTAGCTCCTGGAGTTTGGAACATAAATACAGTATATACTTTAGTTAAAAGTGGAGAATGGACTGGATTTTAATTTTAAAACTATATATAGATAATTAGGAGAAAAAAACATGGCACATTTTACAGAACTAAAATCAAAAACAGACCCAACAGGTTTTACATCTGATACTCATTTAATTGTGGATAGAGTCGTTGTTGTTGGTAATGATATTGCTGCTAATGGTGGAACTCTTGGAGATAATGATATGCACGTTGATGGTGAAACATGGTGTGTTAATTTTTTTGGAGGTGGTATTTGGAAGCAAACATCTTACAATAACAATTTTAGAAAACAATACGCAGGAATCGGTTACAGATTTGATGAATCAAAAAATAAATTTATTACACCACAACCTTACGCATCTTGGTCACTAGATGGTAATGATGATTGGCAAGCACCAGTTACATTTCCATCAGTAACAAATGATGGAGAAGATCCAACAGTTTGGTCTTACTCAATTTATTGGGATGAAGATGCTTATAATGCAGATAATACTGCAGGTTGGAAAGCAACAAAGTCAAACGACACAGCGGAAACACCGACAGTTTATTCTTGGAACGGCTCTAGCTGGTCATAGGAGAAAATCTGGATGCCAAGTAATAGGTCTACTTCAGGAAACGGCGGAGTCATAGGTAAAGTTAATTCGTCTAGTTTTGGTAAGTGCACTGTTACAACTAAAACTTCTACAGGAACCGTTACAGCTCAACCAGGGACAACACTTATTGATGCTTTTGTTGTTGGTGGAGGTGGTGCAGGTGCTTCTGATAGAGGTGGCGGAGGCGGTGCCGGTGGTGTTAGAACAATTTCAAATATATTTACAGGTAGTGCGGGAAGCGCAATTCCTGTAACGATTGGTGCTGGCGGTGCTTCAGTAAGTGGAGGACCAGGGGTGCCAGGAAATGTTGGAAATGCTTCCAATGTAGTTAGTTCTTGTTTTCAATCAGCAGGTGGAGGCGCAGGAGTTTTTGCAGACTGCACTCCCTCAGCTGTAAAAGACGGTGGATCAGGTGGTGGAGGTTTAGCAGCTAAACCAGGTGGAGAAGGTAATATTCCTCCCGTATCACCCGCTCAAGGAAATCCAGGAGGTGGCTTTCCATCAGGAAGTTCACCAAAAAGTTTTGGTGGTGGTGGAGCAGGTGCAGCCGGTGGATGTGCATGTCGACCAGGAGGTGGCGCTGGAGGTGCAGGAGTTTGTGTTCCAGCTAGTTTCCCTTCACCTATTTCTGCAGTTGGTGGTGGTGGCGGTGCAGGAAGTGACGCTCCAGGAGTTTCAGGCGGTGCTGGTGGAGCTGGTGGTGGTGGAGCCGGTGGACAAAGACCAGGTGCTGGAACAGCAGGCACAGCTAACACTGGCGGTGGAGGTGGATCAGCAGGCGGTGGACCGTCAAATGATGCCTCTGGTGCAGGTGGATCAGGTATAGTTATTGTAAAAGAATTAAACAAAGCAAGCGGTGTATGGTCAATGCAAAGTCAGTTCAGTGCTGTTAAATGTGGAGCATGGCCAGTAAAACCAACTGTATATGACTTACAATATTTAGTCGTAGCAGGCGGTGGTGGTGGTGGAGCTGTTAAAGGTGGCGGTGGCGGTGGTGGAGGATTCAGAACAGGATCACAGCCTTTCTCTGGTTTTCCTGGAGGCACAGTTACTGTTACCATTGGTGCTGGAGGAACCGCTACTAGCGCCTCACAAGGAGGCACACCAGGAAATGGTGGACAAGGAGGAAGTTCAGAAATTGCTTCACCTTTATTCTCTACAGTTACATCAGCAGGTGGTGGTAGGGGAACGAACGTAGGTGCCTCAGGTGGAGGTGCAGGTGGATCAGGCGGTGGTGGAGGTATGGGTAACTGTGGAACACCAACTGGTGGTGGTCCAGGTGGAGCAGGTAACACACCTCCAGTAAGTCCACCTCAAGGTAATCCAGGTGGTGGTGCAGGTCCCGATCCCGTTGGCCCAGGTGGCGGCGGTGGAGGAGCCGGAGCTGCTGCTTCTGGAGGCAGTGGAGGTGCTGGTGCACCAAGTACAATTACAGGGTCTGATGTTTTATATGCAGGCGGCGGTGGAGGTTCAATAGGACCAGGCGGTGGAACTTCAGCTGGACCAGGTGGCGGCGGAGCTGCAGGACCTGGACCTGTGGGTGGAGGAGCAGGAACTGCGGGAACTGCAAACCGAGGTGGCGGTGGCGGTGCCGGTGCAGGAATTAATGCAAGTTCAGGAACTGGTGGAGCAGGTGGTTCAGGAATTGTTGTAATTAAATCACCAGCAGGTCATCCTTTATCGGTGGCACCATGTACAAATAGTGTAACCACTGTTTGTGGAACTACCGTTGCAACATTTACAGTTTCTGGCACCTTGACACTAAATTAAAAAATGATACCTTTTTATCAAAAGGTATGAATTTACATAATTATTATTGGTTTTTTGAATCTGCGCTTACGCCTAGATTTTGTGATGAATTAATCAAATATGGAAACGTACAACAAGAACAAACTGCTCTGACGGGTGGCCAAACTGTAAAAACAGAAAAAGGTCAAAAGTTAGATAAAAAAGATATTAAAGATTTAAAACAAAAAAGAGATTCTAATGTTGTATGGATGAATGATCGTTGGGTGTATAAAGAAATACAACCTTATGTTCATCAAGCGAATGCAAATGCTGGGTGGAATTTTGATTGGGATTTTTCAGAGTCTTGTCAATTTACAAAATATAAACTTAATCAATTTT
>VMHT01158719.1_pt1 | contig 12862 bp, 5 predicted proteins | sample 4693611 | NCBI WGS metagenome assembly VMHT01 (sample SAMN12280063, study PRJNA550983) | marine metagenome | isolation source: seawater sampled from same location over 5 years 0.02-0.2 micron viral filtrate | place: USA: collected off the coast of southern California halfway between the port... ... | reverse complement strand
TATATGAATGGTATTTAGATGTATATTTGCCATGTGTAAAATTCAATTTACCTATTTTTAAACCTTTCTTTTTATTATAAGGATGGTATTTATAACCTCTTTTCTTTAACTTTAAAGCTCTCTGTGTTATATATTTATGTAGGTAGGGATACCTTGTAACAAACTTATCTAGCCATACCTCGTGATTACCTTGTACAAAATGCCTTTCCTCGACTTTAGCTTTATCAAGAGATGCATCGATTAAATCCATGCCTTTGTTTACCATATCAACATCATAGTCTAATAATGGTATTAAATCTTCCATAGGCTTAGCGTTTCTACCTTTCCAATAATGAGTGCTAAAATGCTCCCATTCTCCGGTATCACCCAAGTCAATGTATATATCTGGTTTTATTAATTCTATTGCTTGACATACAATATTTACAGCTCTTTTGTCATGAAGTGGAAAATGTTTATCTGGGGTAACGATAGCTCTTTTTACAAGATTATTTTTCATTAGCCTCCATAAAATGTTCTATTGTTCCTTTGCCTAGCTCACTGTTATATATTTTTTTCCAATACTTTGCTTGTCCTTCTAAGTCGTCTAGCTTAGGTAATTTTTTCGGACATCTCCAATATTTGATTCTACAGAAAGCAACTTGAAGTGCTAAGCTAGATAAAAAAGAAGATTCCCTATCGTCTGGATGAAAACCTAGGTGTAACATCTTTTGCATTAAACTTTGCCTAAAGCTTACAAAGTTATCCCAACAGTCATTTATTGTTGCTGGCTCAACTTGCCAGAAACCTAAAGCTGGATTACCTTTAGTAGCTCCCATCAAAGCTCTGTAACCACTCTCAGCCATACCAGTTCTAAATATAAGCTGTGCTGACTCTGGTGAGTACATATCAATCTCAACTAAAGTCCAGTTAATTACATCTCTAATCGGTCTGTACATCAATTTGTTCATCTAAACTCTCCCTAGATTGTTGTATTTCTTGTATTGCCTCTTGTTCATCTCCGGGCATAAAATTTGTAGCTGGATTCATAATGTTATCTATACTTTTACCAATGGCTTGATAAGAATTTTTTAAGTGAATCATAATATACTGCTGTATTTCGTCTGGCTCAATATCGCCAGTCTTTAGTAGTCCGTTAGCATACTCAACTGCGGCATCCTTCAAAGCCTCATCACTGTAAAAGTCTACATCTAAATCTTTATAGAAAAGTTCTTTATCGTAACCAAAGTAATCGTTCATAACAGTTTTACCAAGTAGCTTTCTTACATGAGCAAATCTTTCTTTTATCATATTCTTCTTAGCATAAGATTTTTGATTTTTATATAGCTCATTAAGCATAGGCCTACCGTTATCATCCAGTCTTAAGGTTAGCTCCGGCTTTCCGTTTACCATATTATATTGATTTAATCCTAAACTTTTTGCTTCGCTAGAGCCTATTTGTTCAGTAGAGAAAAATGTTTCAACTCCTTTACTTCCAACAAACATATTATCTAAATCTTTTACAGCTATATACTCTTGATTATTTACATCATATACATGAGTACCCTCACCAGCAAACATAAACTCAGTCATCTTAGCCTTAAATGTTTGACCTAGTATATATTTATGCCACCACTTTACAGCGTAAGGTACTCTATCTTGAACTTCAATTAATGTTCTATCAAACACATCTTTATTTACAAAGTCTCCGGTATCTGTTGTATAATACTTGCCTCCCAGTTGCTCTCTATTAATAAACATAGGCTCTCCATCCTCATCAACAACTGGTATCTGTTCAGCTAAAATATCTGTATAATAATTATCCATGTCAAAAGCTAGGTCACCCTCATCCAATGCTAACAGCTCTTCTAATATAACCTCATCAACCCCAACAAAAGTTTCAGTTCTTTTGATTCCAAGAAGAGATAGCGTAGCGTTAGCACCAACATATCTTCCGCTTCTATTGTCAGTAAAGCCACCTAATACATTTGGTTCTGGTAAAAGTTCTGTAACGCCGTAAGCTGAATCTTGGTCAAAAGGAGACTTATTGGCTCCTAAGCTTGCTACCCAGTCTGTAAGAACGTCTGGCACAAATGATTTGTCTTGAGCTTTAAGTATCTGATTACCCCAACCGTTTTTATCGTAATAGACCGGACTACCTTTCATGCTCTCATATAGCTGTTGAGCTACCGCTGGTGTTATAGTGTTGTTAAAAATATCTGATGTTGTTGATGCTAATCCCCTAGCCAATCTATCGCCTTGATTTTGATTGTCAAAAGTGGTAATACTTTTAAGAGTGTTTCCAGCATCAATAAACCCATCGAATAAAGCATTATGAGTAAGCTCTTTACCAAATGTGCTAAATATAAGGTCGTAATTTTTAACCATTCTTTCTGCATAGGATGCATCTGCCTCTTTTTCACCTCTCTCTTCCATTTCAATAGCGTAGCCTACCATCCCCTCCATCCATCCAAGCTTACCTCTATAATCCATATAAACTTTCTTATTTGTTTCGCGATTATAAACACCTATAGAATAAGGCATCTGACCTAACGATTTTCTTTTGTTTCTCTCTTCTCTACTCATGTTTCTCATACCACCAACATAATCATATTGAGTAGGCATTTGACCTAATGACTGTATTGTTAAATAAAACAATCCAGTTCCAGCTAGAGATTTAGAAGTGTTTTGAGAAAAAGAATTAAAATTACCTTCTCTTATACCTTTCTCAAATGATTTTAGTAATGTAGGCGTTAGCATACCAAAAGGACTGTGCTGTACGGTCATTCTACCAACATTAATACCAGTTTTAACAAACGGTAAGAAAAAGTTAAGAGGCTTTAGAATATTTTTCCCTTGCCTTATAGTTGAGATTACTTTCTCCATAGCTCCTAAGTTGCTCTGATATGTTATATCTCTAGCTCTCTCCATAACCCAATCGCCAACGCTCATCTCTCTACCGTTCCAAGTAGTTTCCAATCTTAAATCTAATTTAGGTTCCAACTTTAAACTTTTAATGGAACCAAATGGGCCAAGTTTATTTTTATAAGAACCCTCAAGCACGCTCTGACCCGCGCTTCTATCTATTATATTCATCTTAGCATCCAGCTTTTTCCCAGCGCCTACAGATGGCCAGTTTACAGTTCTTGAAAACCATGAGTTTGTTGTCTTACTAGAAAGCTGATTCATTAACTTCTTGTAGCTAGGCCCATATCTCTTGTAACCCAGCTCATTAACAGCAATCTTGTCAGCGATAACATACAGCTCGCCCATAGCTGTTGTTTCCTTAAAAAACATATCCAAAGCATTTTGAACATTAGTACCCACCCTAATCATCTTACCGGTAGGTATTTTCTCACCTCCTACCAAAGGTATATCGCTATAAAATCTTCTGTATTTACCTTTCCTATTTAATGCATAAGGACTAAATGCAACACTTCTAATTCCCTCGTGTGTTGTCCTATCAGCAAATCCACCAAATTTTTCTGGTTGCTCTGTTAAGGCGTAGTATGTATTTTTTATAGCCATAGGCAATCCATGGCTTTGTCCTTTAGCGTAAAGTAATATGTCTCTAAAATGAGCTGTTCTTACATCTGGACTCTTATTAAAACCTTTAGGTAATTTCATACCATATTTATTAGCGTAATACTTGTAGTTATTTAAAGACTTTTTCTCATATAAAGTTTTTCTTGCAAAGTCACCTAATCCTAGGTCAACCATAACATAGTCAACAGCTGGCGCGATAACACCAGTCATGTACCTTGAAGCATTACCAACAAGATTACCAGCTACACTATTTACAATAGAGCCAGCTTGTGTTAATAAAAAGCTTCTGTTCATCTCTATCATTCTGTCAAGTAGGTTTGCTTTCTTATCCCAAGGTAATCCTTGGTCTTGCAGTAAGCCTAGCATCTCTTGATAATCTTTGCCAAGCTTTTTACCCATCATAGCTCTGTCTTCCTTAATTTTTTTTCTTATGTTTAAGGCTTGACCAGTACCAGCTGAAGATATTTGTTCCATTTGAAGAGCGTTTGTTACAAAATCTTGAACATACTTATACTCTTTTATACCTTTCGCATCAAGCTTACCCTTGTTATTTAAGTCTCCCATTTCTTTAAGCCTAGGGAGAAATATCTCAAGTAGTCTACTTACGCTAAGTTGCTCTGTATCATCTAATAATCTTTTGCGAGGATTTTTATAGTTAAACGACAATATCTCGTCAAACATATTTTTCATGTTAGTTATATTATATCCGGTTGCTTCAGCTTTTGCCCACGTTCTAGTTTGCTTAGCGTTAGGGTCTAGCAATAATTGTTTTAGCACCGTATCTGTAAGTAAATTATAGTAGTTATCTGTTATTGCCATATTTGGCTTATTACCGCTTAGGAATGTATCTGACTCAGATGGTTTCCAGTTAGGCCCTTTTATAGCATCAACAGCGCTAACATAACTTTCATAGTTATCTAAAATTTCATGAGCCATCTTAGATGCTTGATTTCTTTTAGAAGGTGGTTGATTAAACTGCCTACTATTCACACCAAACTCGCTTAGTATATAAGATTTAAATGTGTCTTTTGCTTGTGTTTTAGGCTTACCCTTCATTCCATATAAAAATCTTTTATACATAACCATACCAACATTACCTATCTCAGCTTTAAGGTCAGCAATTTCTCTGTCAGCTATTTTTATTCCTTTCTTCGGTCTAAACATCTGACTGTTTTTAACAAACTCAATAATAGGGCCGGGAAAACTTGCAACACCAGACTTAGCTGTTTCTATTGATACCTTATCCACATAATCTTTTACAAGCCTAATACCGTAGTTAGCTAACTGTCTAGTGCTAGTGTTCTCTAACCTTATTTTTTTATCTGAAGGTTTTTCATTTATCATAAACCTCATAAACGGTTTATCACCTAAAGCTAAAACCTCCATGTTCGCAAAATCATAATCGGTTCCCTTGGATTGAGATTTAAAATCTGTGTAAGAGTTTAGTCTTTCAATGGCTGGATTGTAATAATTTGCTGGCTGTTCTTTTTGACCTAAATTAAAATATTTTTCTCTTAAGGCAACCCAAGAAGCCGCTTGAGTTTTATTTGGTGTTAACCCAAGCCTTTGTGATGCTCCAGCTACAGCATCCTCAATCAACTTAATTTCCTTCCAATTATAAGGAGACTCAGCAATCTTTCCTCCATCATACCTAATATTTCCAGTAGCAACTTGGTACATATTCATCATCCATAAATCAACTGGGAATTTTTGTATTCCTTGGAAAGCTAAATGCATATTACCTATCTTAGGCCCAAACAACTGAGCGCCGTAAGCTCTGCTTTGATTTTTAACATTGCCTAGCTTAGTATCAAGGGTTACTCCCATTTCTTTTGCAAAAGCTTGCAAATCTCCTATAGGCATCTCAAGCTCTAAAAAATTCATAGCCTCATTAAAATTAATCTTACCTTCCTTATCCTTAAACTTACTTAGAAAATTATTATATTTATTTATCTGTATCTCAGTTAAACCGTATCTGTCAATATTTACACCACTTGTTTTCTTTGTAGGCAACTCTCCAAACTCTAAAAAATGCCTAAACATGAAATTAGCACCAGCTAAATTATTATTTAGATTAGCACCTTGTGATTGTATTGAAAATAAAAAATCATACATCTTAAATAAGTTTGGATTATCTACAAGCTGAGGAAACTCAACTAAAGCAAATTCTCTTATATAATTATAATCCTTATCCCACCACTCTGAGAATTTATGTAAATCAAAATTTTTGCCTTTTAAATCTTTAGCTAATATATCTACCACAAAGTTTTCCATCTTCTTTACAGCAAAAGCGTACTCTTCCGGGGTCATATCTATAGGACTCTTGTAATTAAATTTATTACTACCATTGTAAAGTTCTGCTAGATATCCAGTTATGTTATCTTTTACACCAAAATCTACGCCATACTTCTCTGATGCTTCAGCCTTAGTAAGCTTATTACTCTCCGTAAATATTTTCATTTTAGCCTTTTCAAAGAAAGCTAAGTCAAACATAGATTCTCTTTGATAGTCAAACCAAGCTCTATCGACAGATTCAGCTAAAATATCTTTATTAAATCTTTGTGCTTCGCCTATTAATCCAGAAGGTTTATCGTATTGCATTGTTTTAGGGTTCCATTTCCCTTTAGTTCCTACAAAATGTTTTGCCATAACACCAGTAAGCAAGCTGTGAGTAAAGCTTTCTCCAAGAAGTGTCGCTCCCAATCTTCTGTCACCATTGACAAAAGCAGTAAAAGCATCACTTCCACTAGAGGTAGCATGCGCTCCGGTTTCATAACTAAAGTAAGCTAATGCTCCATATTTAATGGTTTTAAATGCTTGCATAGCTTTTCCTATAGGAGCTACTTGTGCTAACGCTAAAGGAGATGTGAAAGGTTTTAACCCTTGATACATACCATTTGCAAAAGCCGCTCCACCTCTAAGAGTGTTAGAAAAAGTATCTCCCTCAAATATTGTTCCACTTACAAGGTTTTTAAACTCTGAGTCACTCATGTTAGCAAAATTTTCTAAAGGATTACCTAGATTAAAATAGTCAGCTACTGGCATTTCTATAAAATAATCTAAATCATTTTTTAAACCCGGCCCTAGATTGTGAACATCATGGTAATGTTTTGTAAAGAAATAGTGATTAAAGTAGTCATCTAGATGACTATCCATAGCTTTACCAACCTTCATTAAGCTGTTGTAGTCATCTTCATCTATCATATCGTTCATTAGCATATCATTTAATCTAGCTACATATCTTGAATTTTTACCGCCGTTAGTTCCAGCTCTTCTACTTATAGTAAATATGTTAGCTTCCTCTGGAAACGAGCCTTCTTCATCCATAAGCTCTGGATATATTAAAGCTTTTTTCCATTCTTGGAACGCGTTCTCTGTAACTTCATCGTCAAATATTCTGTCGTAATTACTTAAATTATCTGGATTTAGCGCATCTTGAATTTTGCTGTCTGAGCTTACAGAAAGATTAGGGTCAATAGGCTGTGTTCTCATTAAAGTATTTTTCTTAACTTCGCTTTCTACTAACTGAAGAGCATCACTAACCTTATTCATCTCATTAGCTTGATAAAGTTGATTAGTTAAATTATCTACTTCCTCGATTGTAAAGCTTTCTAGTAAACCAGAGGCACCTTTTTGTTTTATAACTTCTTGCAAACTTCTAACCTTTGATTCGATGTTTCCCAAAGTTGTTGTTTCTGAAGAGTAGGATTTCCAATCATTTCCGAAAGCGCTTCTTAAGGCCTTTTCTCTTTCAGCTGGGTCGTCAGATGCTAACGCTGATATGCCTTGCTGTCCAACAGTTAAGAAAGACTCATCGTAATGCTCTGTAAGCTTAAAAGGTTGGTGTTTACTGTTTGTTGGAGAGATAGCTGTAAAAGGTGTTCCAGCTTTTATCCAGTTTATAATTTTTGACTTTATAGGATTGTTATCTGATATGTTGCTAACTTGCTTATACATACCAGCTACAAATTTTTTCCATTCATTAGGATTGTTTCTTATCCACTCAGCGTTGTAATCTATATCTATTGAGCCAAAGAAAGAATCATCTGAGCTTGCTCCGGAAGAACTTAATCCGTATTGCTCAGTAAACTCCGCAACGCTCTCACCATCTTGAGGTGTGAAACTAAATATCTTTTCATGACCACCATTATATGAAAACCAATTATTAAAAAGTTCATTATCCTTCTCATTAAATATCTCTGGAAAGTTATTATTGTATATATCAAACAGTGTATTATTCCATACAGTTTTTTTACCATCAGTTATATTAGCACTAAGCTTACTTAGCTCAGTATCCGAGATATTAGGTTTAGTTTTGTAGTGTGAATTGTAAACAATAGATACCGGCACGTCTTTACCTTTAGCATAAATCTGAGCATCCTTGCTACCCATAGACAAAAACAACTTTTCTGAGCCATCTTCTTCTCTTGTAACCTTATCAAAGTCATCAAAAGATAGATAGCCACCAAATGGCATAGGTATCTTAAATCCGTTTTCAGCCATAGATTCTATATCTATATATCCGCCAACCTTACCTACCTCAAAATCATCAGACTGTACCCAAGGAACCCATACATCATTACCCATGAGTCCAGTAGGATAATTTGTAATTCTGTAAGCAACAGCATCCAAGCGTTTTTGACTTAAAGCTAATCTTTCAGCATCATTAAACTTAAAGTGAGCATCCCAATGCTTGACCCTATCGGCGTATGTTTGGTTTTTATTTGTTTCTAATTCTGTTCCATCATCTAGTACAGTTTTATCTACTGGCTTAAATTGTGGTACGATTGATGATGTGTCTTTCTCTACATAATTTCCACTTTTTATTTCGTTGACTACAAAATCAATAACCTCTGTTCTTACTCTATTTGTTTCATCTATGTTTCCCGGACTATCTTGCCCTAGGGGTAGATTAGCACCTTTTATAGATTCGTATTCATCTTGTGGGCCACCTCGTGCTAACCAACTTACTGCTTTTATATCTTTCTGAACTGATTTGTATAAGTTATCAGCCTTAGCTTTATCTACCGTGCTTTCAATTTCTTTCATACCTTTTACAAAACGATTGTTACCATACTTTGACTCTAATCCATTTAATTTTAATACAGAGCCTTGTTTGTCTTTAGGGTATTCATCTATAACGGTCTCTAAATCTTTTATATAATTAATTTTATTTTCAGCTTGCTTACTATCATAGGTTAATGATAGCTTTTTGTTAAAGGTAGCTACAGCTTTTTTCTTAGTATCTTCGGCCACTTATTGTCCTTTTGTATAAATGTTTCTTAAATACTCATCTAAATTTAACTCTAATTGTGAGATTTTTCTTTCATAATCTAGCCTAATAACATCAGATGATAGGTTATTAGAATACTGCCTAATTATCTCTAAATCTTTTTCATCAAATTCAGCTGGAGAATATTTCACCGCTTCTCCATCAGACAAGATAAACTCTTTGTCTTGTGGTATTTGACTGATATCAACGCCTTGATTTAGATACATGTTCTTGTAAAAAGTTTCATTGGTGTTTAAAGAATCAAAATCTGTTTCTCCGGATATCGTGCTAACATCTATTCCGGTTACATTTTTATATTTATTTTTAGCCTCACCTAAGCTTCCCTCTAGCGTATCTGACACAAAAGAGTCAGTAGCTTCATCATACCTTACATCATTGTAAACTAAAAGTTTCTGAGCATTTCCTTGTAGTAAATTACCTTTCTGAGTTTCCACTTTAAGAAAGTCTGTAACTTTATTTTTAGATATAATGTCACCGCTTAGCAATGAACCTTTATCTACTGAGGCGTTTAGAATGCTTCTGTATGTTTTATTAATTATATCTTTATCTTTTAAGTTAGCTTTTAACATTCTGTCAGCTTCTTGTTTAAAAGGTAATCTTCTTTCTATTTCTGTTTTAGCTTTAGATATCGCTTGATTTTTTCTAGCTACAGCTTCTAATATTTTTACATCCTTATCTCGATTCATTTGCGCTATCTGGGAACTTACACCGCTTACAGATATGTTAGATTCATCTACCTTTGTTGTTGGGTCATCTTTTTGAAAGCCAGAATCATAATCATCTTTTACCTCTTGTTCTGTTTTTAGGTTTGTATATAAACCCGGCATTCTTTTGTTTATTATCTCAAGCTGTCTTCTTTTAGCTACAACATATTCTTTACTAGGAGTTTCTCCTTTAGCTGGTTTAAGAGAGTTAACTATCTTAATAACAGATGATAGCTCTTTATCTATCTCAGCTACCTCGCTTGTAGTTTTCTTGCCAGTGTTTTGAAACCCAGCTTCTATACCTTTCTGTAATCCTTTTAAAAAACTTTGACTAGCCATCTTACTCCTTATTTAAAAAAATCTATTAAATTGTTAGACATTTTAGATTTGCTCTTAGGTTTATTTTTCTGCTGATTATTAGCTTCTTGTGTTTTCATTCTATTTAACTGACTAGCTAAAGTCTTGCCTTGCTTTTGACCTTCAAGAAAACCAGACTGAAATCCACCTTTAGCATTCTTAGGAACTTGTCCACCAGTCTTAAAAAAATTACTAGCAAGCGCTGTTCCAGCCGCGGTTCCAAAACCACCGGTTAAGCTACCTACGCCCATGCCAACAACGCTACCTAGCACATCTCCAAAAGAAGTTTTATTAGCCTCTTTCTGCATTGCTAGCTGTTGGTCAAACTGACTTTCTTGTGTTGTCATTTGCCTTAGCCTATTCTCTAGGTCAGTAGCTGATGTAACAGCTCCCACATTCTGCTGAGCTGTTTGAGCCTCAACACCTAATTTCTGTGCATCAACTTGCTGTTGTGTTTGAGATGCGGTTCTTTGTATAGCCTCGGTTCCAGAAGATGCAATCTGCTGAGCCTCCTCTGGCGTATATCCTTGCTGTAACAAAGCGTTTGTTAATTGTTGTAGCTGTACCCCACCAGCTTGAGCTTGTAATGTTTGTTGCATTTTTCCAGCTTGCTCTATAGCTTGCTTTTGAGAAAACTCAGATTTTTTTAATGCTTCCTTAAAATCAGATGTATACTCTTCTGTCTGCTGAAAATCTTTATATTCTTGCTCTGAGTCAAATATCTTGGAAACATCTATGCCATCCTTTTGAGATATGAGAGCTTTAACCGCTGAAATACTTTTGCCGGTCTCTCCAATAGACTGTCCATTTTTTAAAACTTTAAAAGCTTTAGTTCCTCTCTTACCTAATACCCTATTACCGCTTCTTACTCTAACTATCTCGTAAGTATCTCCGTTAGGACTATATAGTGTTGTAACCATGTTTGACATAATTTTCTCCTAAAATATTTATTTTCTATGCGCTTAACTTATCTGTAAACGCTGTACTTATCAACCTAATAATTATTTGACACTGAACCGTAAAGTTTTGATGGAGTTACAGTAAATGTAATTATATCAACCTTATCGTCTCCAGTTGTTAAAGTTGGAGCTGAACCAGCTTTCCAGCAAACATTATGAGCGCTACTATCATTAGCAAGGTTCCAGTTAGATACTTGGTATCCACCGCTTCCATTTTGCTCAAACAATATCTTTACATCAAAAAACCCGTTGTTCAATATAGAATTATTACTGAAGTCAATATTAAACTGAGTACAAGTTTCTCCAATCGTAATAAAAAAGAAATTTCCTTTTGTTAAATCTATAGTGCAAACATTAGATGCTACAGTTTCTCTTACGTTAGCATGAAAGTTTTGAGTTACAGCGTTATCTTGCACATCAAGTATAGATGCTAACTGAGGACTTGAGTCATCCGCTAGCTGACTAATTCTAGAGTTAAACGCGGTAACAAATGTACTGCTAACGCTAAGGCCTAAATCATTTGTGTTAGAGCTAACTTCTATTGGAGCGTAAGACCCTTGACCCATACCTGTACTGTTTAACATTGTGTCATTAGCTGTAGTAATAGTTTTAAACTGTAATTTAGACCCATCCATTCCCTTAAATACACCAGAACCAGAACCAACATTTTCACCCGCATTACTTTGACCTCCCTCTACGGATTTTGCTTTAGCAAACTGAGGTCTTTTTTTCTTAGTTAATATCTTGTTTGTTCTTTCTACGGTTTTTATATCGTTATCTAAAAAAGAATAAATCCATCCCTCGGCGTATTTAACGCCTATCATTCTTCTTCCTTGATGAATTATTCCAGTAACAACATCGCCTACTTGTCCTTCTGAAGGCAAAGGAAATGTTCCGTTTTCCTTAAAACTTATCTGTGACATATCCCTCTAATATTATATCATTTATATTTATGTCTGGCGTTGATGAATCTGTGCTTAAAAACTTAATAGAAAAACTTCTACATTCGGTGTTAACGCTAAATCTTCTAGTTCTTATGATTGAGGTTCCATGCGCTGGTAAATCAATCTTTTTAAAATGTTTTGTTTTCTCTCCATCAATATATACGTAAGCTTCCATAGCTCCGGAGTATGTTATGATTAAATTAGACACATGTTTTATTTTTCCGGGTTCACCAAAAGAAAATTCTTTAGTCCAAAGCTCAGAGCCTTCAGAATCACTGGTTCCGTATATTTCTTGGACATTAAATGTATCTGTATCTGTATCATCCCATAAGCCGTAATGCAACTTTCTATCTACATTAATAAAGTTACTTATATTCTTGTTAGATGTAGTTGTTTCTCCTTTATATACAAGGTCTTCTACTCTCCAAGACTTAATGTTAAGATTATAAATGTAAGTAACAGCATCTGTATTATTATCATTATCTGAACTGCTTACAACAAAAATTTCATTTCTTTCTGGATGGTATCCTAATATTGGATTATCTTTACTTGTCTCTTGCCATTTGTTTCTAATAGGGTAGCTTAATTCTTCCATAGTAGGTAATAAAAATACACCCTTATCATTTGCTAATACTAAACCTATCGGGCTTTTTGTAAAGCACTGAGATTTAAACTTTGTTCCAAAGCCTATAAATGATTGAGAAACATTAAAATTATTGTTCATATCAAGAGCGTAAGAGTTTTCATCTTTTAATACATATAAAATATTTCCAATAGATGATATATGATTAATCTCACCGCCATCAATAGAAAAAACTTCTTTTGACCTAAGTATGCAAAAATCATCAAACTTTCCGGGAAGAGTCCACATTATTCTACTAGCTTCTTTTACCGTTTGCTCATTATCGTCAACGGTATCTACATTACCTATGACAGTAAAATTACCAACAACCTCTGATGCTTTCCATTTAACTGGCTTTATTCTAGTAGTGGCTGTTCTTCCGTTTATAGATTGATAGGTAAATAACTTTTCACCAATATAAGGTCTATAAAAAGTGCTAACTAAATCTTTTCTTACCGGAG
>VMHT01150247.1_pt1 | contig 12863 bp, 18 predicted proteins | sample 4693611 | NCBI WGS metagenome assembly VMHT01 (sample SAMN12280063, study PRJNA550983) | marine metagenome | isolation source: seawater sampled from same location over 5 years 0.02-0.2 micron viral filtrate | place: USA: collected off the coast of southern California halfway between the port... ... | reverse complement strand
AGATTTACAACTGCTCGTATTAATGAGTTAGAAGAAGATGAGGCATTAGTTGAGGGTTTAAATGTTATTAGATGGGAATGGAGAGGTAAATACTTAGGAAACATATCATAAAGTAATAAGGAATACGATATGAAAATACAACTTATAAATAAAGACTCCAATCTTCCAAATTGTTGGAAAGAATGTGGAGTATCATTTGAGGATTGGGAAGAACTTAAGTCTGGTAAAGAAATATCAGTTAAGAACATTTCTGATTCAATTAAAAACTTTGTAAAATTTAAAGAAAATAAAAAGGAGAGCAAATAATGGCTACAGTTGCACACGCATTTTCACCAAAAGAATTTGAGGTCTGGGTTAAAGCTGAATCAACTGCTGGAACTAGTGTTTTAGCAACTAGTGGGATGTATCAGTTAGATGTAGACTCAGTTAGTATGCCTTCACTTAATGTTAATCAAGTATTAGATGTTAGAAGTGGTAGTGGCAGGACTTTAAAACGAGCTGATTTTTTTCAGGACAATACTTTAAAAGTTATTGAGCTTTCTATTTCTGGAACTATGCATCATGATGTAGGGCATAACTTGTTAATGTACAATATTACAAATTGTACATCTGGTGACCCAACTATTGCATCAGGCTTTACCCCATCATCACAATTATATGGCTCAAGTGTTGCAAATGCTACATCAGCAATGACAGTTGTTATTAAGCCATCAGACCACACTAATCAAACATCTTTAGAAATGCCAGGAATGGTTGTAACTAACTTTGCACTATCTGCTGATGCTGGAGAAGAAGGTGGTCGTTACAAGTTTTCTGCAACATTACAATCAGGATTTGTTGCTGACTTAGATGAATCTAGTGCTTTAGCTGGTGGTACTGCATATGCGAATACAACAACAAAATCTCTTACTACTGGTAGTGGATTTAAAGTATTTAATGTTGATACAATAATGCAATCATTTACCTTAACTATAGATAATCCAGCAGTTTTTACTGGAGTTACAAGTAATGGGTTTGAATCTGTTTCTAGAGGAGCAGAAACATCAGTTACTGTAGACACTCAAGTTAAGTATGATGGGAATACAAAAGGCTTTATTAATTATTTAAATGTTCAAGATACAACTGTACTAAACAGTCAGATATCGGCTGGTAATTTATTTTTAATTACTAATAATAATGCTTTTGGTGTCAATATACAAAATGGAGTTGTGACTAATGTTGCTTACTCTGAAGGAGACATTATGATGTTAGACTGCTCATTAAAAGCAGTTGACGATGGAAGTGATGCTCTTGTTGTAGTTGATGTTACTTCATAATGAAGAGTGTTAAGCTATCTACTGATAAAGAAGTTAAAATAAAAGAAATGTCAGTAGACGATATAGATTTCTGCAATGATGTGCCTGAAATGAAATATGATGGTGATAATCTAGTAGCAATAAAAAACTTAGCTAAAGCTAGAACAGCATGGATTCGTAAAGGTGCTGATGGTGCAGATGATAAGTTCATTAAATCTTTAACCGATGATGAGAAAAATGAGTTATCACTTGCTATACAGGATTATCAACGCTTGGGGGAATAGAAACCCTCACATTAGAATACAATATTCATGTAACCAATCAATGTGGGGGATGTATGTACCATACATATCCTTATAAGGCTCAAATTCCTATCTTAATCGATGGAAAATACGAAACTCGTATGTTTACATCAAAGAGTGATGTCGAAGCGATTATGGAGCTTTTAGTTGATGAAGTTAAAAAGAACAATGAAGAGGGTGGTAGTTTTAATATAGCTGAATCTGTAGTAAAGCAGTTACCCTTTTTTGCCTGTCCAAATGTACTTCTTGATGCACAGTCTCAAAAAGATATTTCCAGATACATATATTCTCAACAGTTTGGCATATCTCCATATAAAGGTACATATGGTGAACAACCACATAAATGGATAGAAAAGAGTTTTTTAATTAAAAATACAATAGAACGCAAGAAAGCTGAGGCTACGAACAATGGCAAGTAAAGCACAACAAACAATAAAAGTAAAATTTATACCTGATGGTCAAGAGCGATTAATTAATGCTATTAAATCCCTTGATAGGGCATCAAAAAGTTTAACAACTGCACAAAAAAAATTAGGAAACGCTACAAACACATTAACTAATGCTCAAAAAAAACAAAGAAAAAATACTAGACTTTTAGGCGGTACTTTTGCAGTTCTAAGGTCTAAAATGCTTTTAATTAACTTTGGGATGGGGCTTATTGTTAGGCAAATAGGAAAATTTGGAGTTCAAGTATCTAAAGTAGAAAATATGGAAAGAGCTTTTAAAACTTTATCGGGTGAGGTTGACCATTCTCAAGCCTCTTTAGATAAATTAAAAGAAGCTACCAATGGTACAATGAGTGAGTTTGATTTATTTCAACAAGCAAATAACGCTATGATACTTGGAGTAAGTAAAAATTCTGATGAAATGGCTGAAATGTTTGATATTGCACAAAGACTTGGTAGAGCATTAGGTAGGGATACTGCATCATCAGTTGAATCACTTATTACTGGTATAGGTAGGCAATCACGATTGATGTTAGATAACATTGGTATTGTCGTTAAGTCTGATGAAGCATATAAAGCATATGCTAAACAACTTGGTATAACTGTAGACCAACTTACAGAACAAGAAAGAAAACAAGCATTTTTAACATCTGCAATGGAGTCTGCTAGAGCAAAAGTTAAAGAAATTGGAGATGAAATTGATACAAGTCAAGATGTATATGATAATTTAACAAGAGCTACTAACGAATTATCTATAGCAACAGGAAAGCGATTAGAACCAATGTTGTTAAAAACATCAAGAGGATTTACAAGTTTATTTGAGTCTGCAACAGATTATTTTAATTCTTTAACATTAGCTGACACACCAATTAAACAATCAATGACGAATGAAAGAAAACTTCAAATATTATTAGCTAGAAAAAGTAAATTAAATAATGAAATTGTTATGAGTCAGTTATTTACTAATGCACAAACTACTAAAACAATAAATAAAAAAAGAAGAGTAATAAAAATTGACAAAAAACTATTAGAACTTTCTAAACTTATTTTAGATACTGATAAAACTTCAAATCAAGTAATAGAACAAAAAAATAAAACTGAAAGTTCATCAAATGCAATAGCTGATTATAGGTCACAAATATCAGAACAAGAACTTAATATTATTAGACAAAAAAATGAGTCAATGGGTGGTGAATTTTCTATATTAGAAAAATTAAAACTTATTGAAGAACAAAGAGAATTAGTTAAACTTCAAGGATTGCAAGGAGATATTACTAAACATGAAGCAGATAAAAAAGATTTAGAACTAACTGGTAAGAAAATACAATTAGAACAACAATTAGGTAAAGTAAGGTTAGAAACTACTTCTAGCACACTAGGAGCATTGTCACAATTAGCTCAAAGTAGTAAAGCAACATTTGAACTTGGCAAATCACTTGCACTAGCACAAGCCATTATTGATACATATGGTGCTGGTAATAAAGTTCTTAATTCTAAATTACCATTTCCTACAAATGTTATTGCAATGGCTGGAGTCATAGCAACTGGATGGTCAAATGTAAATAAAATTAATGCTCAAAAATTTGAAACAGGTGGTGTAGTAGGTGGCAATAGACATTCTCAGGGTGGTACAATGATAGAAGCAGAGCGAGGAGAATTTGTAATGTCACGAAATGCTGTAGAGTCAATAGGTTTAGAAAATTTAGCTGAAATGAATCAAGGTGGTGGAGCTGGAGTCACAATAAATATACAAGGCAATATGATTGGTAATCAAGAATTTGTAAGAGATACATTAATACCAGAAATAGATAAAACTATAAATGGAGGATTTGCCTAATGCCTTTTAGTTCTGGAAGTACAAATATTGGCAATATTGTAGAAAATTGGATTTTTGATATTGAGTATGCTGGGAGCAGTAGTGGTACTGTTAGAATAGCCTTAAAAGATTATTCTGATGGAACAAATTTTTATTATGGAGTTATTTTAAATAATCCATCTATTAGGGATTCTATTGATTTAAAAAGGTCAACGGCAAAAACATCTAATCTTACTATTACTATTGCTGACTTTGAATATAAGGGAAATAAAATTAGTGAATTTATATTTGGTTCAGTTAATTACTTTATTAATAGAAACACTACAGTTAAATCTGTTATTAATGATGATTCTGCTGTTACAATTGGCAATTTTAGATTAATTGATTTTTCTACAGATGGAGATAATGTTAATTTAGTATTTAGCTCACATCGCCCATGGGATTTTATATCATTTCCTCAACAACAAACCAGCACAACTAATCAATATATTCCCACAGTTTATGGTACTTCTTATGAAGACAATGCGGTAAATACTTTTGCTACAGGTAAAGCTTTATTTCCAATGCCAAAAATGATACCAAATGGAAATAATATTCATTTTATAGCACCTAAAGCTTACACTTCTGAGCCAAAAACTCCTCCTCATTACTATGATAATAATATTGATAAATTTATTGTAATGGATGATGATGATGATGATTCTACAACATTAAATGGTGATGTTACTTATTCTGTAAATCGTAGATTATCACGAGGTTCTTACAATATAAGACCTGACAATGTTTCAGATGATACAGAGTGGGGTGGGTCAAATCCAGAATATGCTATTGATGGAAATAGTAGCAATACCACTTCTCAAACATTTACTGTTACAGAAAATGGTAGTTCAGTTGGATATGGAACAAAGACATTAAAATTATCTATGCCACGAATAAAGGGGCAATTTTCGCAATTAAAACTTAGATTAAAAGGTAGTATTCAAATTACAGATAAAACAGCAGATAGGTCTGGGTTAACAATGTTTATAGGGTTATCAGATACTACTTTTTTAAATAGTGGGTCTGCTGTGACTTATGATACTTTTTCAGCATTACAGGGGAATGCTTTTATAGCTGGTTCAGATTCAAGTAGTGTAGGCACAATTACAACGAGTGGAAGTGGAGAAAACTCTGAATATTCTGAATTAGATGTGTTGGATTTATATACTGAAACTCTTGATAGTGGTTTAAATTTAGCTAGAGACATTTCAGCAACTTATAATGTAATAAAAGTTAGTGGTAGTTCACCTCGTTTAGTTAGAGATTCTATTATAAAAATTGGTACTGAATTAATGAGAATTGTGCATGATATATTTGCTACAGGTTATTATGTTGTAGAACGTGGGTTTTCTTTTTCAACAGCAAGTTCTCATTCTGTAAATGACGATGTATTTACATATGGCGAAAATGCTTTTGCTCTTCCTAGTGAAATAAGTATTCAGGCAACTATAGCTATTTTTCAAGTTGGAACTGCTAGTACAATATGCACAGCACAATTTAACATAACAGATTTTTATTTAAATGTAAAAGTTGAAAATGCTGTTCAACGAGAACCTCAAGCAACTGAAGAGGCTATTGAAAATTTAAAATTTTTATATTCTGCAAATAAAGGATTAACACATGGAATTACAGGGCTATCGGGCAACGATATAACATATATACATGAAGCTCATTTAGATTTATTAAATAGGTTTGCTGGTTTAGATGTTGCTAGTAACCCAGCAACAAATATTGAAGGATGGGGGAATGGAAGTAATGATAATAAATTAGACCATACCAGGGGAGCAAATGGAAGTCAATGGAAAATTAGATATTGGCAGTTAGAACCTGTTGAATTAAAAAAAGAATTAGAAAAATTGCAGTATGAAGGAGGGTTTATTTTTAAATATAAAAAAGGGAATATAAGTAATCCTCAATATATTTTTATTAAAAATTCTTATAGCTCAACTGATTATACATTAACCAAATATGATATATCAGATATAAGTATTAAACCAGATAGCTATTCTGATTTATTAACAAAAATATCTATTGAATATGAAAAACACCCTGCTAAGAACAGATATTTAGTTACTCAAAATTCAATAAATAGTGTACCTAGAACAAATTATAATATTGACACAAAGGAAAATGTTGCTAATATAAAATTAAATGCTTATATTTCCCCTACAATACCAGCGAGTCCAAGCTCTGAGCCTAATGACGATTTTTATACATATTATAACAATATTTTTGGAGATATTAAATTAAATATTTCAGGAACAATTATTAATCCTAAATTTTATAATATAGATATAGGCGATACAGTTGACTTTAGTGATATGTATCCAGAAAAAGCATTTGGTAAATCATTTACTAATGTGGTATTTATGATTACATCCCTGTCAAGAACTATGGGAAGTTTAAAATTTACAGCTAGAGAAATAGGAGCAATAACATAATGGCAAACATGAATATAAGAAAACCAAGATTTTATGTTGATAGAGTGAATTATTTACTTAATAGGGGTAGGTCGATATCTCAATCTTGTGAAATACAAGCAACTAGTACAGGAAATAATACAGTAGGTTTAAAAAGTGGAAGTGTGGTGGCAGATTTAATTGATATGAAACCCCTTAATCAAGCTACTTTTGATACATCAGCATCAGGTACAACTCAAGCAGATACAGTTGTCACTAGGTTTGATTTTGCTTTTGGTAGTTATAGAACTAATTTTATTGCAATACTTAATCACAATATGAAAAGTGCAGATGCTAAATTTAGCATTGGTCATGGTACTGAAGCTCAAGTAGAAACAATAGATTTTGATACAAGTGGAGGTGGAACACTTGTAAGTCCTTCTATTGTATTAAATGGTTCAGTAGCATCAAGTATAGTTACCCCTCAATCAGATGGACATACTTTAGTTACATTTACAAGTGAGGGAAGTTCAGATTGGGGAATACAATTTCAAGGTAGTGATGGTGGTAATTTTGATGGAACAAATGATTTAAAAATAGGATGTATACTTATAGGTGAGTATTATGATATGCCACATAGCCCTGATTTAAGTGTTAAAAGAAGTATTAAGTTTGATAAAGCTAAAATACAAGAATCTTTAGGTGGGCAAAGATATTCTAATATGTCTAGCTATGGTAAGATATATTCATCAGACCAAAGTAAATCGCCATTTCACGATTATACATCTAATGGAGAAAGAGGTATGTATGGTGGGCGAATATCTTATGATATGAAATTTAGTTATTTAAACTCAACAGATATTATGCCTGATGATTATAGTAACTTTAATGACAACTCTGTTGTAGATGATATATGGAGTGCAACACATGGTAGTCATACACCTTTTATATTCACTCAAGATGGTACAAGCACAAGTGAGTCTGATTATTTATTCGCTAGATTTGCTCAGAATAACTTAGATATGACTCAGGTTGCTCCTGATGTATTTAATATAGCTATGAAGATTGAAGAAGAGTTTTAGAATCAGGAATAACAACACCTAGGTCTATTGCAGACCATCTAATAATTCTTTCTATTAACTTTGCAAATTCTTTTGTTGTTAATACTTTAGTACTATTAATATTAAAATGTTCTTTAATAGCATCATGCATTTCTCTATCAGTATAACCCAAGTCATCAGCTAATAGATTAACAATTCTCCAATAATAATTATTTTGTTGAGTTGACCTAACTCCTGTTTCCTTTAATTCAATATAATAATTGCCACTTAAATTACCTATAATAGAGTCAAACTCAGACCTATTTAGTATAATTAATTTACCATTTTCTATTTTGCAAGGGAATCGCATCTAGGACAAATTTTTTCTTTCCATAGTTTAATATCTTTTGAAGCCCACAGTCTGCCATCAAACATATTCCATTTTCTTTTACATTCAGGACACCAAGAAAGATTTCTATCAGCCCTTATTTCATCTGTTTCTCTTGGTCTTCTATGGGTTTTTTCTTTTACATCAGTATATAAAGCATCTATAACCCATTGTATAGAGCCAAATTTATCTTTTGGCAGAATTACTCTCCTCAATGATGCCACCTAATAATAATAAGTAGTTTCTAGCATCCTGTATCCTACCCATGATAGACTCTTCACTAGACTCTTTGCCTGTTTTAAGATAATTCCTAATTGAATCCATATGTTTTAGTAAATAAATCATGGCAACTTGTTCAGCTTTTAATCCCATTCTATCTGCAATGCTTTTAAAGTTTTTAAACTTATCTTCATCTGATACAGTATATTCCTTGCCTTTAACTAGCATAAGTCTATTTTCTTCTTTTTGCATTGACTCTGCCCACTTTATAAAATCAGGTACTTTCATTCCAGTATTTCTCCAATATAATCAACATCTATTAACTTTATATCACTAGTTTTTCCGCATATTCTTGCCTTACGAGGGAACACAAGTTCTCCATCTTTTTCATCAACTTTGGTCATCAGAGAAAAGTATTGAGGATTTTGCCCAAAGTGACCTCTTACCTCTAGTGAATCTACCTTATACCATACATTATCAGATAATAAAACAGATTGTATATCATCAATATCCTCATCAAATATCTTATTTATTACATTCATTTATTTTTCCAGTATACCCACTTAGAAAATGTAGTATCCCAATCACCACTTTCCCATAAGTTACTATTATAAACAACTAATATTAATATAAACATTAATAGTATTTCTATCATAATTTACTCCTTAATTTAAATTTTTGCTCCATAGGTAGCCAACCATTTGTTAACAGCATAATGTATGCTTGTCTTATTTCATTTAATAACAAGTTGATTAATAAAAACCACTTGGTTACAAAATTAAATTTATGGAGCAATTTTAAAACTTTCAATTTTTTTTATAATTTTATCCAACCATTACTCATCATTAGAATCCCTTATTTCTAGCAGTAACCCTATAAAGTCATTTAAGGTAATATCTGCTCTCCATCTACCTTTTTGCTTATAAATAAGTAATCCTGTTTTACCTAATGGCATATCATCTTCAATTTGTTTTAACCACTTAGGTATCTGTAAGGTCTTTGTGTTTTTAATTTCTATGTGAAACTCATATAAAGGATTATCTGGTGAAATATCTATTATGTCACCTTTAAATGACATACCACCAGAGAGGGGAGTTCTACGCATATTAGTACCAAGATGCTTATTTAAAATATTAACCACCTCACGCTCCCCTCTGTTGCCCTTTTGTTTGCTGTTAATTGGCATTAAATAGGCATATCATCTGATTGATTACCATGAAGAACACTAAGTAAACTATACATCCTAGACTCAATCTCTTGAATATCAAACTCAGTACCCATACTCTGAACAGCTAACTTTAAGCATACTTGTTTGTGTATATCTGCTGTCCTGTCATTCATTGATTGCGGTTTTGAAGTTGGGGTTGTATTAGATGCATCCCTTGAAGGAGTGCCTTCTTTTGGTGTAATTGCCCAAGCAATTCTACCGCCTTCAGTTTCATTCTTAGCTATCTCAATCACATCACCTTTTCTATAGTGCTGTATTTTGCTATGTAGCATATCAGTAGCAAATAAACTAGCATCTTCTCCATCATGTCTTAACCCATATAGATTCCAATTGCCATAAGTGTTAGTACCTTGCTTAGGTTCATCAAACATAAACTCTACAATAGCACTTCCATTTGTTGGTATTTTTAGTTGTTTGGTTTCCATTTTATCTCCTGTTATTATTTATAAAATTCTTTTGAATATAATTCTTTTAAAGGTACTAATAACATCTCTGATTCATTATCATCACCACCCATCACTTTTCTAGCAATGCCTTTATCATATAATGCTCTCATTAGTAGGGTTAATTTACTTACAGGAAAACATACCATCCCAACCATCATACCATCTATTGTAAGTACATGAAACCACCAATCTGCTTTAGTCCTTGCTATACCTGACTTCTTACCTCTACATCTAAATTCTATAGCTATATTGCCTGTTTTAAGCCATGTATCACGCTCAGTCTTTACTTCTATCTTACCTTTAGATTCCAGTAGTTTCTTAATCTTTTCTTCGTATACCTGACCAAACTCTAAGTCTATATCAAAATTAGGATTATAGCTCATAACCCAACTCTACTTTTACTTTATTAGTAATATCTTCATACTCTTCACCATCATAACTTTCACACGCACAAGTTTCTAATTCAGCATTCCTAGGTTCATATAAATTTGAGTATTCCTCTATTGATTCCAATAAGTCCTCATAAGAATTTCTAGTAACTGTACGAAAATAATCTCTACTTTCAGTATAATTATGCCATGTAAATGTTGCGTGATATAACATATAATCTCCTTTAAATTTTAGAGCCTAGAGAAAGGATAAGCTAGGCTCTTTTGGTACTCCGCATACGCACTATGAACAAATAAATATTTCCTTTCTTACCATAATGAATATTACAAAATATTCATATGCTTTATCAACCTTTAATTAACTCTCCCCATAAAGATGTTTTGCCATCTACTATTTGCACTAAGTGAACTGTAAAAAACCCACTATGATAAAAATCTACAATAGCAAAAGCGTGTTGCCAATTATGTGACCTATTACCAAGCCACTCATTAGCCTCTGCACTCATATCTTTTAAACATCCTATTGACCAAGCAGATTTAACACCATCAATATGTGTAACACTAGACTGCTGTATATCGTGATGATGACCATACATAACATTACCACCCATCCTAATTAAATGATTCCTTGTGTGCTGAACTCCAGCATAATGATGTCCATGATAAAAATTAAGTTTACCAATCTTGAGCATTTTGCCTAATGGGTGATATTTATAACCACGCTCCTTTAGCCTAAGTGCATTTTTTACTAAAAAATCCTTAGCTAGGTATGGGTTTTCTTCTACAAAACGATTTAGCCAATCCTCATGGTTACCTTCAACAAAATGCCTATCTTTTACACCAGCTTTATTAAGTGATGAGTCAATTATATCCATACCTTTATTGACTTCTTCAATTTCTTTTTCAACAAATGGCAGTTGATACTCTAATGGTGGTCGTTTTTTCTTTTTCCATTGCCAATGACTAACTGATTCCCACTCTCCTGTATCACCTAAATCTATATATCCATCAGGTTTTATAATCTCTATAGCCTGACAAACAACACTTATGGCTTTCATATCAGCCATAGGAAAATGTTTATCAGGAGTTACTATGTATCTTTTAACTTTCATATGCACTCCGAACTTAGCCACTTCTCTAATGCATTTTCCCATTGAGAAAATGTAGCTTGTTTATTATTATACCTAACCCAAATCGCATCAAATTCATTATGGAGTCTATTTCTTGTTTTTCTCATATGGTAATCTTTATTCTTTCCAGCATGGCTAGGTAGTTTTTCAATTCTATCTAAAAAGACTTTCTGTAGGTTTTTCATCATAGTGTATATACTTTCCTGTTTTAATGTTATAGTTTAATTTACCCATACCTGGCTTTCCATTTTTATACTGGAATCTAACTTTATGAACATGAACTCCAACATAATCATCATCTTCACTTCGATGCCTATGAATTGTAATGGCATTATCACATTTATTAAACCAATTAGCTGAACCACTTATATCATAAGGGTTAGGAACTACAGGTTTTCTGTTACTATCATTTTCCATTTTCCTAGGGTGTGCCACTATCCATATATGAATTTCATTTATCTTGGCAAATGTGCTTAACTCAGAAAGCACTCTTGAAAGATAGTTAGTCTCATTTTCTCCATCTCCAAATTTATGCTCTAATGTATTCCAAGGGTCAATTACAAGCCCATTTAATCCATATCTATAATTAAGTAATCTAGCCTGTTCCATTATTTCTGACAATGTAACTGAATTTTCTTGAGTACCTATAAATTTAACATGGTCATCTAGTATTTTCATAGAGTTTCTTGCAATTTCTTCAGACATTTTTTCTTCACCATAAAATGGCTGTGATGCAAACTTGCCAACTAATTTCAGTAAATGATGTTTTACAGGAAAATTCTCAGCAGAAAATATACCAAACTTCCAACCATAATCCTGAACCATATTAATCATCAAGGCATCCATCCATTCAGATTTGCCCATGTTTGGCACTCCTGTAACAACAGTCACTTCACTATGACTAATCCTGTAATAATCGTCTATATCGACCCATCCTGTTGATAATCCCTTATGTTCAGGCTGATTTAATAAATCTATTGCCTCTTCAGTAACATCATTTATAGTTACCACACCTTCAATTGGATAAGGGTGTGCCTCAGATATAACTTCAGTTACCCTATCTTCACCATACTTAACAAGCACATCATTCATATCTTTACAGTCCATAGGGTATGTGACTCTAAAACATTTTTCTCTACCTATTCTTCTAGATAATTCCTCTCTTAAATGTTTTCCTGAAGGGTCACTATCTGTACATAATATAACTGTATCAGCATTCATAAAATGTTCTTCAGCAGATAATAAATAACTAAATTTTCTATCTGTTGGTTTAGAGTTAGGTGCAGTTGCTCCATCAGGAACTGAAACAACATTATTAAATCCACTTTGTACTAGAGATAATGCATCCATCTCACCTTCAGTTATAATAATAGTTTTCATTCCTATTAAATGGTCAAATCTATAAAAACATTTTTCAGCATTTTTCTCTTGCTTAAATCCTTTTGCTAATGTCCTAGATTTAATATTAACAATTTGACCATCTTTATAAAATGGAAATTCTATCCAACTATTATTAAAGCCAATATTCTCATCAATAAGAACTGATTCAGATATCCCTCTATCATTGAACCAATCAATAATATCTTTTGGCAATTGAGTATTGACTTCTTGTTTTGGCTTTATAAGTACTTGTTCTATAGTTTTCATTTTTTTATGTAGCGAACCTTTCCAGCCACAATGGTGGCAATTCCAGACACCTTCATCTATGTTGACTGATAGACAAGTT
>VMHT01027165.1_pt1 | contig 12863 bp, 4 predicted proteins | sample 4693611 | NCBI WGS metagenome assembly VMHT01 (sample SAMN12280063, study PRJNA550983) | marine metagenome | isolation source: seawater sampled from same location over 5 years 0.02-0.2 micron viral filtrate | place: USA: collected off the coast of southern California halfway between the port... ... | reverse complement strand
TGGTTGAGGAAGATCAAGGACGTCAATGTCGCCAATCCAACTGAAACGTTGAACTCCGACATCAAGGTTGAGTTGGATGGGGCCAGAAAGTGCATTTCCATTCCCTTGAATCGAAATAAGGATGTTCTTCGACTGTTCTGTCCAAGCCATTTCAATGGGTTGCAATGAGGTTTGAGAAACCCAACCGGTTGGTAGCGAAAGACTTGGATTCAACGTCATGTCGACATTGCCTCTGTTTTCAATGGTGAACAAGAGATTGATGAGAGCATCGGGCCTTGGCGTCCCTATATCCGACTCGAGAATGAGTTCAACTTCTCGAACCTCCATGACTTCGAGAGGGATGTCAATTTCCCATGTTTGAGAAGGTTCAGTCTGAGAAATTGCAGTCAATGTCACCATTCGTTGCGCACCTGCTGCTGTCGAAACCTGAGGGGGGATGAATTGCATACTTACATCCATTTGGCCACCTTTTGCAATCAATCCTGTCGAACCTGATGTTGCACCGGGGTCGTTGCTCAGATCTGTAAATCCTGCACTCCATCCCGATGGTGCTTGAAGGAACAAGTCGTAACCGATTTCGGTATTCCCATCGTTGTAGACTCGAATGGAGAGATTTGTTGGGTTCGCAGGGTGGACTGGAACAACCGTGTAATCGTATTCTACTCTGAAATCAGGGAGGCTCAGTACGTCAAGATAGAGAGAGATTGGGTAGGAAATCCCGTTGTCAACATCCAAGCCAAGTACATCGATACGATAAAGGCCAGGCGAAGGAGCTTCAGGATAGACTACAGTTAGGGAAACGTCAGCAGTAGCCTTTCCTTGCAGTGAGAAATTCGATGCAGTCATCCCAAGATACCACGGGACTTCGGTTCCATCTGAATCCAAAAAGACTCCAAGCGTATCGATCGAAGCATTGGTTTGCAGTAGTGCCGTGTTTTCGAGAGTTAAGTTCCATGTGCTTGTGGTTTGGGTTGCATACTGAACTCGACGTTCGACCACGTCTGCAGTCACTTTAACACCCGGCGCAGTGACGTCAACGATTTTTGTCAAAACGTTGTTGTTTTCTTGGATTTCATCCACCGTATCATCAGGGTCGATGATGAGTTCAAGCGTTGTTATTCCTGATTGCTGAGGAGTCCAATACCATGTGGATTGGCGACTCGCGCCGGGATTGATGTCAAGGGTGATTCGGTCCAATTCAGTACCGTCGACATTGAACGTGAGATCTACCGATTCAGCCTTGATATTGCCCGCGTTGAATACCTCAGTCGTCAACCGGACCTGATCACCAACTTGTGGAATAGTGACGTTCAAGGCCATTGAATTGAGTACAACTTGTGGGTCAGGACGTAAGTCGTTCACACCCTGTCCAGAAACAGCGATAGCGAAGGGTTGAGAACCGCTTCCTGCATGGTAAGCATCCTTGACGCGAACTGTCCATATGCCTTTCATGGCCATGTCGATGAGAACTACTTCCAGGTTGTTGATGTCGTCTTTTGTCCCACCTGTTGTCGAACGCCCACTCGCGAAATCGTTACCAAGATAGATTGTTCCATCAGGAGATTCAACTTCCAAATCAAGGTCGTTCACGAGCGCTTTACTGGCGAAACGACTACCCCGATAATCGGACCAAGCAAGGACTGCTTTGAGTTGTGAATTAGCGTATGTGACATTGAACACATAGGATTTGGACGCACCTGTACTTGTGAGTACAGAACGGTCATCGACCCATATTCCTCTTCCTTGGGATGGTGCTAATGTTTCTTTGAGATTGACGCGACCCCATCCTTCGTCGTTGTTTGGAATGTCTCTGGAATTGATGTCTTGGGCTCCAAGGACCAAGAGTGCCTTGATGAGAGCGCCCTGAGGAGATGGTCGTTGTGCGATTTCCATCAGGTACTCGCGGATGAGAGTGGCAGCACCTGCAGCGTTAGGTGTAGCCATCGAAGTTCCGGTGTATTCGAGGTACCATGTTGACTGCCAACTTGAACCTGCGGTATCTTGAGCCTCTTGTGCTCGACATGATCGCACATAACCACCTGGAGCGATGATGTCAGGCTTAATGCGACCGTCATCCGTTGGTCCCCTAGATGATCCAGACATGAGATTGTCAGGAGCCCCACTGTAGCGTGCTTGATGATTTCCGACTGTGACGACATTTTTTGCAGTCGATGGGGAACCGACCGTGCCGGCGTTTGGCCCATCATTCCCGGCAGCAAACAGGATGGTCAAACCTTCTTGCCCGTTACTGACTTTGTCATAATTGAATGCACGGTCATCGACTGCCTCTGCTTCTGAAGTATACTCGCCTTGAGTTGATGTTGCTGAGGATCCCCAAGAATTGGTATGGATTCGAGCACCTGCATTGTACGCAGTGTTGAGTAAATAGTTCAAAGATGGCGATACAAAATTACCGGTATTATCGTTCTCCATGGCTTGGAAATACAGTTCAGCATCAGGTGCGACACCTGCATATCCTCCTTTGCTTCCATCGCCCAGAACGGTGCAAGCAACGTGTGTGCCGTGTCCAGAGTGCTTGTCAGCGGTTGATCCATCACCAATCACATCGTAATTTCCAACAACGCGAGTGCCGAAATCACCATGATCTTCATCCAATCCTGAATCTGCAACGGCTACAATTTGTCCTGACCCATCGAGATCTGTTGTGAAATAGGAACGCATCGTATTGATTTTCATGTGGTTCTTAGATTGGTCGTTTTCAAAGATCATTTGTGGTTCAAATCGCAACCACATCACAGAAGGTTGACGAACAATATCGAGGACACTGTTTGTTGCAAGAGTCCCACGATATTGCCCTTGGTCAAGATGTTCTACATCATCCAAGGCAGCCTGAGCAACTTGAGACAAGTCTTGATCAATGGTGTTACCTTGGGCATCTGCGATGGTAAGAGCGTCGATTTGCTCTTCACCCCACCAGCCTTCGAGGCGAACTTCTTCACCTTGTAGAGCATTCGATCCACCTTCGAACAGCATCGCATCCAACATCGAATCGTCAAGGAACATCGCAAGAGGAACATCCCATTGTGCCACAACACTTGGGATGGATTGTGCATTCTGAATTGCGGTTAAGGTTCCTTGGACAACCAAACCTGAAGGCCCAATAAATTCACGAACTTCTAGCCCCGGTATGTCGGATAGATCCTGACGAACATCGAGCATGTTTCGATCGTTGTCGATGAGAAGGAGTTGTGCATCAAAACGGGGTTCGAGAACATCAGTTGACAACGGTCGATTCAGTTCAAGTCCTGTCATTGAAAACGTCCCTAGACGCGAATGTGCTTCAACGGCTCGTTGTTCCTGAACGTTCGAAGCGTCGTATGTACCTACAAAATCTGAATATGCATCGGTGCGAATCGAGAAGAACTCAACGTCTCGTTCTGGCTCAAGACTATCCGATTCTTTCGAACTAGGTTCCACCATCGAACTCCATGGACTCATCACCAAGAGAATGAGAATCCCAAGTGCGAGGCGGATTTGGCGCTCCATTACTTCCAACCTCGTTTGGATGACGCATTTATCGCTATGGGTGAATTGTTTGAACAAGCATCAGAACAGTCGTGTAGTTGTTTCAACCTGATCAACAAAGATTTCTGAGGCATAGGACCCAACGACATGATCCACTTCCATGAGATTCTGAGAATTGTCGAACATTGTGTAACGAACCGAAATCCGTAACGTGTATTCATCCCACACTGTATACCCGAGAATCATCATTTCGAGGTCGTCTCCTGCAAGAGAGGAATGTGCTTTAACAACATCAACTTCGACTTTCATCGTCTGAATTAAGACATCCTGGGAATCAAGGAATTGCACCTCAACAACAACATCCCTAATGGCCCTACTTCCATCGTTTTGCAATTCAGTCATGACCAGATGCCCTCCCCGTTGCATGTACACCGTGTGAACTTCCACATCATCGCGAGGTATTGCCCAATACCATCCACTGGCAATTAAACCGACCAACATCAAAAGGATCAGTCCAGCGATTGCGACCCGCACAGGGTTGATGTCACGTATTCGTTCTTTGACGAATTGAGCTACTTCTTGCGCTTGACGATATGCTTCTGCTTCTTCAGGATCGTTCAGGTCGAAGCCCATGTTCATAGCGTCACGTTGCTGTGTGACTTCCAGAAGACCCATCCGTTCTGCAGCGACGATATCGTCTTCATGAACCACTAATTCATCAGTCATCTCATCACCCGAAGATCATCGCAAAGAGCGAGGCTATTCCCGACGTAAACGGTTCAACGACCATAACGTGGCGCGTCTCTACAGAATTTGCTGTCAAGGTACTCACGACGGAAAGGTCGGTAACAACCCCGTTGATACCAATTGAAGTTGAAGTTGGGATAACGCCAGTAAATTGTGCATCGAGCAAGACACCACGCCCGTCTACTTCCAGCCCTCCAAAGAGCGGTGCATAGACACCTGGCTCGATGTAGACTTCTGCACTGGAAACAAGGCGTCCCGTTGTGATGTCGTCAAGAATAATGACCGGATATCCAAGAGGTCGATGGATGGTAATTGTGGCGCCCTTGAGATCTTCACCGATGATTTCGAGTCGTTCAAGAACCACCCCCGGAGCTGCTGGAACATTGGACTGACGCATGTACAGTTCCTCTACTCCGTTATCTGAGGATACAATTCGTACACCCCAGTTCTCTGTTGTTTCAAGTTTGAAGGTCTTGGGAAGATTCTTTGCCATCATGAGCGTATCACCCTTTGCATCGATGGCCCGCCCATGTGCTTCGATATACATGTCCATTTGATCTGAATTTGAAGCATAATCCAATGTCATCATTCCTTGGAAGGATGTCTCTTCACGAATATCGTATCGAGTATCTGGTTTTGCCGAGAGGAACATTTGTGATGGAATATCTCGGAAGAACGTCGTCGCAGGCCACCAAAATCCGTCTACGAAACGATGCTGTTGAATCATCATTGATTCGACACTCGTCTCCCCTTTAATCGGGTCTTGTGGGACATCAACAGTCAATATCAGAACGTCTCCAATTGTTGCAGAGAATTCAGTACGTTGCGGGACAGTGTCGATGAATGTTTCAGCCCGTACGAGGTTTTCGTGATCAATGAAGACTGCATAGGCATAATCCAAACTCTGTCCAACATCGTACTCCATAGCAATGGAAAGACGAGGAACTGTGAGGTTGTCTTGACGAGTGAAGACTGCTGAAACATACACATCGCGTGTAGCACTTGTATCAAATCCAAAGATTTGCAATTCTGCTGTCGATTGTTCAATGCCACTCATTGTGATGTACAATCGTTCCTGAGCTGGGAGCCATTCTTCCAAATTCATCTTGAAATCATAGGTCGGAATTTCATTTTCCATCGAGAAGATGTAACTGATTTCTATTTTCCCTGAAGGAAGTTGAGGTAACCATGTGCGGAGGTGCCAACTTCGCCGCTTTTCGAACGTGACACCGAGGTTCTCAAGCAGTTCGACATCAACTCCAATCAATTCCTTCTCGGTAATGATTCCATCCTCAAGGAACTCAATCAGTGGATAAGCAAAGGATAAATTGGTTTGAGAGAACGTTGTTTCCAGTTGATCACGTTCATCAATTTCGATAATATAGTCCGCAAGAATGTCATTGATAATCAGACGGTTTGATTCCGTAAGGTTTGCCAATTTTGTGAGGTTGAACTCCACGACTGTTCGTTCTGTCGCTTGCATATCTAGGCCGTGTTGCCATGCAGGTTCACCGACAGGAACTGACCCTTTGCGCATATCAGCAACGATATCGAAACTTTCTCCAGTGGTCATATCGAGTTCGTAAGCAACGTCCTCTGTTTCACCTGTCGTATCACCAACGTTCGAGACCAGCCCATACACCAAATCATTGACGAGACCACCTATTCCAACAACATCACCAAGGAAGAAGGACAGTGCTTCAACACCTTCGCCTTGACTGAAATCTGGAATCTCGAGACCGCTCGAGTCGAGATCACTCGGTAAGAGGATCTCAAGGTTTGCAGGGAGTGGTTCAAGACGCATCATACCGTTGAGTCCAAGGAATGGGTCATCGTAGTTGCTGACGTCCTCCATCGATATGCTGAATGGGGCAGATACTTGTCGTTGAAGTGCGTAGCGCGCACTTCCCTCTGGACCAGTCGAGTTTGGATCAATTGGAGAGTAGCGCTGTACCGATTGGACGTTGGAAATCTTTGCACTCAACGATGTCTGAGCGCTATCAGCATCAACCCAGAATCGGAAATGGTCACCATCCATGGTTAGAGGAGTTGTTGCATTCGTCATCTGGACCATAATCGATGTAATTGGAGTATCCGCTTGGAAACCGACATTGTCGCCAAGGTTCAATTGGAATTGGGCAGGGAGGCCTTCCAATCGGATTGCATTTCGTTGAACACCTTGTTCGCCTCCATAGGTGATGGTACCAATAGGTTCACTTGCACTGTAAACGAGTTTTGCTGGGTCTTGAACGACGCTGAGGAAAGCAGGGCGATTCGAAATCATTGCTGATTGAGCAGTGACATTTCCGAAATTGGCCCCTGAATGACGAATGTGACCAACAAGAAGACCTCCTGATTGCTGGCCCTCGAGTTCCAATGAACGGACACTTGTGACGGGATCATAGGACTGGAACACTCGAGAAATGTTGGAAACGCGTATGCTCATCGCTACTGGCACAATTGGTTCGACTGGCCCATCCCTGCCGTCAACCAGTTCGATTTCGGTATCTTGCGACAAGAGGATGTGGTCGGAATCTGTAATGTAGGGGTGGTCACTACTTCCAATGGCCATTGAAATCTTCCCAAGACCGCTTGGGGTACGGACTGCCCCGTTGTTCCAGGTTTGACGGACTTGACTGAGACACAACACTTCGAGTTGTCCTCCTGAACTACCTGCCGTTCCGACAATCAAGTCGGGAAGTGTATTCAGAATCGACCCTAAATCGAGGACAATTTCAACCAGTGTCAACAATGCATTGTCGAGCAATTGTGCTATGGTGTTGAGGTCAGGATTGTTGAAGTTCACTCGAGAAAGACCCGTTGAGGAAAGTTGGAAACTTCCTTTCAGAATGAGAACTTCTGGTAAGTTCTCGACCTGAATGGAGAGAGAACTGACATCATTTTCGTATCCTCCACGTTTCATTGTTGAATCATAGGTGAGAGAATCGATTCGTTCGGTTCCGGCGATCATGATGAGGGTTGCCGGTGGAGCCGCAGGGTTGACTGGTAACGTCAAATCGTTTTCATTCGCAGTTACATCCCCAGAGAAGTTCTTGATCGCAACAATAAACGAGAGACGATTTGGAATATCCCCTGGAAGATTGGAACTTCCTGGCGCCTCACCAATCATCGTAAAGATTGCATTGATCTCCTCTTGAGGGAGAGAACCGGAAGGAATTCCACGAATCCATAATCGTGAGTCGGTCGTATTTCCAAAGGAACTTCCTTCGATTGTATTGCTTCGATCTTCGAAGTAATGGAGCCACAAATCAGCACCTACATCGCTGTACAATTCAACCGTGTCAAATGTATTATCCCCGAGATTGTCGTTTCGTAGAACCAAATCAACCTCTTCAGGTAAGACGTTTGATCCATATTCAGGATGGAATCCTACATCGAGATATCCCATATCTATGATTTCAGCTTGGCCTTGTTGGTTAACCTGATCAAACTGAATGAATCCGATTCCTATGCCATATCCACATTTGTGATTTTGACTGACTGAACTGTGGTCGTTGAACACATCGTAGTAGCTTTCATCACACTCGGTTTGTTTGTTTTCTGAGTCGGAGTTTGTATTTCGTATTGATATGGAATATGGAGCAGAAACAGAAGTGAGAGAGAGTGCATCTGCAGGTAATGCTCCACCGGTAAGGAAGTCGGTTAATTGTGAAAAGACGTTACCGATAGTATTAGAGATGCTGAATCGGAATTCTTGGATACCAACCTCAACTCTGAAATTGTTCGGGGGTTGCGTCAGACTTGTATCAAGGACCAATGCATACGATTGTGAGTCTTGGATTGCAGAATCGAATGCAAGTCCCTTGAGCAGTGAAACCTCCATGTGTGCAAGTTCATCCCAAATGGGGTCATTCTCATTGAGATAATCGATCTTCCATTGGAATGTTGGGCGTAACCACAACGTATCCGGAATATTGAGCGGATTAAGTGGGTTCAATGGCGGTTCAAAACCAAAACCTTCGTTCAGTGTTAACAATCCAAGGACGGTCAACGAAATCGAGACATCATCAACCGAATCGCCATCAATATCGATGTAATTTTCAAAGAGGACAAGATCGGTTCCTACGAACAATTCACCAGTGAAGGTTCCATATTCCCATGCCTCATATTGTGGACCGTTATCTCTACTTGAGAAGTTAATGTACAGGGCGTAGGTGTTGATACCGACTGCAAGTGGGTCTGTGATGTCCCAAGACTCGAGTGAGAAGAGCGTTTGAACAAGATTGTTTGGCCAGCCCTCCGGTTGGGTGCTCGTATCGAGTAGAATTTCGTACGGGCGGGGATGATCGGGTTCGAATGGAGATGTATCCCTCAGCTGAGCTTGGCTAAGGTATTCTGTCGAATCATTGAGTGGATCGCCTTCTCGACTATCACGTTTTGATGCTTCCACGAGCGCAAGTGATGAGGCGGAAGACCCCGCTGCTACAACCGTATCATCACTCGATTCCTGAAGTTCCATCAGGTTGGAAAAGGTCTCCATTAAATCAAAGTCATCGCGCTCCACAGAAACGTCTGCTTGAACGGGTTGGAAGATCGGTATGAGTAAGACCAAAATCAAAAATATGGCCAATCGGCCTCGTTTTGGCTGATGCAATCCTGGTCGAATCAACCGAATCGCTTCCTCGACCATGAATGCAGGTTGAGGAACTCATATCTGAACCCATCCCCATCATGCGTGAACAATGGTTGGTTCTCTAGAGAAGGTTTAACAATCCGATGAAGGGAAGACTAACTATGAGTTCGAAGTATGTCATCAAGCCATTGGACAAAGCCAGTCTGGAAAAATTCTTTGACTCGGAAGCACAGAAAGTGATACGCTTTTACATAGCCAAGTCCCTTTTCGCACAACCAGAAACATTGGACACTCAAGGGAATCTACCAATTCATATCCCAAAGGAACACATTGAACAATGGGCTGTTCAAGCACTTGGAGTAAGTTCCGTAGGTGCAGGAAGTTACCCAGTTGATGTGATAAACGAATCTGGAGTTCGATGGGGCGCTGACATTAAGATGCTGAGTTGCAAAGTCAATGAGGGTGAATTAACACGAGCTGAATCTGGTGAGACATCACTATCGCAAAAATTCACTGGAGCAGGAAACATGTTAGACGCGATGTTTAACGACAAGAAATACCACAAAATCATTCAGGATTTTGTAGAAATTTACTCGAATAAGATGCACACTGTAATGAAGGAAAAAAATTTGAGTGATGTTTACTACTTTTTCCTTTTGCGTGCTGGGACAAAATTCTACATCTGTGGGATGAAGATTTTTTTGAATAATCTGAAACATGTGAAATACCTCCGAAACACAAATAAAAATGTATGGACAGAAAATTTCTTAGAAGAAAAATATGGGTCTGTTAGGGTTTTCCAATCCAAGAAAAGGATGGAGTTAAGATTGAGGCCTAAGCAGTGGAAAGATGATGATTTACTCATTGAATTTGACACAAACGGGCTAATTCCAACAACGAATATCAAGTCAATAATTAATCAGCCCACCAAGTTGAAAGAACACATAGATGTCTTGATAAATGAATTGTACGGCTCGATAATGGAATAGCGATCTAGCGCTGAAACAATTGTTCAGATGAACACGAAGGACAAACCACAATGGCTTCCATTACACCGATTGGCATTGGAACTTGGAACTGGAGGGAGCAATTGGAACAGGTCCCCTTCAGGAGGTTAACATCATCAGGAAGTTCTGGTGAAGGCGCTTCTATTTCTGCTGGCTGTGGCTTTGGCACAGGTACTTCAACATCCTGTTGAGGCAGTTCAATACCTGATGTCACTGGCTTCGAGGAGGGGGGTTCAACGCTGGGTTGTGACTCGAAGAGATCCTCAAAGTCGTTGTTCACGGGCTGCGTCTTTGTTGGTACAGGTTCATCGTCAAAGAACAAAGCAGCAGCTTCATTCGCCGCTTGACTTGATGCCTGTGAAAGTTGCATTCGAGGAGCAAATTGCGCCTGTGGAGTAATTTCCGGTTCGTTTGAGGCACCGTAAATCGATTGTAGTTCGGCTTCTTTTCGGGCTTGATCTGCTTCCTCTTGGGATACAATATCTTCTCCAGCATTCAAACCTGCAAGTTGAATTGCATTTGCGAACAGAGCAAGACGTTGTGTTTGCTTGACCATCGACATGTGAGCCTTTGCTTCGGCTTGTGGAAGTCCTCGATCTGTCAGGAGTCGCAACGCGATGGTGTTCTGCCAGCGTCGGTAACCGATGAGTGCAATCGACATTGTTACGACACCTGCAAAGAGAACTACAATCAGGATGGCATAGTCTGCTTCGGTCACTTCTGCTTCACTGACAATTACCGAAAACGTGTAACTGTCACTGTTGTTTGAAGCATCAAATACGGTAAGGACAACGGTATTTGTCCCAACGGATTCAAAGACGATGTCCACACGTGAACCCAGAACATCGGGGTCGTCCAGTTTGTCTCCGTTTCCATCCGTGTCTACCAAGGGATTCAAATCCCAATGGAAGCGGAGGTCTGTCGTTGCATCATACTCATCTGATGCAGAGATGAGGAATGACGTCAGTTCGCCCTCCGTTGCTTGATTCTTGAATACTTCAAGCAAGGGTGCATCGAGGCTTGGAACAGTTGAGTCTGTAACAAGAATCTGAACCGAAGTGGATTGACTGTTCCCGCTTGGATCAAGGACAATCAATCCCACTTCATGCGTCCCAACGTCGGACCAATTGAATGAGGCAGTCGATTGTTGACCGTAGGGGGAACCATCTACGGTCCAAGAGCATGCAGCAACTTGGTGATTGTCGGTGCTTGTCGCACATGACAGTATCAATGTCTCACCATGTTCAATTCTCCAACCTCCTGAGATTTTCGTAGCTGAAGATGTTGAAACGCCAGAGATTCGTGCAACTGGTTTCGTTTCATCAAGAACCGAAACGTTGCTTTGAACCCGGTCGAAACCAAGAGAACCCGAGACGGTAAGTGTCACTGTTTTTTCACCAGGTGTTGACCATGAGGATGTTGCTTGTACGCCGACTGCATCGACATCGTTGATTGCATCACCGTCATTGTTTGAGTCAATTGAAGCATCAAAATCCCAAACGTACTGCGTGATTTGATTCAGATTGTTCGGCGAGGATGAAGCATCAAAGTCCAGGTCAGTATCTAGTGCAACGGATTGATTAGAAGAAACAAATGATGCTCTCATGACTGGAATTAGTTCAACGCGGACGGTCACCCTCAAGTTGGTTGATCCATCTCCTTGGCCATCCGGATCATCGGTATTGTCCAACACAAGTTTCAGAGGTTGGTTCGCAAAAGCAGCGGAAACAATCCAATTGAATGATGCTGTTCCATCGACACCGAGTAACGATGCACCAGTTAGTGCTACATTGGATTGACCTGCCAAATAATTTGCATTCATCGACTCGGTCTGAAGATAAACATCACCTAAGCCTTCGAGGGACCAAGCCGTTACCGATATCCCAGTCCCCTCTTCAAGACGTAATTCATCATTTTCCAGCAAAGTCACATAACCATTCGGAATTACACCTACAAGATCATGATACGATGTCCATTGCCCATCTGAGAGCTTAGTTACTGAGATGGAAACTCGTCCTACATCGCCACCTTGATCTCCGTTTCCTTGGTCTCCGTCGTGGGCAAGATTATCGACAACGATGGTCCAAGATTTTTCAGAAATCGATAAAGGGACTTTCCAATGGAATTCGTAAGAACCGTTCGCAAATTCAGTTGAAGGAACCTGTTGATATGCTGAACGATACGACTGTCCCAAGAGATAAGGCTGGAGTCCAGCATCATCAAAGACAAGGACGTCAAGGGCGTCATCAATGATTAAGATCGTAATTTCGTAAACGTCACCAGGAGTTAACAAACCAAGTGAAAGTTCGACGCATTCACCGTCATCAACCGGAACTTGGGATGCGAAGGTTGTTGCAGATTCTGTCGTACAAGAAGGAGTTGCCCGGGCAGATGTACCAGAAGCGAATGGTGCAAGTGGCACGCATAGCATGATGATGAGAACTGCAACAACTTGTCTTGATTGCATATCCGTCGCTTGATACCATAGTCTTTCAATGATGCGACATATTGTGTTGTGACCAACCACTCTCTGTTGATACAAGCATTGTGACACTCGCATCCTCATTGATTCGAATTCTATCTCCGTCGTTTGCGGATGCAAGACTTGCAGAATGGTTCAGCACCTGTTTCGCTTCATTGATTGCCTCTTCAGCATCCTTAAGCCGTGCTGAAAAGTGAGTGAGAATGAGGTGTTTTGCCTCGCATTCAAGGGCTGTGCGGGCTGCCCCCGATGCAGTGCTGTGAAGATGTTCACTAGCTTTGTTGCTGGCATCATCCAGGAATGTTGCCTCGTGCACGAGGACTGTGATCGGAGCTACCGGATGAATCGATTGTTCAGCAGTGTCGCCTGAAACCACAATACTTGTTGCTGGCTTGGAGTCTCCGCGGAATTGAGATGCGAGGAGTGTTTCACCGTTTTCCAGATTGATGTTAACCCCTTCAGACAGTTTCTTACGCTCATCTTGAGACAAACCTGCTAACGTTGCTTTATCACGATCAAAGGATCCTTTACGTTCTTTTTGGGAGAG
>VMHT01158890.1_pt1 | contig 12865 bp, 14 predicted proteins | sample 4693611 | NCBI WGS metagenome assembly VMHT01 (sample SAMN12280063, study PRJNA550983) | marine metagenome | isolation source: seawater sampled from same location over 5 years 0.02-0.2 micron viral filtrate | place: USA: collected off the coast of southern California halfway between the port... ... | reverse complement strand
CTAAGAACTTCAAAGACCAAGTTTATATGAACGGCGAAATCAAGCGCATTGACTACTCGTGCGACAGGCCAGAGGCGATGGAACAAATCAACCGTCTGGTCGATGTGTTCCCCGAATACACTGTCGAGAAACTGACCGCATCATCAGAAAATGTGATTGGGAACTATGGTAACTATCGCCCTCCGTATAATAACGACAGCATTAGTTTCTATGACTTTAGTAAGCCTAATGTTGCGACCCTCATCAAATACGGCGCAAGCATGTCCACCTATATGGACTACAACGATGACTACTTGCTTGGGTGGCACGGCATTAAGCACGACTTGGTTACAGGGAAAAAGCAAGCCAAGTTTGTTTTTGGTCAGGGCGATGGAGATTACGACAGGAAGTTTGTGAGAAACTTGCCTCCGCAGATACCAACCAAGAACCGGTATCGCTTCTTTGCGAAGTTGCACAATGAGGATGGCACGGTTGAGCCGTGGGTTGACTGCTACTTTGTCAGCACCATCAAATGGATGCGTGACTGGTGTGAGATGATGGGTCTGCCGTTCCCGCTGCCAGATGATGTAACCAAACAGCCGTGGTGTTTTAGTGTGGTTTGGAACGAAGACACTGGCGAGATTGATTGCGTGAAGGCATATCTTCGCCACCGGTATGACGATTAATGCCGGAAATAAAATTAGACATAGCGGACATCGACAAGCGTTTTCGGGAGGCTAATGATATGGAGCGCGCGACATTTGAAAAAAATAAGCGCTCCCCATTGTCGCCAGCCACAAGACAAAAAAACCTTGAATGCGATACAGGCATAACGGTGTCTGGTAAAATTACAGTATAACCAACTGGAGATTATCATGGTCGAAGTAATCGAAATCATTTGTGCCGTTATTGCGGCAGCCAGCATTTTAGCTAACATTACTCCCAGCATCCGGGACAACGAGTTTCTTGAAAAGCTCGATCGAGCGGTTCAGCTTTTGGCCGTAAATCTGAGAAAGAACAAATAGCACATGACTGTAGGCTTCCCACTTACTTGGGCGGACGCAATCCAGATAGCGCTTCTTGTTCTGGTGCTTATTCGATGTGAATTGTTGCTGAGAAAATGATGTCAGAAGAATCAAAAGTTTTAGTCGATGTGGCAGCCGGGGGAGTTACTGTGGCCTCGTTCTTGAGTTATTTGCCAGAGATTTCTGCTGGCCTTTCGATTGTTTGGTTGTCGCTTCGTATCTACGAAACGATCCGGGAGATGTATCTAAGGTAACAGTATGCCCAATACGCATGTTCGGACTGGGAGGGCCGGTGAATATATTGCTGCTGGGATTATAACTACATTAGCTGATGTGGACGTAAACATTGTTACCCAACCTCACTACGACCTACTGGCACACTTTGAAGATTTTGATCTCAAGATACAGGTGAAGGCTTCCGGGAAAGTTCAGACCAATCCCCGCACATGCTCTTATCCGCATTTTAACTATAAAACATCGCGCGGTGTTAAACCCCACAGGGCGCTTGACCCCGACAGATACGATATAGCCTGCTTTATTGCATTGCCCTATCGACTCGCAATGTTTAGAATGTCGAAAGATGTGGTCACAACAACCACCAAAATCAAAACTGAATTATTCTCTGTCGAAGCAGAACAAGATAGCTGGTCTGACTGTATGGAACAGATAAGGAAACGGTAAATGTTCAAGTCTTTAATAGCGCCATTTACATCTATTGCCGGGCAAGTTCTGAAGACCCGCGCCGAGAAGTCTGAGGCAAAGCACAAGCTTGAGATGGCTGTTTTAGAAAACAAAGCCCGGCTCGCCGCCGCCGTAAGCGAACATAATAGCGAGTGGGAACTAGCTAACTTGCAAGACAAGGATAAGTGGCTTCGATGGTTTTCATACTCGATGTTCACAGCGCCTATTGTAATAACTGTTATAAGCCCGGAGTGGGGCAGGCAGATTTTCGTGAATTTAGAATATGCGCCCAGTTGGGTGGTAGAGGTTTGGATCGCAATGAACGGAGCGGTCTGGGGTCTTAGTTCATTGAAAAATGTTGTGCCAAGCGTTGTCGGGCAAATTAGAGGAAAAAAGTAATGGACTTTTTTGACGATGATGGCGAGTTCATCCAGCCAGTTACAATTGTGGACGAAGAGGTTGTCCATGCTGCAATTAACCAGCTTATTTTGCATGAGGGTATGCGAGAGAAGCCCTATCAATGCACTGCTGGAAAAACAACAATCGGCGTAGGTCGAAACCTAGATGACGTTGGGATTTCGGAAGATGAGGCCATGTATTTGTTGCACAACGACATGGTGGGGACGGTGCGTGAGTTAGTTGCTGTCTATCCGGGCTTCAGTGACCAGCTGCCAGCGCGCCAAGTTGCTCTGATAGATTTTGTTTTTAACCTTGGCATTACCAGAGCGCAAAAATTCAAAAAGTTTTGGAACGCGATAAACTGCGGCGATTATTTGCAGGCATCGAAAGAGCTTTTGTTAAACGGGGCGGGGGATGGCCCAAGTAAATACGCACAAGATGTTGGTCAACGTGCGTGGAGAGTAGCTGGGCAAATTAGAACAGGACGTTTTGATGTCGAACAAGTCGAAGACCCTTGCTGACCTAGAACTAAAAATTAGGGCAGCCAAGAGACAGAAGACAGCAATTGAGGCGCGGTCTAACTTTCTAAAATTCGTTAAGCTGACCATGCCTGACCCAAACGCTCCTGACGATATTGAGGAAAGTTTGTTTAAGGATGCGAAGCATCACAGAGCGCTGGCAAAGGTTTTGGAGAAGGTCGAAAAGGGCCACCATCCGCGCCTTATTGTTACGCTTCCTCCGAGGCATGGCAAATCTGAGCTTATATCTCGTCGGTTTATTCCGTGGCTGCTTGGACGAGATAGCTATCGAAACGTCATATTTGCTACATACAATGAAGACTTCGCTGGTGACTTTGGCGCAGATGTTCGCTCCATTATGCAGCAACCGACATATCGTCAGATTTTCCCAGACTTTAGCTTCCGTAAGGGCGGTGCTTCTAAATCTCGCATACAGACTGAGCGTGGCGGCTTGGGTGTTTTTGTGGGGCGCGGCGGCTCTATTACTGGTCGTGGTGGTGATTTTATTATTCTGGACGACCCGATCAAGGACTCGATAGAGGCGGGTAGCCCAACATTGCGCGCGCAGCTGTGGACTTGGTTCACTCAGGTTTTAATGACACGACTTATGACTGCGGGCGCATCGATTGTCATCGTGCAGACGCGCTGGCACGAAGATGATCTTGTCGGCCGGTTGACCGATCCGACCAACCCGCACTACTCGCGGGAAGAAGCTGAGAAGTGGCACGTTATCAATCTGCCTGCACTGGCGGAAGACGATGACCCCTTGGGCAGAAAGCCGGGTGAACTGCTTTGGCCGGAGCGGTTTGACATGGAGTTTATGGAGGCGCAGCGCCGCCTCGACAGTCGCGGCTTCTCGGCCTTGTATCAACAGCACCCGACCCCGGAGGATGGCGACTTATTCCAACGCTCCGACTTGCGTTTCTATGACAAGCCAGACAAGCCGAATGACTTGCGAATATACGCGGCATCCGACCATGCCGTAGGGACAGATAGAAGTCGAAATGACGCCACCTGTATGTTGATTGTTGGCGTTGATAATAATGATGACATCTACCTACTCGATACATGGTGGGACAAGCAGCCCGCTGACAAGGCTGTAGATGCGATGATTAGCTTGATTAAAAAGTGGAAGCCGCTGATCTGGTGGGCTGAGAAGGGTCACATAAGTAAGGCCATTGGCCCATTCCTTCGCAAGCGCATGGCGGAAGAGAAGGCATACTGCCGGATTGAGGAAGTAACCCCCACCGCTAACAAGGTTCAGCGCAGTCAATCTATTCAAGGCCGAATAGCGATGGGCAAGGTTTATTTTCCGAAAACATCACCGTGGACGCAAAAAGCGATAGATGAAATCCTAAAATTTCCTAACGCTCGACATGATGATTTTGTTGATACTATCAGCTATATTGGTATGGGATTAAACAGGTTCGCAACACCGGGCCAACAAATGCGCGCTCAAAGCGATGTGCCGAAGGTCGGCACTCTTGCTTGGATTAAGTATGACAGCAAAATGCGAGAGCGTGATCGCAAGGCTAGAGACGAAACGGGCGGCTTCTGATGGATGAAACAACACTTATTGTAGCTTCGGCCAAAGATGGTTCTGATAAAGAAGTATCGGAGAGCAGGAAGAAGTTAGTTAAAGAAATTCAAGGCCGCGTTCACAGCGCCAAGTCTCATTACAAAAATGAGTTTGACCAAATGCGCCGTGACATGGATTTGGCTTACAACGGGTTTGACAAGAGATTGTGGGATGACAGCAAGTATGTTGCCAACATAATTCAACGTCATGTTCAGCAGCGGACAGCTGCTCTTTATGCGAAAAACCCTCGTGCGGTTTCCAAGCGCCGCAACCGTAAAGACTACAGCATTTATGATGGGGATCAGGAGGCGCTGGCCGCCGCCCGCGCTGCCATCGATGTGGCGAAAAGAAACGGCCTAATTCCGCCGCCAGAAGCGATTGCGCTGGTTAACGACTTTCAATCAGTAGAGCGAAACAGGAAGATGTTGGATAACGTCTCTGAAACGCTTGAGTATCTTTTCCATTACTTCATGGACGAGCAATCCCCTAGCTTTAAAGCGCAAATGAAGTCACTGGTTCGTCGCGTCATCACAACCGGCGTGGGCTACGTTAAAGTTGGCTTTCAGCGAGATGTTGATCGCTCCCCGGAAGTAACCGCCAAACTATCAGACGCCCAAGCGCGCCTCGATCACATGAAGCGCTTGGCGCAAGAGACAGCTGAAGGCGATCATGGGTTAGACAGCGCCGAGGTCGAGGAGCTTCGCCTTTCGGTTGAGAGCCTGATGAACGAGCCGATGATTGTATTGCGCGAGGGTTTGGTTTTTGATTTTCCCGAAAGCACATCTGTAATTGTTGACCCTCAGTGTCGTCAGCTGTCAGGGTTTGTCGGTGCGCGTTGGGTAGCCCATGAGATGTATCTCTCGCCAGAAGAGGTAAAGGAAATATACGGTTGTGATGTCAGCAAGAAATACACGAAGTATGACATTACAGGTCGAAAGAATGACGAATATAGTAGTCGTCTAGTAGGTTCATCCGGCGAAGACCAAAAAGAAGAAGGGCTGTGCTTAATCCATGAGGTCTATGACAAGCCTTCGGGTCTTGTTTTTGTAGTCTGTGATGGCCACAAAGACTTCTTAAAAGAGCCAGCAGCCCCGGATGTTCACACTGAAGGTTTCTGGCCATTCCATTGCCTTGTGTTTAATGAGAATGAACACCGGGACAAAATCTACCCTCGCTCCGATGTGGATTTACTTGCCCCCATGCAGCACGAATACAACCGTGCGCGACAAGGGTTAAGGGAACACCGCCGGGCAAACCGTCCTAAATACGCTGCCCCAGCTGGAATGCTTGAACCGGAAGATAAGGCAAAGCTGAAAGATCACCCGGCAAACGCTTTAATCGAGTTGCAGGCGCTTGCTACAGGTCAGAAGGTAAACGATGTTATCCAGCCGGTGCAGCAAATAGGCATTGACCCTAACCTGTATGAAGTTCGCACAATCTTTGATGACGTTCAGCTGGTGGGCGGCGCGCAAGAGGCGAACTATGGTGGCGTAAGCAAGGCCACCGCCACGGAGACATCTATAGCTGAGAGTGCGCGAATGAGCAGTCTTGGCGCCCAGATTGATGAACTAGATAGCTTCATGTCCAATGTAACCCGAACAGCTGGTCAGGTTCTTTTGCTCGAAATGGGGCAGGAGCAAGTTCGACGCATCTGTGGGCCGGGAGCAGTGTGGCCAGAGATGAGCCGTGAACAGGTCATGGAAGAAGTCTTCCTTGAGATTGAAGCTGGCTCAACGGGCAAACCAAACCGCGCCGCCGAGCTTAGAAACATTGAACGCATTATGCCGTTCCTTATTCAGATACCGAACATTGACCCTCAATGGTTGGCAAAAGAACTAATCAAGCGATTGGATGACAAGCTGGACGTTGACGAGGCCATCCGCGTGAACATGCCGAGTGTCATCAGTCAAAACCAAGCTATGCAGCCGGGGACGGGCGACTTGAACGACCCCCAGCAGCAAGGAGGAAACGGTCAAAACAACGCACCCATTCGGCGAGGGTTGGCATCGCCTAACTCGCAAATGGATAGTCAGTAGTGGGCCGTATCATGCGTTTCGTTCTCCAAATCACAAGAGAAGGGGACGGAACTACCTTTAACCGTGGGGTAAGCGGATCACACCAATGGGCTGGTAGGTGGGGTGACTTCCATTTGATCAAGCGACACCCACACACTTGGAAGCTGCGTAAATGGCTAAAAAACTTACGAGCGAATATAAGCCGGTAACAAAAGTCCGACGCCGAAACAAAAAACGTCCATTAAATCACCGAAAAACATTAGGGCCGCGATCTAATTATCGTGTCCATTGACTGTTGATGCGTGTTGATAATCAACATATAATCAATACAACGCCGTAAAACAGTGTTCTAAAAGGACGATAACTATGATCGATGAAAACGATCTGGAGATGGAATCGTCACCTATCTCCGATGAAGGCGAAGTTGCGGAGTCGCCTACCGCTGCCGACGAAACTGAAGACGAACTCCTTGCTGTAGTGCAGTCTGCATTACAAGAGGACGAAGCTGAAGATGCGGACTCGTCACCCGAAAGCGATGAGGAAGTAACTGAAGAAGTTGCTGCCGAAGCTGTTGAGGGAGAGGGCGAGCCATCTGACGAAGATGGCGACTATGAAGATGTCCCCTTTAATCAACACCCCCGGTTTAAGGAACTCATTGCCGAAAAAAACGAGTTAAAGCCATTGGCAGATAACTATCGGCAAATCACCGATTATCTGTCTGACAATAACATCGACGCTGATGAGGCGGCCACAGGCTTCCAAATCATGGCGTGGATTAAGAATGATCCGGTTAAAGCAAGGGAAGCCCTGCAACCGTGGATTGACGAGTTGGACTTACACGCCGGAAATAGACTTTCGGACGACATCCAGCAAAGAGTTGATCAAGGTTACATGGACGAAACTGCGGCAGCGGATTTGCAAAAAAGTCGAATGGCAGCTGACATGGCACAAGCTCAACAAGTTCTTATGCAAGAGCGGTTGAGCGAAACCAGTCAGCAAAACCAACTCAATGATTTGGCATCTGTAGTAACTGATTGGGAAGAGCGGAAGCAAGCATCTGATCCAGATTATGGCCTCAAGCAAGATGAAATGGATGACCGTGTTAAGGCGCTCATTTCTGAGTTTGGGCAACCAGCCACACCCGAAGAGGCTATTCAGTTAGTTGAGGCGGCTTATGGCACGGTTAATCAGCGTTTCGTTACGAGGCGACCTCAGAAAAAAGCGGTAAGAACGGCATCCGGTGGAAACCCCGCCGGTAACCCATCCGCTGATCCAGCAAGTGTCCTAGAGGTTATTGAACAGACACTTCACGGCGGTTGATCCGGCTAATTTGAGAGGATAGTGAAATGGCTTTTTCACAAACCGAACTCGACAACATCGCGAATGCAGTTCTCGATTATTACGTCGATAAAGGTAATGTTTATTCTCAGTCTCTCCAAGACAAACCCACGCTTGCTGCTTTTGACAAGGCTGCTAAGACGTTTCCGGGTGGTAAGGCTGAATTGAGCATTGCTGTTAAAGGTAACTACACGACTACCGTGTCTGGTTACTCGCATAACGACACAGTGACTTATGCAAACCCCGCTAACATTAAACGTGCTGCTTACGCATGGAAAGAACACCATGCTGGTATTTCGGTCACTCTGACTGAACTCAAAAAAGAAGGCATCACTGTTGGCGACACTTTGAACAGCGCAAGCACTTCCAACAATTCTGGCCGTGACAATGTTGTCTTGGCTAACCTGTTGGAAGACAAAATCGATGACATGCTGGAAGGCTATAGCCGTGGCATGAACGGTTTGCTGTTTGATGATGGCACAACTGACGCCAGCGCATTTGCTGGCCTGCGTTCTGTCATTCTTGACGACCCAAGCGCATCCGGCTCGACTGTCGGTGGTCTTTCAACCGTCACCAATACTTGGTGGCGCAACCGTTCAGACGTTGCAATTGCAACGACTGGCACGGGTGACGAACTGACCTCGAAGTTGCATGGCGAAATGCGTCAGCTGCGCCGCTATGGCGGACGCCCGAACTTGGCTGTTGCCGGTTCAGCGTTCTTGGATCGTCTTGCTAAAGAAGTCCGTGATCGTGGTAATTACACGAACACTGGCTTTGCAAGCGCCGGTAACACGAACTTCGGTATCGCGGACATCAACTACAACGGTCTTACATTCCAGTATGACCCGCAGCTGGATGATGAAGGCACTGCTGCTATTTCCGGTCAGGATCTTAGCAAGCGTTGCTACATTCTCGATACATCGAAGATCTGCATGTATTACATGACTGGCGAGAAGATGAAACGTCACTCACCGGCTCGTCCTGCCGCACAATACGTCATGTATCGTGCGTTGACGACCACGGCTGCTTTGGCTGCTTCGCAGCTGAACTGCCACGGTGTTTACGAGATCGCTTAATCTCAGGGGAGGGGGAGCGATCTCCCTCCCTATTTTTTTTAAAAAGGGAACTAAAAATGGATATTTGCACTTGTCTAGTGGCTATTGGGGGCGACCCCCGCCATGTAATCGCGAAGCACGGAACTACACCGGCTGAAATTGTTTTGCTCCAGCGTCTTCACGGAGATGACGCCGTTACAGAAATCTTGGTAACGGAAAAAGAAAAGCGCTCTCACGACGAAGAGCGTGATCGCTTGGGCGCACGTTATGGCGACGACAAAATTGTTGATGCGTTTGGTCAATATGGCGACCTACCCACCAGCCTCAAATCGGCTCGGGTTGGTAAAAGCCTTATGGCCGCCACCGCTGCTAAAGAAGCTACCGAAGTCAAAGGTGAGGATGAATAAATGGCAAGAGGCACAACGCTGGGTGAATTGGTTACAGACTTGCGATCAGAAGTTGGTCACAGTTTAAACTCAAACCTTGGTGCATCAATGCGAGAAGTATTGGTGAACACCATCCAGCGGGTGCAGCGCCGCCTTTGGGACGATTATAGCTGGCCTTTCCTTCGTGTCCGTCGAGACATCGAGTTGGCGGAAGGCCAGCGATACTACGACATGCCCTCCGACCTTGTGTTTGAGCGGATCGAGCGTGTTGAATTTAAGTATGGCGATATATGGGAGCCGATGAGTTATGGGATTGGGCGCGACCAATACAATCAATACGATAGTGACCGCGATATTAGGTCGTGGCCGATTTATCGTTACGACAATTATGAGAACGATCAAATCGAACTCTGGCCGATTCCAAACCAAAATCACGAGTCGTCCACCGGAAGCGGTCTTGTCCGCATTCATGGCATTCGCAATCTTAGCCCATTGGTGGAAGATAGCGACACTGCCGATTTAGACGATCAGCTAGTCATCCTCTACGCCGCCGCAAACCTCCTTGCCCGGCAGCGTCAAGCAGATGCTGGCGGCAAGCTGCAAGAGGCCAACGCGCACTATATGCGCTTGAAGGCACGGTTGGCTAAGTCCGACACATTTGTAATCGGTGCAGAGACGGGCGATCAATACCAATCAAAAGGCCCGCCTCGCGTAGCAGTGATCACCTCAACAATAGACTAGGTGAAATATGGCTTACATTATAATTGAAGACTTCCGGGGCGGTTTAGACAGAAGGCGGATGGATGTCCATGCGCCTCCCGGTTCGCTAATCGAGTTGACAAACGCTCACATCACTCGCGGTGGAGAGATTGAGAAGCGCCCGGCTTTTGTAGAGGTTTGCGATCTACCCTCTGAAACTGTCGGCCTTGTCTCTGGTGGTGGCTCGCTCTACACATTTGGAACAGCAGCCCCAACAAGCGTTACGTTCCCGGACAACACTCCGAACAATCTGATTTACCAGCAGCTTTTACACCCCTCCAACGCCGATCTTGTGGAGATCGTTGATCACGAGTTCTACAATGAGCAGATTTATGTGATTGCCCGCTTTGCTGATGGCCGCACCTACCATTATTACGATGGCGTCAGAATACTTGATTGGTTTCCGGGTCAGGCCCGCACCAAGCTAACCATTACTGGTGGCTCGGAGGGTGGTGTTCCGTCACAGCAAGGGTTTATTTTTAACGGAACAACGACTGACTTCCCCGCCAACCAAACAACCGTTTCAATCTCTATGACATCGCCAGAAGGCGACACCGCTACAATCCTGTCCAACGCTGTCTGGACTGGCAACAATGAATTATCAATCAACAACTGGTTGCCGCTAATAAACAATTCTCAATCTGAGTTAACAGCAAGCCGGGGGTCGAGAACGGTAAACGGTGTTGTGCAGAACGACATTCTTTTACTGACTTGGGATGAGCCGGGCGGGTTTAACAATAACTACAGTTTCAGCATCACGACGAATAGTGGTGTTGCTGACAATATGTGGGACTACTTTTTCTATGACACCAGCGTCTCACCAGCCGTTGCCCGTTCTTTAAGCTTTGGCGGATTGCTAAACAGCTTGGGCGACTTAACCGTTGATGGAATTTCAATCATTGACACTGAAGTCCCTTACGTTGGCAGCAATTCTGTAACGGCTTTAGCCATTTCAGACATGATCAATGACAGCCGGTCAGCCCCTGAGTATGAGGCGGCCGCCTTTGGCCCTAACGTAAACATCTTTCGGACAGTTCCGGGGACAGAAGCTAACGGCTTACTTGCTGCCGCGACCTCACTTGGCACTTTGACCAGCACTTTTGCCAATTCCGGCAACAGCCCTGACAACTCGTTGGATGGTGGTGCTTCCTTTGCTCAAGTTAGTTCATACAATCCGGGCGACAGTGTTCTTGTTTATAAAACTAAAATGTATTCCACCGCTGACAGTCTTTTGCACTACAGCGCCTTGAACGAGGTAACAGAGTGGACTGACCCCGCGCTTGGCGCAGGGTTCATTAACTTCAGTAACAACGCCAAAGGTTCTGACTCGTTAATTGGCATGGCATCTTACTATGCCAATGCGGCCATCTTTGCGGAGCAAGCGATCCAGATTTGGTATCTGGATACTGATGACAGCAACAATTCTCAGGTGCAAGTCATTAACAACACAGGTGCGCTTGCCCGTCATAGCATCACTGAATTTGGCGAGAATGACGTTTTCTACCTTTCTCGGACAGGCATCCGCTCGCTGCGCGCGCGCGATAGTTCCAACGCGGCTTATGTGGGAGATGTTGGTAATGCCGTTGACGCCGACATCATTGAGTTAATAGCAGCTGATGAGACCGCCGCTCGCAACGCACGAGCCGTTTTGGATCAGCGCGAAGGGCGTTTCATGCTTGCTATTGGCAGCAAGATTTATGTGTTCAGCTATTTTCCAACATCCCGTGTTCAAGCTTGGTCAACTTACGAACCCGGCTTTGAGATTAAGTCATGGGCTTTCGATGGCGAGCAGCTGTTCACTCGATCAGACGATAAACTCTACACGTTTGGCGGGCCAACTGGCGACATCTACGATGATTGCCCGGTAACGGTTCAAATGCCATTCCTTGATAGCGGGCAGCCCGCAACATTTAAAGATTTTGTTGCGTTAGATATGTCTTGTGAGAACACTTGGGAAGTAGAGATGGGAACCAACCTAAACGATATTACAGACCGAGAGACGGTTGCCACTGTTGGCAACATTACATACGGCGAGCGCTCTGCTGCCTTGACTGGATATAGCACTCACGCCGCGCTTCGACTGACCTGTAACCGTGAAGGTAAAGCCAAGATCGGCACAATATCATTACACTTTAATGCGGCTGACCAGTCTTGATTGTAGCCCCGGCCTCAATGATACAGATTTATGACGTTGCCATGCGTATGCGTGAGCGTGATTATAAAGAGATTAGCTGTTTAGGATATACAGAATCACGCGAGGCGTTAGCTGAAGACCTTGCTCTGCGCTATTGTCAGATAGGAAATTCCTACGCAATTGGGCTAAAGAACATTGGCCCTATTGTAATTTTTACTTACTCAGAGTTGCGTCCGGGCGTATTATCCTTTGGAATGTTTGCAACTGACGATATACAAAAAATAAGCAAACAACTGACAAAATGGGTAATAAGCGATATTATTGAGACGGTGGTAGATGACGATTACCACCGCGTAGAGGTTGAGAGCATTCACGACTACAGCCCAATCCACAAATGGCTTCGTTTACTAGGGTTTCAAGAGGAAAGCACTCTTCATAAATACGGAAAAAACGGCGAAGACTTTAAGAAGTTTTCGTGGATCAGAGAACAGCCGGGCAACTTAGTCTGGCAGGGTGCGGGAAAGTTAGGTTATGTGCAAAAGCGGATCAAGCAAAGCAGCTAAACGTCAGGCCGCCGAGGCCAGGCGTCAAGAGCAAGAGCGTTTGAAGCGCATTAAGACCGGGCAGCGATCTATTGATAATGCGTTTCGCCCCTATGACGATGGCTTTTATTCAGACCGCAGGCAGGCTTACGTTGATTTCGCAAACCCCCAAAGAGAAGAGAACACGCGCCTAGCGGCATTTGATCTTGCAAACTCTCTTGCAAGGCAGGGTATTTTGGAAAGCTCCACCGCCATCAACAAGAGGCGCGATTTGTCCGAAGCAGATGCTGCTATGGGCCGCGAGATTGCCTCAAGCGCTCTGGCTTATGAAAATCAGGCTCGCGCCAGCATTCAAGATGCCAAACAACGTCTATTGGAGCAAAACGCTGCTGTTGCTGATCCGGGCATTGCAGCTAGAATGTCCAGCATTTCTGCTCGGAATGCAGCAGCCTCTT
>VMHT01136963.1_pt1 | contig 12866 bp, 14 predicted proteins | sample 4693611 | NCBI WGS metagenome assembly VMHT01 (sample SAMN12280063, study PRJNA550983) | marine metagenome | isolation source: seawater sampled from same location over 5 years 0.02-0.2 micron viral filtrate | place: USA: collected off the coast of southern California halfway between the port... ... | reverse complement strand
CCATCTAAAAACTGCATATAAATATATTGACCTGCTGTTATTGGAAAAGTAGATAAACTAAAAAAGTATTTATCATAAGTGTCTGAAAATATACCTGTTAAATCATGTGAGCCTGCCGCAGAATTAGAACGTACATCACCTACTTTAACAAAAGTACCACTAGGTAAATATTGTTTCTCTACATATTTAAGATTACCACTATCACTTGCATCAGATACTAAAAACTTATCGGTATCGGCTAGTGAAGTAATTGCTGTTTGACCTGTGATTGCTGTATTATCTAAATGTTCATCAGAAATACTATCGTCAGCTATTTTACTTCCATTGACACTATCGGCAACTAGCATTGCATTTGTTACACTTGAATTAGAAGGTGTAACTGTTTGTACAGCTTTTCCTAAGAATACACAATACATTGTATCTGTTCCTGCTGTTGCTTCAGAAAGTGTTAAAGTAGTTCCACTTGCTGTATATGCTTTACCAGAACCCGGATGTTGTACAACATTATTTATAACAAGACGAATATCATTTTCGTTTGCTACAGGGTGGTCTAGTGTATAGTTTGCAGTTGCACTTACTGAAAAGTTTTGTACTGCAAAACTAGCATATTTTTCTGCCGGTGTATTTCCAACGTATCCCATTTATCTTAATCTCCTATTATGTACTGATAGCATCTACTCTTGATACAAGGACATCAATTGCTGACGCTGTATCGGCATATGCCTTTAGTACATCTCCGTTTTGCATGACTATTTTACTGCCCGAGTCAATCAGTTCTAGCGAACCGCCAACAGGGACTGGTGCATCTTTAATTACAAAGTAAGCTGTTGACCCACTATCAGTAATTGTAACAGATACAGTAGCAGTTGCTGATGCTTTATTGACACATCTTATTGATATCAAAGCATCGTCACTATTTGCAGTTACAATAGTTGTAGGTGAGCCAGAGCTGTTTGAAATAGAACTTGCAAATTCGTTTTCAAAATCTTGAGCCATATTTTATTTTACTCCTTTAGTTAATATATATTATAACGTTTTTCCCCGATTTGTCAAGCTTATAATGCAATAGCCATTGCAACTGCAAAACCTGCACTTGCTCCCGGTAAATTAGTTAATTGACTTCCATCTACAGCCGGTAGCTGTGATGAACCATTTAATTGAACAACATTATTAGCACTTGTTCCCGCAGTTAATGTAGCGGCTGAACCTAGACCTAAAGTTGTTCGTTGAGCAGAAGCATCTGCATCATCTAATAATGCTTTACCTGCTGCTGTTAAATCATATGTTGACGCAGTACCAGACCCAGTAAATTGTATACCTTTATCTGCTGCGGAAGTTAATCCTCCAAGAGCTTGTAACTCTGCGTCTAAACGAGCATTAGCTACTGTTCCAGAAAGCTGACTTGCATCAATTGTTTTATTTGTTAAAGTTTGTGTTGCTGTTGTACCTACAAATTCTTGATTACCCCCGGCAGGAAGAGTAAGTACATTTGTTACTCCTGCGGAATGAGGTTGTGCTTGAATTGTTTGAGCATGAGCATTTGATGATTCACAATAAAAATTAACTTTAGACACACTACCTGTACCTGTTCTAATATCTATTAAACCATCTGATACTGAGACACCTCCAGAACTTCCGTTACCATCAAGGTTAATTACACCACTTCCATTTGGTAAAATGTCAATGTTTGCATTTGATGTAGATACAATGTCATTACCATTAATGTCTAAGTTACCACCAAGTTGAGGGGATGTATCATCAACTAAATTAGTTGTATCTACTGTTTTACTTGTAAAGGATAAGTTACCAGAACCATCTGTCGTTAATACTTGACCATTTGAACCATCTGCTGTAGGATGAGATAAACCATCTAAGATAACTTTACCAGAACCATTAGGGGTAATAGCAATGTTACCATTAGAAGCTGACACAATAGCATTGCCATTGACATCTAAACTACCTCCTAATTGTGGAGAGGTATCTCCTAAAACTTCTGAAAGACCACCAAGAGCAGTTGATAAGTTTGTTATAGTAACTTTCTTTAATGCACTTGCAGAATTATCATGGATAAGAACAGTATCGTTTGTATTATCTAAACTTGTTTCTGCCGCTTGTCCGGAAATAACATTTGCATTTAACATTCCAGATTCAACTGCACCACTTGCAATAGTAGCAACACCTGTATCGGCAATAGTTATATCTCCAGATACTACATTATCAATCCATTTAGATGTTCCTGTATCATAAAATAATAATGCTCCATCTGCCGGACTAGTTACATTTGTATCAGTTAACTCTCCAAGAGTATCTGCTGTTTGTACTTGTGTGTCAACGTAATCTTTTACTGCGGCACTTGTAGGTAATGTTGTATCATTATCATTTGAACCAATACCTTCTGATTCAATAATAATAGACGCAGCCGCAAAGTCTGCTACTTCTAAATTACTAATACTGTTTCCAGTACCATTAGCATCAATAGTTTTATTTGTAAGGGTATCTGTTGTTGCTTTACCAACAAGAGTATCTGTAGAAGTTGGAAGGGTTATTGTTCCTGTATTTGAAATACTAGAAATTATAGGAGTAGTAAGAGTTTTGTTTGTTAAAGTTTGTGAACCTGTAAGAGTTGTAACAGTAGAGTCAATCGCAATATCATTTGCATTAGCATCAATACCTGTACCGCCTATAACATTTAATGTTACATCAGAACTTGTACCACCACCAGTTAAACCAGTACCTGCAACAACTGATGTAATATCACCTGTTGGTACTGTAGCTACTTGTGTATCAACATAAGCTTTAACTGATTGTTGTGTTGGTATTAACGTTGCACTATCAGAAGACATATTATCTTCATCGACAAATGCTGTAACAGTTATAGAACCATCAGATAAACTACCATATGTTAATGTACCAGATACATCTGCATTAGCATTAATATCAAGTGTAGCTGCTGCTATTTGAACTTCGGTATCGGCAACAATATCAAGTTGTCCATCCGTAGATGAATTAATATAAATTGCTGAGTCTCTGAATAAAAGTTTTTCGGAAGTGCTTAATAAAATATCATCAGAGTATTGAAAGTAATCTTCATCTTCCATCCAAGTAATGACACCATCATTTGAAGACGCATTAAATGTAACTGCAATATCTGAATTTGCATTAGTACCAAATGTTAATGAGTTACTAAATAGCGTAGATATAGGACCACCATCACCTGTTGTAGAACCATTGTGAGTGTGTCCTGTTGATACGTTAAATGCTGAAGCTAATTGGTCGTACTCATTATTTAATAACGATGCAAAAATAGTATCGCCATCTGCAAAAGTACTTTGTCTAGTGTATGTCGCCATAAGTTATATTCTTCCTCCCGGTATGAAGTCTACATAAAATCCAGATACTGTATATGAAGATTGTGTTCCCGAACTTCTTATTCTAAAGTTATTTGTAAATCCACTTCCTGTTAATGTTGTTCTTTGTTGAGGGAATTGTGTTCCGCCAAATATCCCCGAACCAAAAACTGCTAATCCAAATTGTGAAACTGATGATAATGCTCCAATACTAATCTCTGAAGGTTGTGGAACATTTGGACTTTCAAAATCATATCGAGGAAGTATTGTTAAATTATTGTTACTTCCTTCAGACCTAATACTTGTTTTCACATAGTATAAAGTTTTTCGTACTCCCGAATCACCATAATCTAAATCTGGTGTTTTGTAAACTGCTGTTATATTACTACTATCAAAGTTACTACCAGTATCGTGATTGTAAACTCTACCATCTAATTCGGCATGATATAAAACTTCATTACCATTATTATCTGTTCCTGCGTGTACTCTTCTAGCCGGAATACCTTTTGTTTCACTCCACTCGTAAACTGCCGCACCTGTTGAAGATATTTTAAATGTTCCTATTATACCTTTTTGAGCTGCATTAGATGTTCCAGTCTTATAGTAAAATAATCGATATTGACTTTTTTCTCTTATTACCATACTGGCAAATTCAATATTAGATAAACTTGGAAAAATATTATCTCTAAATAAAGGTAGTATTTTTCTACTGATAGAACTTAATTCAATATCATCAATACGAGCTGTACCTGCAATTGTTCTTAAACCATCGGGTGCAAGAAATACAAGGTCACCACCTATCTCTTGAACTGTATTCCCATGAACACATCCTATATTTTTTGTGACACCAGATACAACTGGAGTACTATCTAATCCAGAAATTTGAAATATACTGTTCTCACAAAAAACAATTAACTTATTACGAAAAGGTTTTATTGTTTGTATTTTATCACCAACATCAATTGTACCTGCTGAAGCTCCAGTAAAATCTTCTGGCTTTAATCTTGTACTATATGATACAACTTGTGGGTTATCTGAGTCTCCTGCAAGAATTAATCGTTCACTAAATATTGTAGCAAACTTTGATTTATCTGGAGCAGACCTTTCTACTTCTTTAAAACTATAAGTATTATTTCCACCGGCTACTGTTATCTTTAACATTGCAGGTTTGTTTACTCCATCTACAATAAATAACTCACCATGTTGAGTATCGCCTTCATAGACAGCAAACTTACAATCAGATTGATTTGTTCTAGCTATTACTGACCCACTAGATAATTGTGAATCATTTGCTCCATTTAATTTTATTCCTGTATTACTAGCAGAACTTGCAAAGTTACCATCTACTGTTAATTCATGGTCATTAGTAATACTTAAAACGTTAAATATTTCTCCATTAATTTTTATATCATCACCTACAGATAACTCTGTAGTAAATGATGTAGAACTACCATGAGCATTTACTGTTGGTGAACCCGAAGAAACATTAACTGTTCCTGTAATAGATTGGTATGTATCTTTATTTACTTGTGTCCAACTATTACCATTCGTACTGTAATAAATATTACTACCGGCACACGCTACAACTCCAAGGGCATAATGAAAGATACCTTCAATATCATCTGTTCCACTAGGTTGTGCTGAACCAAATTTTGTAAAACCATTTATTCTACGATATCCACCATGAATAGATGATTCATAGTTTTCTAAAACTGTTGCGACTCCGGGAGTTCGAAATAGTGTATGTGTTGTACCTACTAAATCTAAACCACCTTCGCAAGTAATTGATACACCTTGCTCTGCCATAGTTTATACCATTCGTAATCTATCATCAATCATTGTTGCAGGAAAAGGTTCTATTAATTGTTCACGCATTGTTCGTAAACTTTTTTTATATTCTGCATCTGCTAATTGTGATTGACTTATGTTATCTTTAAATTGATGTACATAGTATCTAGCTCTTGCTAAAAGTACTGTTGTATATTGTTGTGGGAATACTACAGTATCACCATGATTTGTTAATTCTGTTGGTTGAGAATATGCAAAGAAATAAATTTTGTATATCCCATCTGGTATAGGAGATAAACCAAATCTATCATTCTTTGGACTTCTAATAATTCTTTGTGGTATGCCATATGTTTGAGCATCGCTTTTATCTACTGCTTCGGATATAGCATAATGCTTAGTCCAAAACTCTGTTGTAATTGGATTAAGATTTCTTACTTCATAAGGTGCTGATTTACCAGACGCACCTTCTTCAGTTAGTGTAACATTTTCATAATCAATAAAACTATAATCAGTAGCTACACCTGTAGATGATGAATTAAATTTATACCATCTTGTTCCGGCTACTGTATCTACTGCAACATTACCATAGTAATCATTTGATGGGTCTCCTACTGCTAAGAAACTCCATTTATCTTCTGCATTACAAATATCAAAATATGCTCTGTTAATAACATCTTTAATATATTTTTGTATTCCTGTTGCAGAACTAAAACTTGCAGTAGTTAATTCTACTTCATTTAATTCTCTTATAAGAGTATTACATAAATCTAAAAATGTTCTAAACGGAGCTGCCATAATTTATTATACTCTGTTTAATTTTACTTCTGGATATAAATTTTCTCTTCCTTTTGTACCCATTTCACCTTTATCACATTCTCTGCGTAAATCTACCACGCCATATTTTTTTGGATATAGTTCTTTGCCATGGTGTACTGATGCTGCGTTATCACCCTTCATCATATGTGGTTGATGACGAGTAAGAACATCTTCATATTTAATTCCGTCTTTAGGTATTCCCATATTGTCCTCTCTATATGTAAATGAATAAAAGGGCGAACTTAATCGCCCCTTTATATAAGTTAGTATTAGTCGATAGTGTAGATTGCTTTTACCATAGCATCATCTCTAAGAACTTGTCTACCATACACATGAAGACCTCTTACGATATCACCGAAAGTATCGGTATCTCTTAGAGTCTCAATGTTAAGTATTGATTGAGCAGTTGCTGTAGATGAAATATGTCCACCTAAACATTGACCAGTTGCGTTACTAGTTGCCGGTACGTTAGAAGATTTGTACATAGAAAATCCTCTGATTTGACCAGAAGCTACTAGTCCGTTTCTTACACCTCCGTCACCTTGGTTAAAGTCAGATGACATTAGTTTTGAATCGGTATCAGCTAGTTCTTCATAGAACTCTGGTTTAGCCACGAACCATCTACCTTCTTCTGGTACAGATGAATCATCTAATAATCTAGCCATTCTAGCCATGATTTTTAGAGGGCTAACTTCAGAACTACCATTACCCATATCGATTGGGTCAGTAGTTGCTAATGAAGCTGCTGCTGCGTTTGCAGTATCTCCACCTAATTGATGGTCTGGAGAAGAAGTCGATACTCCTGCAAACATTGCAGTTAGTACTTCTGAATCCATAGTATCTTTTAGTGTGTATGCTGCACTAGACGCACCTACTGACGCAAAGTTAATGTGAGATAATTTCTCTTCGATATCATCTACAATAAATTTGAATGAGTTAGCTTTGTCAACGACAAGTGTTAACTCTTGGTCAGTTAAGTATTGTTTAGTCGTAGAAGCTGCTCTTGTGTAAGCCGCTACTGTGATTGTTGGTTCTTTGATGATTTTTACAGTATCACCAAATGCAGCAATCTCACCTGCATAGTCGGTGTTAGTTATTGCTTCGATTACAGAAGATTTTCTGAAGAAGTTTTGAATCTTCTTCGAAAAGATTTCTGGTACGAAGAACTCATTAGTCTGACCGGAAGTACTTGCATTAAAGTTATTGTTTGCAGCACCACCGGCATTTTGAAATACAGCCATTGTATTCTCCCTTATTAATTAAAAGTTAATGTGATGACTATATCTTATATAAGTATTTAGTAAGTTGGGTTACCAGAACCTGCGTATTTACGATTGCCCATATCATTTACGACACGACCATCTCGCATAGCATCAGTTATGGAACTCTCATTCTTATCAAATTCAGATTGAGACATAGCCGCTATTTGAGAACGAGTCCAAATTTTTTTCGAACCATATCCGATTTCTTTACTGTTCTTCACTTTTATCATTTCAGAAGCAGAAACTAAATCGCCAGATGTTTCTTTTAATTTTGACTTGCCGGTATCTTGTTTAAAAAGGTCTATTGCTCTTGAAGCCAATTCAGCATTTGAATTGTTTCCGTACACCCATCCTTTTATTTCTTCGGGTTGACTTTCAGCCCAACCATGAAAATCATCTGACTCACGAATTTCTTCCCAGTCTGGATGCATCCTTGCTAGTTTGGCTTCGGCTTTCTCTTTACTAATTTGTTGATTTAATGAACGAAGTGAATTTACTTCTTTCTTTACATCTTCTAGTTCTTGAGAAGTCCTTAAATGAGCTACTGATTCAACAACATCATAAACATCGGGATATTCTTTTTTAAAATTTTGAAGGTCTTCCGTACTTTTAGGAGCTTTATATTTTGGTCTGTTAGACCTAGCTTCTGCTAAAAGTTCTTCTTCCCTTTGTTTAAAAGAATTAACTCGAGTATCATAATGCTTTTTTAAATCATCATATCTCTTTTTGTAGTCAACCTTTTTATAAGGTTGGTCAGCTTGTTCTTCCGGAGTGTCCTCTTGTTCTAATTGTTCTTGTGAGTCCACAACAACTTTAGGAGGGTCTTTCTTAACCGCTATTGTATTTGCATCAGCGAAGGGCTTAGATGCATTTTCATTTTGTTGGTCATAATCAATATAATCTTTTTTCATATTATAAGGATTAGCTTCGTTGCTTTCACTTTTTTGAGAAGTAGCTTTATTTAATAAAGTGTTCTCATTACTTTCAACCATTTTTAATCACCTTTCTTTTAGTTAATTGGGGTTTTACGTTATTGTAAAAGTAGCCGATATAGAGTGCCTAGGTGATTACCCGGGTAGCTCTATAGTGGTACGGATAATAATCCGCCTTTAGACATCATGGGTTGGTCCGGTGCAGTTTGATTTGCATCTTGAACTCCCATATCTCTATCATATTCATCTTCTGCTTTTCTCATCATTTTTCTTAATCTGTCAACGCCAATCTGTTTTACGGATTTAGCAGTAAAGACAAACTCTCCATCTGATAACATTGCAGGAATTGAATCTGATGTTCCTGTTCCCGGTCCATCAACTTCGCCTTCACCGGTAAACTCTTTCATAGACATCTTAGAAATAATATCCATTAATCTTGGATACTCTTCTAGTGCTTGTTCTAAAACTTGTTCTTCATCTGATGTTAGTACAGAAGTATCTATTGTTGCTTCTGTTTCAACATCGTCTCCCGGCATCATTGCTGTTTCCATTTGCATCGAGACATCGGGTTGTAATTCTTCTATTTGCATTGGTTCATCATTTACTTCGCCACCTTCAGCGTAAGCTTGATACCCAACATCTTCTATTCTTCCTAATCTTGGGTCTCCCCCCATTAAACCACCAGTAGCCATTTGTGTTACATTTTGTTTATTCATTTTAATTTTGTTTAACATTGGCATACCGATATATGTGGCAATGGTTTCATCGTCAGCTCCATTCTGTTTCATTTTACTGTAAACAGATAAAGCTTTGTTGTATTCTTTTTTATCGTCAGTTACGACATCACCTTCTTGATACCTAGCTCTTTCGGGTGAGAATAATCTTTTAGGTGTACCTTCTCTTGCACTTTGTGGTGTACTAACATCATACAATCCCATACGAGGACTAGTCTCCGTTGAAGGAGTAAGAAATGTATTCATTTGATTTTTTAATTTTTCAGTTGCCATATTATTTTCCTGCCGGACCTTTACTTTGTCCTATGACTTGTTTTTTTAAATTAGTAGTAATTTTAGACCATTGCTGTTTCTTCTTTTTTGCTTCACTTGCACCCATACCAAGACTAACTCCTTTTTTAAGTTTTTCTTTTTTGTAAATATTTGTATAATGTTTTTTCATAGAAGCAGAAGCATTTATTAACTCATTAAATATTTTATTATAATCAGTCGCCATTATACATTAAATCCTTTATTACCTTTTTTAATAGCTTTTTTTATTAAACTATCAAAACTATGTTTAGTTTTTTTAGGGTACATAGGTTTCATAGATTGTTTTTTAAAATATCGAGCTTCATTAGAAACAGGGTCAGTAAACATAACTTTTAAATCTTTTCTTTTTGCATTAAGATTTATACTAAAATCACGACTTGAAGTTCCATCTTTACTAAATATTCTTTTTACATCACCAGATTTTGTTTTATGTTTTATTGAATGTTCTTTATCTTTTGTATCATAAGTGTAGTGATAAGAACCGCCTTTATCTAAAAAGGATTTGTTGTCTGTTATATTAATAAATCTTTTTTTCTCGCCCATGTTTACCTATTTCTTCTTACCTTTTTTGTACATCATGCCACCCATGTTCATTTTCTTTTTACCTTTAGCCATACCACCATACATCATAGCAGCTCTGCCCGGTGACTTAGAACCTTTAGTAACTTGTTTATCCATTTTCATTTTAGATTCTAAAATTTTAATAGGACCAGTATATGAACCAAAACCCGGAATCTTAATTGTCTTTACTTCTATTTTTTTGTAACTTTCTCCTGCCATTGTTTACTCCTTATATGATTTAAGTGTTTCGGGTAACTTAACTAGTTGCTCCAGTAAAGTCCATTTCCCTTGGTTGCGGAACACCGCCTGTTCCGATTGTCCCATTGCCAACTCCCGAGTTGTCTGGTTCTGGAGTTGTATTAGGTATTCCTTCAGGTGCAGCCATTGGGGACTGCTCACTACCTGTTGGAGCTTGTGTATTTGGTTGTTGTCTAGCATTTTGTAATCCTATTATCTTAGCATATATCTCTGCTTCATTAGGGTCGTTAATGACTGCTTCGGGGTCAAGGTCTAATGTATATGCCAGTTCTTTTATTAGTTCTGGAATCTTTACGAAAGGTGCTATCGCAGGATTCTGTACACTTTGTAAGAACATGGTTAAACGTTGTGACCTAACTTCTTTTTGCATTAAGCTTGAAGTACCTGTTGCTTTTACTTCTAGGTCACCTTCTATATTTAAGTCACCTTCATAGAATTGCATATTCCATTGAAAGTACGCTTCGCCCAAAGGTTTCAACATAAAATCATCTAAGTTTTTGACAACTGTTTTTATATTTAAGTTTGCCGCAGATAATAACATTGACATACCAGAAGCTGTTCTTGTCATACTTTGAACACCTGTTTGTCCATGTGAGTATGATGGTATACCTGTTGACTCATCTGCCAACTGTCTAAACTTATCAAACATCATCATATTCTCTGTTGATGTGTTTGGAAACTTTAATCCATGAATTGCTTGACCCGGCATCCCTGCTTGTCTTCGGAATATTTTACCCGGATATACATCCATGTTTTGTCCTGCAACTAATGCAGACTCATCCACATCAAATACAAGTGAACCCGATAGTGCTAAGTTATCAATAGCCATTCTTGCATGACCATTCATAATCTGTTGAGCATCATTCATGTTTTCTGGTACACCAATACCAAAAAAACTATACGGATTCTTTTCGTAAGGAAATGAATTGTATGGTATACGATATGGCTTAAATGGATTAAGGACCATTCGTAAAACTCTATTCTCAGTTACCCAAGCATTAATTTGAAACTCTTGCTCATCATCCATACCTTCTGGTATAGCTATTTGAGAATCTTGTAATGTTTGTTTATCTACTATACCCCAATATTCTAAGACTTCATATCTGTCATATTCATTTTGTGTATAGTCATCTTCTTGACGTATTTGTGTTTCATAACTTCTGTTACGATAGTTAGGACCATCATCTAATGTTGCTAATACTTGTTCTTTATCAAAGAAAGGTCTACTAAGTAAATCTCTTACTTGGTTTCTATTTAGCTTATGACGATGAATAACATATTCACATTCTTCTAAATTCTTTGCGTTAGGGTCTGGATAAAAATCCCAACAACTAACAAATTCTATTCTTGGTACTTTGACATCTTCTGGTTCGTATTGTCGTTGTCCACTTTCATCTTTATTATATTTATGTAATGTTTTGTTAAAAGTAAATGGACCTTTGATAACACCTGTTCCTAAAAGGACAGATTCAAATAATGCATTACGCAATTCTTGTGAACCATTAGATTCGTCAATCTCATCATGGATGAGTTTTTCCATACGTCTTGCTAATTTAGACGCAGGTTTTATCTGAGCCATATCTGGAAGAGGAGCAGGTCCTTTCTCTATGGCATCATCACCTAATTCTTTTTCTAATCCTGCTAATGTTGGTTGTTCACTTAGCGAATTAAATGTTGTTCCCGGCTCTAATGTTTTCCCATCTCCTTCAAAACCAATTGGAGACATTTCCGGTTGAGGGGAATTACCGGGTTGATAATCTAAATTACCTTCAATAGACGGGGTTGACTGTTGAAGATTGTCTCCCATTTGCTCTTTGAGAGGATTGAGGTGTGCATATTCAGCTACACCTTCTGGTACTTTGGTTTCTTCAACAGAGATGGGAAACTTGTTTGCAGAAAATAGTACATCAACTAATTGTCCATAAGCTGCAAGAACTTTTGTTTTCGTTACCTTAACAAATACTCTTGACTTTTCATGCTCTCTGAAATGAACATTCTTGTAGTATTTTCCACGATAATTATGAAATGCTTCTAACCATCGCTCTTCATCACTACGTCTAGCTCGTTCAGCATCATCGAACTTGTTGTAAACAAAACCTGCTAGTCTTGTTTTTTCAACTTCTTGTTCGACTTGCTCATCTGAGTTTGTATCTGGGTTGTCTGTGTATTCTGCCATATTTTCCTTATTTCTTTATTATACACCTACTTATTAACTTTGTCAAGTAAATTCTTTTGTAAATAGGGTAATAACCATTTATTGTCTCTCATCACTTGTATGAGATAATTTGTAAAACTATTTATTAATCTTTCTTCTTTTGAATCTCCTTGTAAAACGCCACCTTCTCCGCTTTCACCCGAGATATATGCTATTGCATGAAGAAGCTCATGGATAACAGTATTGACTTCATCGAGCTTTGTTAAATCTTCTTGAATGTGTATTGCATTATCTCTTTGTAAATAAACACCATAACAATCTGTTAGACTATCTTTTTTAAAGTCCGGCTTTGATACATTGATTGTTATATCTTGATATCCAACTTTAAGAATCTTTTTATCTATCATTTATCTTTTTTACCACCATAAACATACTCATTCTGGGAATGTCTAAAGTTATTAGACTTACTTGTATCTACTTCTGTTTCTGGTTGTTTACACCATTCTCTGAATTGGTCTTCTGGACCTCCCATATCATTTAATCTAAATATCTTTGGAGCAACAAATACTTGTTCAATGTTCCGTTTTTTTCTGTACTTTAGCATATCATCATATGACATGACACTATCGTATACTTCGTTAGTCTTTTTATTTCTAAATCTATATGTGGGCATTAATATCCAAATGTTGGGTCAGATGGTG
>VMHT01147270.1_pt1 | contig 12872 bp, 9 predicted proteins | sample 4693611 | NCBI WGS metagenome assembly VMHT01 (sample SAMN12280063, study PRJNA550983) | marine metagenome | isolation source: seawater sampled from same location over 5 years 0.02-0.2 micron viral filtrate | place: USA: collected off the coast of southern California halfway between the port... ... | reverse complement strand
TTTAACCCCTGCTCTATCACCCAGCGGTTACTATAGGCCAGCCCGGTTTGTACCGCTTTCTTCCCCGCTTTGTTGTCGGCCGTCACCACCCAGACATGACGCGCGCCACCCTGCCCGATTTGTACGCTTTTTTGCGGTACCGTCAGCGCTTTACTGGTGGATAACCCCTTGATAGAAGCGCGGACAAACAGCCCTGGCAACAGCTGATTATCGGGATTAGGAAATATCGAACGTAGCCGGATAGCGCCGGTTTGTTCGTCTACGGCCAGATCAGTGGCATCCAGCTTCCCTTTATGCTCGTAAGGTTCGCCCGACTGTGATAAAAACAAACTGACGGAAAATTCAGTGTCGTCCTGCTTCTGGATGCGTGAATTGATAAGACGGGCTTTCAGTTCCTGGGCATTACCCACTGACTGGGCCAGATCCACATACACCGGGTCCAGCTGGCGAATGGTTGCTAAAGGTGTGCTTTGCTGCTGTGTTACCAGCGCGCCCTCGGTCACCCCGGAAGGGCCAATAAACCCGCTAATGGGCGCATATACGCGGGTATAGGCCAGATTGATTTTAGCATTTTTAAGCTGCGCCTCCGACTGACTTACCGAGGCCCGGGCCTGCTTCAGGCGGGTGGTCGCATCGTCCAGCTCTTGCTGACTCAACGCATTCATTTTGGCCAGGCCGTCGTACCGGTTCACCACGGTCTGAGCATTTTCGACCTGGGCATTGGCACTTTCCAGATTCGCCTGGGCCACCTCAAGGTCCGCCTGGTAGCGTTCAGGATCAATCTGATACAGCTGCTGACCTTTTTCTACCAGGGTGCCTTCTTCAAACATCCGCGCCTGAATAATACCGCTCACCTGCGGCCGGATTTCGGCCTGCCGATAAGACACCACACGACCGGGCAGCTTTTCGGTGTAACCAATGGGCTGGAGCGACACGCTGACAAAGCCCACCGGCATAGCTTGTGGGGCGCCTTGTGACGGCTTGCCATTACCCTCGCCGCTGTTCTTGGGCGCCTCACTACAGGCCGTAAGCCCGCTAATCAGCAGGGTGAGTAACCACACACGGGGCATTCGCGCCAGCCGTGCCATAAGGACAGGGAGAAAAAAAGCATAGGTCATGGTGGTAAAGCCTGTGTCACTGAACAAAATAAGCGGCCGCAAACAGGCCAACGGGGAACGTACCGTCTTTCGATTTTGCGACGAATCAGTAAGTTGCTACGTTACCGGACTCGCGGGTGATCAGCCTTAAACAGATGACAATAATTTAAGATAGTTGGGATTTGGCTAATAACAATAAGAAAACAACCTGAACACCGGCTTTGCCCTCGCAGCAAAGCGGGGCAAACAGAGCAAAGCCAGTGTAGCAAGCCCGTTCAGGGTTACCGCGCTTTATGCGTCGCGGCAGGCTGCCCAGCTGGCACCTTCATCCTCGGAACACTCGGTGGAATAAGTGCCATCGGCCTGAGTGGTGGTTTTGACCCACTGCCCTGCCGAATTATAATCAATCTGGTAGCGGGTACTCCCTTCATCCCAGGTTTGGCGCTTCGCCCATGAACTGGTAGGAATACTCACCGGCTCGCCGAACCCATAGCCTGAGGCACTCAGCTCAGTCACCAGCTCAGCAAAATCGAATTCATCGCTGGCTCCGGCAAAGCTCACCCAATGGGGCAATACCGTAACCACTCCCTCCTCCTGCCGTAAATCGGCCAGGTACGACTTGTTGGCCTCATCGTAAGTAACATAAAAGATACGGCGGGGAGTGGTGTTTACAAAAGATTGGTTTTCACAGCCCTCGGCGGTAGCCGCCTGCTGTCCTTCGGGCAGATAGTTTTGCAACGCATAGGTAACGCCCCCGTCGGTCGTGCTCACCTGCTCACTAAGACTGCACCGAAAGCCGGCGCCAGCGCCGTTGTAAATTGTGTCTTTGGTGGCGGTGAGCAGTCCCTCGCCCCATTCGGTATCCAGCGAGTCACGATAATAGACCGGTGTTAGCACTTCGCTAAGTTCGTCATTCATCAGATCTTCGCGGGAGATAAATTCATCGTTATTGAAAATCACCACCTGCCGAAACCAGTGCGACGCTTCGTCATCATCGAAATAGGTATTCTGTCCGAAATAATGCACCACCCGAATTTCACTGGCCTGCGGGTAGGCCGCCTTTACCGTTTGGGTATAGGCAAAGCTGCGTTTAAGCCCTTTTACAAATTGTTGCGCCAATGCTTTAGCCTCGTCATTTTCATCGGCAATGAAGTCACGAAAAATGGTTTCGGCACTAATATTATAAAGGCTCACCGTATTGCCGATTGTAGCGTCTACCAGGGTTTGGACTTCCTGACGTTTAGCCTGATCGATCAGCAAAGTTTCACAATCGCTGATGTCAGCCTCCCCCAGCGCATTTTCTATGCCTTGCCACAATACCGTGGTCAGTGGCGATATGTGCAACAGACTGTCATCGTTTAAGACAGTCATTACCGGCGGGCGAACCATTTGATAAACCTCGGTAACTTCGCCCAAATCTTCATCCATCGCGCCCACCGGCACGTCTACATACAGTGTGGAATAGGCAGCGCACTGCTGTTGCGCTTCGGTAAGTTCCAGCGTGTAATCGCCGGCTTCTGCAGAAACCGCGCTGGGCTCGTCCGAATCAAACACGCCATTATTGTTAAAGTCGATCCACACCGTGGCCCCACTCACATAGCCGTCTATAACTTTACCTGATACCGACGGCGTAGGTGGTTCAGACCCAGAGTCATCAGCGTCTGAAGCCCCGTCACTGCCCGAAGAATTATCGCCACCACCGGTGTTGCCCGACTCATCGGGCGGTGATTTATCGGTGCTATTGTTTTGCTGCGAAGGGTCTGGATCAGAGGCGTCAGAGCCGCCACATGCGGTCACCAAAAGGGTCATGGCTAAGAGAATAAGCGGGCTTATTGTTTTCATTTTTATCTTCCGAACTGATAAGCCATTTAGCCTATACCAAAAAAGTGCTACAGAGCAAATTTTGTGCAGATGCTGCTTTAAATGGTTTTTTCTGTTCCGAAGGTAAAGAAAGCATTGCCCGAACCGAAAAAGTTGCGGGCTGCAAAAAGGTGACCTTAAAGTAAAATCTGGCGAATTGCTTTTTCTGCTACCTGTGCGGTAGCGACGCTCTTAACGAAATTTTGTCACCACTCCTCAAGTTGCTGGAAGTCTTTTATCCGGTCCCTTTGAATTGTCATTGCCTCGAAAACATTATCAAAGTTTCTGTTACTTGCAGCTAAGTTAGGCAATGCGAGGTTTGCCTGAATAAAAATTCATCAGCCTGCTTTTCCCATGCCTGCTCCCACCATTCCGTGATAAAGCTACGACTGTTCATCATCCTCACAGAAGTGGGTAATTTATCGGATTTGCGGCTATTTATCCTGGTTTGAGTTGGCAGCAGATTCCACAAGTCATTATTGGGCCACCTTGCAAAAGGCATAGCATGGTCGACGGCATAGCCGGCAGGGCGAATTGCTTTACCTGACCAGCAACAGTGAACTTTGTCTTTGGTTAACAGCTCATCTACACGACTTCTTACTTTGGCCGTCGTTCTTTTAGGATCTATCCACGCCAAGGCACCAAGAAGCTCCCCTTTCGCTATTGGGATATTCTTTTTCTCGCAATAGCCAGCCATCAGTGAAGCCCACTCATTTACCAGAGAAGGTTCTATCCAGGCACTGAACCTGGTCAAGGAGTCCCATATATGAGCCGGTACATAGAACTCACCGAATGAAGACAGAAACTTTCCATCAAGAGTAAGACTGGTATTGGGCCGTTTGGGCTGAAACCTGTTAACACTGAATACGTTCGTGTCAGAGCCGGGGGTAGTAATATAGGTTACCGGCATATCCTCTATCAGTTCCGCCACCTGTTTTATCGTATAGAACACAGCTCTGGAAAGCCCGTTCCCGGAATAACTTGCCCCTACATAAAAATCACTGGCGGAATAAGATGTGAGGGATTTCCACCCATTGTCTTTTATGAAACCGTATCCCCTCGACTGCCCGTGCTGAGGTATTTTGTAATGGTCTACAAGCGGTTTGTAGAGTCTTATCCAATAGAGCGCGACCAGCCCCAGAGGCAAAGCTACTTTTTGCTGCTCTCTTTTTAATACGGCGCCTGGATGTCCTTCAGCTATTCTCAATAGCGTTCGCAATAAAGCTACTTTGTAAGTAGATGATTTACTGTCATTCATAATGATATTGCGAAGAAGCGGGAAAGCGCCAGAGCCATCGTCAGGAAGCGTGAGAATGACTGTTTGCCAGCTGACATCTTTGCGATCTAACTCATCATTCCTGGGATTTTCGTCAACTAGCCTGAAAGCAAGACCAAACTTTCTGGCAAATACGGCCAGCTCATCTGCGGACACCGGATGCATGGTTCGTTCATCGTTACATGCACCATGTCGCAATGAAATTATAATTTTCCCTCTGGCTTTTAGTAGTGAACTGATTTTTCTTATGCACCGTTCACGCTCAGAAGGCGCAACATGCATCCAGACCGCACTAAGAAGAATGAGGTCAAATTTTGTCTGAAGGCTGAATACTTTATCGAGAGAAGGAAGACGGTCATCAAGCCAGTGAACGTTTTGGTTCACAGTATATTGCTGGGCCCGTTCCCGAATGCCACCTGACGGCTCGACTGCAAAAACCGTGAGCCCCTTAGCGGCAAGATACTGAGCATCCCTTCCTGAACCGGCTCCGATATCCAGCACAAAGCCCTGATTGGGGATTTCACTTACCCAGTCTCTATGAACGTTTTCAAAGGAAACGCTGTTGTACTGCGTAGACAGCTTTTCAGCATTTCGCGTATAAAACCTTATATTTTCAGACAAGCCGCACTATCCTTGTACTTATCAAATGATGCTACATGAATTCAAATACACGCATATCAAACTGTTTTTATTATCATACTATCAAGATAAGCTCAGCAAAATTAGGTTCTGGCAAAACTATCTCAACATTAACTCTATTATGTATCAGTAGCAGTGTTTTCATTTTGCTTCTAACAATTTTCTATGAACCTATGACCTTTGCCTCCGGAGCCAGGAAATATAGTGTTTTTCAGTGACGCTCAGTGAACCGCAAAAAACAAAAATTAAAATATAACCCATTGTTTTTAATAGAATAGCAATATTCATAGTTTGTTCACCCTTGTTCATGTAAACTCACCCAAAATCACTCGAACTGCTACATATTTGCTACATATTTTGAAATGACTATCAAAAAGAAGATCTCAAACGCGACGATTTCCAGCCTCAAAATTGATGATAAGCGGCTAAACGATACAGAGATATCTGGCTTTCATGCGCGAATAAGCCCGAAGGGCAGAATTACCTACTTTTTGTATTATCGGCACAATGGCAAACAGCAGAATGTGAAGCTGGGTACTCATCCTGAAATAACTCCGGCGCAAGCCAGAGACGCAGCAAAAGCAGCAGGTGCTTCTGTGGTTCAGGGTGTTGATCCTCATGAACACAAAAAAGAGCTAAAAGCCCAGGAAAGAAAATCCAGGTTAACCACGCTGGAAGCATTTTTAGATTTACAGTTTGCGCCCTGGTACAGCGCCCAGTATCCAAAATCTGGGGCGCAGGAAATCAAAAACCTTAAAAAGAACTTCCCTACCCTGCTACCTATGCAGCTAAAAGATATTACTGCCGCAGTAGTCGAGCGCCGCCGTACAGAAATGATGAAAGTTAAACGAAGCAACGCCACTATTAACCGGCGCTTCACTACGCTTAAATCAGTCATGAGCAGAGCAGTCGAGTGGGAGGTGATAGAAAAGCACGACCTGAGAAAGGTTAAGATGCTGCGCGAAGACAACACCCATATTCGCTATTTAAGCTTTGAGGAAGAGGAAGCACTGAAACGCGCCCTAGCAGCCCGAGACTACCGCATTAAAAAAGACCGTGAGAACGGCAACAAACACAGAACAGAGCGCGGCTACCCGTTACTACCTGATTTGAGTAATCGCACGTTTGCGGATCATATAGCGCCTCTGGTGATAGTAGCCATGAATACCGGTATGCGAAAAGGTGAGTTACTCAGCCTTACCTGGGCTGATGTTAACTTTGAACGGGAATTTGTAACCGTGAAAGCGGCCAATGCCAAAAGCGGAAAAGCCCGACACATTCCGCTTAATCAAAAAGCCAAGTCTGCGCTGCTCAACTGGAAGCTGGATTGCGGTTCCCTGCACTGGGCATTCGAAGGTGAAAACGGCCAGCCAATTAAGGACTTTAAAAAAGCCTGGGTAGCATTGCTGGAAAGCGCCAAGATTATCGACTTTCGTTTTCATGACTTCCGACACCACTTTGCCAGTAAACTGGTGATGGCTGGTGTAGATTTAAATACCACCCGTGAGCTACTAGGTCATGGTACTTTAGATATGACGCTCAGGTATGCACACCTGGCTCCTGAGCATAAAGCGAAGGCAGTCAATTTGATTTGAAAATTCAAATAGCTGACAGCTAGCAATAATTCGAAATACGGGTGGTTTTAGTTTTCTATTCAAATACCCGTCAGTTAAAGTGACTGACTGGACTCGTTTTACACACAAGGAAATTCTATGTTTTTAAAAAATATATCTTTATTCGTTTTCATATGTCTTATTTCAGCCTGCACCACGATGAAATATAATGGCGCGACAACCTATGTTAACGAAGTTGATTACCCGCCTATTGGGAAAGAGATCACCGCATATGTAGGTGACCATCTAGTAAAAAAAGGTAGCATCATAGAATCAGGTGTTTTAACCGTAACAGAGCGTGTCGATGGCTTTGCTTATGAAATTCCAGTCGGGAAATATCCGCAAACCGGTTCAGATGAGAAGAATGATTACTTTGTCGCTATGGGCGTTGAAAAATCTGCCTTGGCAGACCCATATCAGGGCTTGTCTGTTGAGAAAGACGATCAGAGCGAGATTTGCGTAATCACAATTTACAGTTCTACTAATTGTTATGATGCGAAGTTTAAAATGGAGACTCAACTATCAGAGTCGGGCAACAGTTTTCAACAAACGCTCATCTACAGCGGGAAGGTTGGTAATAAAATTAATATTTCATATCGAGAGTTCAGTAATAACCTCGCTCGACCCGCTTACAATAATGATGTCGAGTACGATTTATCGGAATCGAATATTATTGGATACAAAGGAGCGGAGCTAGAAATTATAAAAGCGGACAATCGAAGCATTACTTACAGAGTAATCCGTAACTTCCCTAACACATAGATTTAGTCTAAGTAGCAGTTTAGCAAAAATTTGCATTGTTTCGCTTCAATCAGCACCTCGAATATATCTAGAAATATGGGGGGACTTAACAACGACAGGGCGTTCAGGCTATACCGTAAGGGAAGGTGAGCGTCTTAAAGAGGAGCTGCGAGAGCTTAAGCGCAAGCGTTTTTCATGCCGCCATGCGGGTTTTTCCGTAGAGTAAAAGCACTGCCCTTTAAGTTATTTAGCGTTCGGGATATTCTCACAGCCTATGAAAATCTTCGGTAAGTAAGAGGTTTTAGTGGCTGTGCATTCCAAACGCTACTTTCGATTAAACGAGCTGGAAAAACAATTCGGCATCTTGCCAGATGACATTCGCTATCATGTTGAAGCGAAGAAACTCCACTTTTCTTTTTTGTTGCCGTCCTCACATGTTTTGATTGGTAAAACCACACCTAAAGGCTTTGTTGGATATGCTTCTGGCTACTATGAAGGACTGATAACTGTCAGCCCTGCTATCTCGTTATCCTTGTTTCAAAAAGAAACCGTGAAGTGTGATGCAGTATTCCTTCGACAGGCTACCAATATTACGCGCTGGCAAACTGACTATCCGTTTACCATGCCCAAGCCTAATAAGCTTATGCGTGACTGGAACGCACAAGATTTAGACGTTGCTCAGCAACAACTTCTTACTGCCAAACCCTACCCTAAAGAAGTGGCATCGGGATATGCACAGTTAGCGGATACCATGGATATGCTTATTTCTATGGGAGATCACAAAAAGGACGTGACTAACCCATTCTCTAAAGTCGTTAATAAGCAGGGCGCACTCGCCTTTGACTATAAGCCATTTGAGTTTTTACTGTCTGATGCCTGCTTGCTCCGCGAAGATTTAGCACGCTTAAACCTAATAGGCTCCGATACCACTTCTAAGCCGCAAGCTACACGGCTTAGCACGCAAACTGAAGGTAATTCATCTAAGCCTAATAGGTCTATCAACCAGATAAACGACCTGATTAAAAACCTAATAGGCTTGTACCCGACAAAATCAGCGGCGGCGTTATGGAAGATTCTTCAGGAAAAATTCGAAGATAATGATGAGATTGACCCAAGTTCAATACTCGACGAGGTTGGCGATTCCGAACTGTATTGGACAGACAACCGAGGCCAGGAAAAGCGCCTGGCGTATAAAACCTTTCGCAACAAGGTCTCTGAGTACAAATAAAGTAAATTTGTCCTGATTGTCCCGCCTTACGTCCCGGGACAAACGGGACAGATAGTTTTGCCTCCGAACTGTTAATAAACACCGGAGAGCAAACATGTACCAACCTATTCAACCCCGCCTTTTATCTGAAAAAGAGGCATCACAATATATCTGTATGAGCCGTTCTTTTCTGCGCCAGGCGCGGATGGACGGTAATCGTGAAAACCGCACTCCTGCCCCGCCGTTTATAAAAATTGGTCGGGCTGTACGTTACTTGCGTGAAGACTTAGACGCATGGCTGGAAAGCTTTGTTCGTCGCACACACCTTTATCAGGATGAGAGGGCGGCGTAATGAAAAAACTTACGCTTTCTCAGTCTGCCCTTCTTGGCTACTTCGCTAAAGGTGGCGTTGTGGAAATGTGTACTACGGTTTGTAGTCAATTAGGGGCGACTAACTTTTCTGCTGAACGACCTGAGCAATTTTCTAAAACGGTACTTTATTCCCTGGTCAAAGCCGGTTTACTAAAAACGATTGATGAAAAGATGGTTTACGGGCTTCGCTGGAGCCGGTTAATGATTACCGAACGTGGTTTGAAATGTCACGAAGCGGTGGAGGTTCAGCGTGCGTCGGTTTAAAGAATCTGAATTGTCTAAAACCCTGGATTTAATGGGTGGTTTTATGGGCGATTTTTATCGCTCACTGCATATTGACGACCGGCTATTCGTTAAAGGGCTTATTTCACATTTTCCGGCCGAGGTGCAGCGCATACTGGCCGACAGATACCAGGCTTTTGATAAGCCATTTAACGCCAATTCCTATATACGAGATATGACCGGTAAACTGAATGCACTGTTACCGGCAAAGCTGATTCCTTATTTTAACGCTGGAGAGAACGAGTTACGCGAGCTTGCCAAAGAAAATGCCCGCCGCTGTAAACGCTTTGAACTGAATCATATCAGGCAACAAAACAAACTATCTGAAAAGCCGGAAAATCCCGTTAACGGGAATCAGTTTCCGTTAACGGCTTCAGCGCGGTTCGTTAACGGGTTTGGTGTTGCTGCGCCCGAAGAATCAAATTCCGTTACGTTAACGGGCGTACTTCGACGAATGCAGGATGAATACTGGTGGTTACGTCAGCTACGTAAAGTTATCAGCCGTAAACGGGAAACAGTGTTCATTCACCTGGGCCAGGTAAACAGCCGCAAAGGTAAATACTGTAGTGACTACACGGTACAGTTTCGCCTGATTCAAAAAGATTTACAGCGCGAAATGCTGGAAAATCTGATTATCGTTAACGAGTTGGGCGACTCTTTTTCGTTAGCAGAATTATCGGATAAAAATGTCTCGAATCCCGTTAACAGAAAAAACGAACTGATGACCCGCATGTCTGGATTTGAAAAGCTTTCGAAGGAAGCCGGACATAAAGCGATATTCGTTACTATTACCTGCCCTTCCCGCTTTCACAATACCTATGCTAAGTCAGGCGACCCAAACCCTAAATGGGATGGTTCAACACCCCGTGATGCCCAGGACTACCTAAATAATATTTGGCGGCGTATTCGGGCAGAGTTAGACCGGCGCTGTATTCAGCAATATGGGTTTCGCATTGCTGAGCCTCAGCACGACGGCACGCCACACTGGCACATGCTTTTGTTTATCAACCCTATCCACTCTGACACCTTTAAGTCAGTGATTACCCATTATGCCCTTCAGGAAGACGGCGACGAAGCCGGTGCACAGGAAAACCGTTGTGATTTTAAAGACATTGATTATAGCCGTGGTAGTGCTACTGGCTACATTGCAAAATACGTCAGCAAGAATGTTAATGGCGAACAACTTGATAGTGATATTGATGGCGGTGACGCTATACACGCAGCTCAACGGGTGGAAGCCTGGGCTAGCTGCTGGGGCATACGCCAGTTTCAACAGATCGGAGCCGGTTCGGTCACGGTATGGCGTGAACTTCGGCGGTTAAAGCAACTTGTTGGTTTATCTGAATCCTTCGATGCTATATATGAAGCGGCTGATAGTGGCGACTGGGCACAGTTTGTAGTGCTAATGGGCGGCGTATTCTGTAAGCGGAATGACCAGCCTATCAGGCCGCTGTACCAGGAAAAAGTGAACGAAGAAACCGGCGAAGTGAAGCAAAGCTACTTTGACGGCGTAGTCACTCTTGCATTAAAAGGTGTGCAGTATGCAGATAAAGAAGTCATCACCCGCGTTCACGAATGGCGTATTGAACATCAGCCCAAAAGAGCCGCATAGCGGCTCATCTGCTTTTACTTGGAGTTCTGTAAATAAGTGTACTAATCAATATAGGAAAAAATAGTACTGGGGTAGTAAAATGAAAAGCTATCCGATAAGCCTTTCATAATATTTTTTTATTATCGCAGCCCTCGGTTTATCGACGTGCGAAAGAAGTGAATATACTCCATTGTAGACAGACTCCAGGCGCGGATCAGAGGCCTTGTAAAGATTAAAAATTTTTGTCCTGTAATAGTTAAGCTTCTTTCGACCAATTCCAACTCCACTATTGATAACCAGACCTGTAACTTCTCTTTTTACTCTGGGACCAGAAAGAACACGTTTTTGCTCATGTATGGAAAAACCTTCTTCCACGATTACTCTCCCAACAAACCAGTCTGCTTTCTTAAGGCTTGATGACTTGTTCCCGGAAATACTAATATCATCCGCATATCTGGTGTATGTTAGTGCATTTTTCTCACAATATTTCCCAATTCTATAATCTAATCTGATAGTAGCTAGATTCGATAGTGATGGAGAAGTGGGTGCCCCCTGAGGTAAAGCCCCCTTAAGAGTACAAATACTGGTCAATTGAAAAGCCAGCTTTTTTGAATATCCTATAGAGTGAAAAATAGTGTAAACGTACTGCGCTGGAACATTGTTGAAGAAATTCTCCAAGTCTATGTTAAGTACATACTGCTTTCTGGCATGAGGTAAAGCGTTGTCAAGGATTGATGTATTGCAAATGAACCCTTTGCAATACGGAGAGGGTTTTAACTTGTCTAAAATGTTTCTCAATATCCAACGCTGAATCGCTTTCAATTCACGTGACGGCTGACTTATTAGCCTTTGGCCTCCCGCTTTTTTTTCGACCGGAAATACGTGGTAAAACCTTTGGTTATCTCCAGTAAATTGATTTAGATAATCATTTGGTAATCTCAGGAATTGCGCAAGGTCTTCAATGGTCGTTAACTGTGGTAACGACAACATTCGCTGAGTATAAAGGCCAGAAGTTCCGTTTGAGCTCATTTAACAACAATATTTCCTTTAAGTTAAAAGTGCCGATTTCTAACGCGAAATAGATGTTACGCTCAGTTGGAAGTGCAAAAAGCACTTCCAACGGATCGTAACGTCGAGCGAAGAGTACAATGCGACTAAATACCTGGCAGGTATTTACGAGCAGTGATCTATTCGCCGTGCCTAGAGCTAGATAGTGGACACAGTGATTTTCTCTGGTCTCTAAAACTCCAAGTTCACACATTTGGCCTAGTGAACTGGTGTTTCCCTGCTTAGAAATCGGCATAGCAGGAAGTTAACACATGGGTTGCAATATATCTACTTGCCAACCAATTGAAAATTCATAACCTGAACTCGGAGCTCTGTGATTTTAGATTTCATAAAATACTTTTCGTTTACGTACTCGTAACCGATTGAAGTTATGAAGAACTTCAATTCATTTTCTTCCACCAGCCTTCTTTTTACGAGAGAATGTATGGCTGCTCTAGTCGCTAATCTGTCGTCTTCCTTAAAGCGCCTTTGATAGATCTTTTCTAGAAGAGCTTCGATTTTTCCGAGTGTCAAACCATCCAACAAGTAACTAAGGAGCAGTATCTGATGAGGATAGGACAGAAAGTTATCAGGACTTTTTTTCTTCCTTCTCGCGCCTAACTCCTCTCGTATATAATTCGTCACGCGCTCTACTTCTGAAAGATTTTTTATCGAAAAATCGTTTGGCAAATCATAAACTTTCCCTTTGAACCGCTTTATCATCCGTATAGGTCCATGATTTATAAAGCTTCTGTCGGACTTATATTTTGAAAGCCTAAATACGATAGTTTTTTTAGCTAGAGCTTCTTTAGCTGAAAAAGCACCCAACTCTGCAAAGGAACCAGGGCTTTCCGGTATCAATGCGATGAGATCAACAGCCTTTGCAAGATGCTCTTCCAACGCCAAAAGACTATTCTTGCCCTGCCCCTCTAAGAGATCTTCGAATAAGTCTTCTGGGTAAGCTAATTCCATATTCGTCTGACTACCTAAAAATTGAGAAAAAACATACCTCAGGCTCTTCTCATCAGACTTATCAGCTCCGCACAAAAATATAACTTTTTTACTCTCATCAATCCCTTTTTCGAATATGGTTCGTATTTCTTTTACAAATTTGTCTAGCTGTTCTTCGGGGAAATTTTCAATCAAC
>VMHT01121977.1_pt1 | contig 12872 bp, 27 predicted proteins | sample 4693611 | NCBI WGS metagenome assembly VMHT01 (sample SAMN12280063, study PRJNA550983) | marine metagenome | isolation source: seawater sampled from same location over 5 years 0.02-0.2 micron viral filtrate | place: USA: collected off the coast of southern California halfway between the port... ... | reverse complement strand
CAAGTATTGGAAGTATGTATTCATATTCCCAGACAAGAAGAAGTTGCCCATATATGGTGAAGTATTACTAGCTATAGGGTCTACAGCGGAATCAAAATAACCAACAGTTGGATTAGTATGATGAGCCTTGCCGTGGTGCTTACTATGATATCTTACGTTATCTGACATTATATGCTAAAAGTATTTATTCCTATCGATAGGTTATATATATTTATTGTTCATCATAGATAAGTATTAATATGGGCTGGAGGGATCCATTTCTATTAAGCGAAGAATACGATCCCGAATGGCGACAGCAGTACATCTCCCCTATCCCTCCACACTTAACTCCTGAAGAGCGTGAGATATGGGAAAAGGAAATAGAGTGGGAGAGAAAAGAAGTAGAACGACGAAAGAAAGAAGGGTTTTGGAAATACCTGGATTAATTTAATTCTTTTATTGTGTATGGTGTACGTCTATCTTCAATAAATCCTTCATTATATAGATACTGAATAATACCAAACTTCTTATCTTTGGGATCAGTGTAAAATATAACTTTATCATTATGCCAAAAGTTATCTGGATCTTTATGTATTTCTACATCAATGCCATGTACATTAAATAGATTCACACGTTTATTTATTCGATATATACACCAACCTGTAAGTAGTAAAGCTGATGTTGCTAATAATAAATTCTTCACACACTCGTCGTCTTACCATCAATACCTCGATGATGAGGATATGTCATAAAGACATTTAGCTTAACTCGGTTGCCATTCTCATCTACCGGGAATGTATTTCTGTACGTCCCAAATAATCGATCCATCATAAAAAAGCAAATACCATAATTGACATTATCATAGTGATGTATGTCATGAAGTTTGACTAATCTTTGAAACCATTTATACTTCCATAAACGATGACCGTTAACATGAAAAGCAGAATGCATTTGTGCAACAATGCAATGACCATATATCCATGCCCCGGCAGAAAATGCAAGAGCGTATTGCCATGGTGCTATCATAAATGAAACAACCATCGATATTACACCAACCACATACCACGTCCAGCTATCTGCACTCTCATATGGACCGCTTGTATGAAGTTTATTGACTGGGTATTGTTTTTCGTGATGTTTGTAGTGTCTGAAGGCAACTCCTTTACCTAATACTTCTCGGTGCTCTGCCCATCTATGCCAGAAATATCCTATGAATTCGACGACTAGTGGGGCTGTTACAAAGAAAAGTAATGCGTATTTTAACCACTCCACACAAATACTTAATACGAGCAGCCGAAAAGTCTATTAGTTTGGGGTGAATAACTTGATTTACCGGTGAGTCACTGTAAGATAATGTATAATGAATACATTAAAGAGCCTTTTCTTTGGTAGAACATGGCTAAGCTCATTGTTCAGAGTACTACTATTAATAACTTTATTTACTATACCGTTTTCGTACCATTATAAAATAATGTATGTTGACGGTATTAGTATGACTCCGACGTACAACGACAAACAATGGACACTAATGCAACGAACTCGCTCTTTTGATCAACCATGGTCACCAGACAGATTTGATGTCATAGTTGTTTGGTCAGAAAAACTTAAGATGAGGTTGTGTAAGCGAGTCATAGGTCTACCTGGTGAGGAAATTGAAGTTATACAGGGACGAATATTCATCGACGGTGAACAACTACTAGACTCGTTCGGCAAAGGTAATATGGTACATAGCAATTTCATTGATCCTAATACTAATAAATCATGGTTAAAAGAATATGAAAATATTCCTCCCAAAGTTATTGCTTCTGATGAAGTGTGGATTATCGGGGATTATAGAGAGGATTCTTATTTCGGACATTTTCCAATCAAAGATATTCGTGGAAAGATTGCACTGTATTGAATAAATAATGTTGTATGAAAACACTACTCGACCACCTGAATAGTCACAATGGTAGATTACCTTGGCTGTTAGTAGGATTAGGTCTCAACCATCTTCACGGGTGGTGGGACGTAAGCTTGCTCGGCTGGGGCTTAGTCGTAATCGGAGGTTCTCTCCTATTGGACAAGCTCAGTAAGTAATATATCAAATGAAACTATTCACCCGGTCGGTTTATACCGCCGGGTTTTTTTATAAATAATGGTAATGAGTCGCTACGATGATACATTTCAACATCTGTTATATCAGTTAAACGAATCTCCTCCTAAGCCTACAGACGAATGTCCGGCGAATCATGTATGGAAACAACAACCAAATGGTAAATGGAAGTGCGTTAAGAAAACAGGGATTACTACCTACAAAGGCCCGAAGGAGGGTAGCCCTTTAAGTGAAGCTGATCAACAAGTCCCTACTGTTAATCCTAATCCTGAATATTGGGATGGGTTGTTTGAAACTCATTTTGCGTCAGATACTATCGATAAGTTTCCAGATAGAGATACATGGGGTGATAAAAGAATGACAATTAATGTTAATGGTGTAGAGTATAATACATATGATGTTGACGGTGGAGTATTAATGCCAGACCCTGATGATCTAGCTACAATTCATTTCTTCGAAGGTGGTACTTCTGAATACTTAAATAGACTTCTAACTAATCAGTGAGTCTATTAATCCTCGTCAACAATTTCGTCAACAACTTCATCAACTTCTGGCTCGGGTAGTTGGCTAGTTACATCATTACCAAGCAATTCTGATGCTGGTCTGTCTACTGGGTCAGGTAATTGTGGTAATTTGCTTAAGTCGTCGCATCGCGATTGGATACTTTCACCTAGCACCTCTAAAGCCGCTGCCAAAGCCTCCTCATCAGTCTCTGCATTATCAAAAGATACTACAGTGTCAACATAAAATGACCTACCATTAACACAGCTACAATTAAATCCTACAGCATATCCTGTTGGTTCAAGGCTCGGATATTGTTCTAGCCGTGATACTGTTATATTCATACATATATATTTATATGATAACTGAAAATAAACTACGCTATTCTTCCCCTTGGACAGTATTACGGTTCGAGAAGAGAGGTGTGTCTCTTGTATATAATAATAAAACCAAGGAATATGACTTCTATGAGAATTCACCGAAGATGAAAGTAACAAAAAATAAACAAAAGTCGAATAAGTTTACACCTCGCGAGTATGTTTTTATAGCAGTGACAGCTCTTTTAGGCATATCTTTAGCAGCAAATATTTTTGCCTTGTTAATGTAATTGCTGTTGCTGCTGTTGTTGCTGCTGTTGACCCATACCACCCATCTGTTGTTGCTGCTGCTGTTGCTGTTGCCGTCTCAGAAGTGCTAATCGTCTATTTACACCACGCTGCGGTTGTTGTCCTGGCTGTTCAGGTTCAGGTTCAGGCTGCTCAGGCTGTGTAGGTTCAGGTTCAGGCTGCTCAGGCTGTGTAGGTTCAGGTTCAGGCTGCTCAGGCTGTGTAGGTTCAGGATCAGGTTGCTCAGGCTGTTCATCTTCGGGAAATTCAAACTTGAGTTGTTCATCCTCAGGCTGTTCACCCTCAGGTTGTTCAGGTTGAGGTTGCCCAGGTACCAGCTCACCATTGGAATATCTTATTGATCCGTCAGGTTGTTTAAACATAGGTGGACCTCCTGGTTCCGTTTGAAAACCATCAGCGTAGCTAATGCCAGAACGTCGAGCCGCATCCGCGGCCATCGTATCAGCATGAGGCTGTTCACGCCGCCGATTAGCTTCACCCGCGCGCTGGTAGCCTGGAACCTCATGTATAAGCCCTATGTTTTGAAAAATATTATCTATATGATCATATACAGCGGAACCCCCATCCGAAAGTGCAATATCATATTCCCCATAAGCCATTTCACCCAGCTTTTTAAAGGCATCGGGCCCTTGAAGATCACTGGCAACCCCTAGGTGAGGTTGAAGGGTTTCGAAGAAATCTGCTTGAGGAGAACCTGCCGGCCACACGTCCTCAAATGAGTTAGTACCGCCATCGTGGATTCCTTCGATCTCAAAATTTTCTTCGTCTTCGTCATTGAAGGACATATGTTTACCCCAAGGGCCATTATCTAACTTGTCCATTGCGGCTCTGACCTGGGGAAAATCATAACCGTCAGTTGCATGATAACTACCACCTTTTATTACCCAGCTGCCCGTGGTGTTATTATCTTTGTTTCGATTCTTCCCACCATGTCCAAAGAAAGGGTACCAATGATCTTTTTTCTTTTTCCCACCTGTTCCTGCTGAAGACTTATAAAATGCTAGCTTTCCGTGTCCACCTATTTGTAATATTACACCAGCTCGGTCACCTTCAAACTTATATTCGCCAGGGAGATAAGCGAGTCCATGAATTTGGTCACGCCGCCGTTGACCATCTCGCGTTCGAACCTCTTGAACAAGATACGTCCGAGTATAATAGGTCTCAAAAATTAGATGTGTGTCTCTATTAAACATCGTACATTAGTATTTAAGGATATGTCCAACCTGCATTTCCAGAATTTATATCAAGTTTCCAAAACATTTTACCACGCTCCTCGTCCATTTCTTTTGTAATGTGAGCTATCAATACAATCTTCCAAGGGCCCTTTGTGCCAAAGTGAATCTCTGCTTCGGTAACACTATGCAGTGGTTCTCTGTCAGGTGTAATAGTTTGCATATACTCTAAATTTAAATGTTTATAGTCTGCAGGTATTCGCAAGCGGAGATCATTTACTATGTTTTGCAACTTATTTTCGCCCCACTTCTTGTGCTGCTTTACACTGACGGCTTTTTCTTCTTCTGACGGCTGATGGCCACGCGACCTGATATCTACATCCCATTGATGTTCACCCTTAAAGGGATCTTCCCAGTCTGGGTCTGGAGTAGCTTCTGAAAAGAACCGTTTGAATGATGGCAATGTAGATTCTTCAAATGGATGGTTCATGATATGTAAGTTGTATTCTTTATCTCTACCACTTCGAGTACGACGTGCAGGTATTACATATACATCAGAACCCATTTCTAATTCATTACGCATCTTGAGAGCAAGTTCTTCTGTGTTAACTCCTCCTACTCTCCAGTGTAACTCTTTATCCGTACCAGAGCGAACTACCTTCAATCCCTCGGCAGTGTTAATAATGTCCACTTCAATATCCACATCTTTAATAGGCTTCTTCTTTTTAATAAAGCGAATTGGATATGTCGATTCTTGCATGTATGATTATTTATAAATATACATATGACCCTACCTAAAAATCTTGTACAACGTTTTTTATGCGCATGGGGATTTTTCTGGAGCAATAAATGGAAATGCCCGCGAGGAAATAAATGTACCTGCAAGTTTACCGAGAAGTAACTACAGGCTCTTCTTCAACCTGTGGCACCTGTTCTATAGGCTCTTCACCACCAGTACCACCTATATTAATCGAACCATTACCTTTACCTGGTATACCTAACTCCGCTTCTATTTTCCTACCGGCTTGAGCTGCTTTGGCTATAGCATATGCTATTGCACCACTTATAGCCGCAATACTACCAGCAATTGCGTATTTGATAGCATTATTTTCAGCGATGTTGCTTTCCTGTAAGTTTAGGCTATTAATAATATCGTTTGGCACGTTGATAACCGTAATAGGTCCGGGTTGATTGATAATTAAATGCAGTAATTTAGCGATGGGATCAGGAGTATTAAGATCAACTGTAGCCCTAGGCATTATATCTGCATCCTCACTTAAACAAAACTGTTTAAACTTAGGAAATTTACTCTCTCTCATGTTGTGTGTCTGGTCCTGTAACCAAGCTTCAAAACTATCAATAGACTGCCATCTCCCCTTAGATAGACCTAACAAATTACGCATAAGACCCTTTTGTGTCACTTTAACTTTCTCTTGATCAGGCCAAGTACGAATAACATAGGAAGGTCCACTTTTACCAAGTCTTAGAAAAATCTCATAATTATTATTTGGCTCGGTAGACATCTGATTAGGAAAATACATCTGTACAAGATCCTTTACTTTATCTGAGAAAGGTTTTTGTATCTCCCTGCGACCCATTTGAGGCTCAGTACCAATACGCTCTGATATTATTGGCCCCTTTTTCACAGATACTCTTTACCGGGTACATTAGGTTGTGGATATTGTATAGGCGGCATTTGTCTTGGCGGTAGAACTGTTGTGTCACCTGTACCCATAACAGTTGTGTCACCTGTACTAGCTGGTGTTGTGTCAGCTGGTTGTGGTACTTCAGTAGGTATCTGAATATTGGCTGCCTGCATAGCTGTCATTATACTATTAATGTGCTTACCTTGCTGTAAAATATCCTCAGCCATCTGCGCTAAACGGGCTTCAATTGGAGATTGTTCACCCATTTCTTTAAGTAAACCTACTTCTCGATTTAATTGTTGTATCTGCTTAATTAAATGTTGGTTCATATTATTATTTATCTGGTAGTGGTATTATATTATGTAGTCCTCTTGATATCATCAATGATCCTGATGACTTTGTCAGCTTGCTCTTCGGTAAAGTGCTCACCCTTTTCCATCCTACGTACGGTATTAGCTACGCCTGTGATCATATCTGGAGACTCATCATATATATTTTCTAAATAAAACTGAGTACCTTCCCAGTAATCCTGAACAACCAAATGAAGTAGATTAGTCATTACCCTACTCAATTCTACCTTTTGATGCGCTTCATTAATTAATCGGTTATCTTTATTCATAATTAGTTACCTTCTATACCGGTTTCCCAGTCCGCCCCTCTCGGTATTGTGGGAGCTTCTCTGACTTCAACAATGTGTACACTAATATTTTCATTGTCTATCTTAGAAACTACACCACGCACTCTAAATTTTACGTAAATATTTAATGGGTCACCTGCCGGATCTGGGTTTGCCATACTTATAGTATATGTCACTCTTTCACCTGTACCAATCTCTTCGTACCCTTCACCCGGTAATACTTTTAGTGTCACGTCATCAACTAACCCAACATGAGGTATAGTGTGATACTCGTGTGGATCACTGCGCGTTAAGCTTCTATTTATACGGTCATCGATGTCGATCCATTCAGCGCCCTCATAAGCTTCGTAAATTAATTGTTCATCGTTCTTCATAATTATTATTTTTTGTTGTTCATTATCCAAAAATAAAGCGTACTGCTACCAGAACCATACCCATAGGGTAGTGGACGATGATCTGTTAGCTGTATTTCTGGTGGCTTACCCCAGCTTCTAGGAAAAGCCTTGCCATTAGGAGCGTAATACGTCTTACACCCCGCACCGAATAATAGCAAAATTAATAATACAATTTTAGGAGTCATTTATATTATTTAAGAAAGTGTGCGGGAGAAAAGAAAGGCCTCCTTATCGCTTCCACACTAGTTTAGCATCAGTAATACCTCTAACTGGATCGAATATAACACCGCTAGATAAATCAATACTAGAATACCATAGATACTCATGCCTTATAGAATGAAGATAAGGATTAAACTCAACACCTTTGTATTGAGTAGCTACTAAATTCCAATCAATAACCTTATATCGATCCTCAGCCTTAAGACCGAGAAGTGGTTCTGAGATGGCGTCACTTCCTTGTTCTCGTACACCTGCCATTTCATCAAACTGCCTAACCTTATCAGCAGTATCTAATAATAAAACATCATTAACTTGTATCTCGAATATTGCATTATAGTTAGATATCCACTTAGGACTATTAATTCTCATCCAATCTAACCATTGCCTCCCAATACCATACCATACAGCATAAGGTCCAGGCTTTAAATCTGCTAGCATCAAACCGCTTTTATCGCGAGGCTCCCAAACTGTATTCCTGGAAAATATATACCGAGCTTCATCCTTATATTCAATATCGTGCTGCTCTTTAATATAATCCTTAAACGATAACATCTAGATTATTTAAGAAAGGATGCGACAAATCGAAAGGCCCCCTTCACATTTGATTAAAAGGCTGCCCCAAATAAATAATTATATGAGTAGCATGTGGAGTTCAGGAATAGGTAAATTTCCAAAAAAAGATCCCAACCATGGCAGTTGGGCAAAAAAAATTAAAGCTTGGTGGAAAAAGCTATTTAATTAAATATCTTCCCCCCAACAATCTAATACCTCGTCTAACCTAGACTTACACATATCTACGTCAATCTCATACCACTCATTCCTAATACTCTTGGCAAAGGGAACTATATTCTCTCTAATCATACGCTCAGCTAACCTATATTCTGGATGCTCTATAGAGTAGATTAATCGATAATCCCGAAAGGGGGATGATGTCTGGTAAGTCTGAAGTCTCTTCTTGAGATTCCCAGTAGATCCAACTTTGACCCAATTGGGGAATGATTCGTTTACTATAATGTAGATATAACCGATATATAGACTTATCAGATATCTAAAAAGAATCTATTACCTTTATCTACTCTCCTGGTGAAGAAGCCTTAACTAATGCATAATACACTACCCTATAAGGAGCTCCTTTTGTTCGAGCAAAGGGACTATCACCGCCTTGGAGATGATGTTTCGGTACTGGCATGTTGATATTATTTCCCTGAATCCATTGAATTATTTGAGGTGCTAATCTCTTAGTATAGTAGTCTAGCATCGAACCTACCGTACGCTCATCTATCTGTAAGAGATGTTTATTATCTAGATACTCAACTACATCGGAATACATAGCTTGTGTTGATTTTTTTGAAACTGTAGGGTGCTTGTGACCAGTTACTTGTATACCCATATTGAATGACGAGATGACCCATTTAATTGTATCTAGGTATATCTCGTCCTTTTTACCAGCTGGCCGACCGTATGCTTCCCAGAGTAATTTCTGATCGTTATCCTTCATTGATAGTATTTATTACCCTCCGGGTCAATGAGCGGGGGGAGCTGAAAAAACCCCTATAGGGAGAAACTCCCGAAAAAAATAAAAAATTTTTCCCCCCATGGCACTTTCGTGATCCTCCAGGTTTCTTCTATATAGTATAAATTCCCATACCCACGGTCTGAGCTGCGGGGGGCTCTCAGAATGCGGGGGCTCTCTAGATCATTGATGGCTAAGAGAAGCCAAGGATGTTCTCGCGAAGCACCTCTCTCTAGAAAACCCCCACCCTGGATGTCCCACCCACATGTGTACAGTAGCCTCTGTACTTAAATCTTATCCTATCAACCAGAAGACTAATATTGTAATCAGTGTCACATCTATTAGTGTTGCAACCAATAGGGTCTTCCATCCGATGATGCTTACTAATAGATCGAATCGTTCTCTTAATGTCATGATCCAACAACCCCTATTGTGTAAGGACTTATGTCCCATTTGTCTGGATACATATCCTTCCACACATCTTCGAATGCTTGTACACATTCAATCATCTCTTCTATTGTGTCGCATTTGGTCATCGGGACCACATCACCATTTTGTAGTAGTTGATACTTCATCTTATTCGCTATATTCTAATTGATCATTCTTGCGCAATAGCTGGATCATTTCCTGGAGATCCTTTTGTGCTTGGCGCAACTCTTTCACATCCTTGTAGCGCAACTCATATAGCAAATCATCTTTACCATATTGAACTACACTATCCCATTCTCTTTTAGCAGCAATCTCTGCTCTCTTAAGAGTCCATTCCGTGTCTAATATCTTTTTGTATTCTATCTTATTCATCATATTAATATTATAGATTCTTCTCCTGGGAACCTCAAGCCGCTAATGCGACTTGGGTCTCTTTCTTTTGGGCAACAAACTTACCTCTTCCATTAAACCTCAACCATTTAATAATGCGATCCTTCTCTACTTTATAAAGTTCAGCAGCTTTATCCAACCCACCAGCTTCTACTTCTAATACTAGAGCTTTATAGCTCTCCTTATTGAGATAGAAACTAGCCCAAACATTACCAGTCACTCCAAACTTCTCTCCCTTATTCGCGAGATATGTTTTGTTGCTCATTCTCTCTTGTCCACTAATCTGACATTTGATCCGATTCGGGCTCTTCTTCTTATTTCTCTTTTTCATAATTTCTTTATATAATTTGTTTATTCTCTCACTCACTTTATATATTATACAGGCTTTTCGGAGGAACTTCAAGCAGTAATATGCTTTTCAATTATTCTAACAATCTTCATCTCAACACAATCCAATTCTTCTTCTAATCTCTTTCCACCCTCATCATCAATATCATCTCTAAACTCCCAATACACTTCACTCATCTTTTCTTTAACCCACATCCTAATTTCATTCTCATTCATTACAATAATTATAGATCCAAATAAGGGGAACTTCAAGCTTCAACATCACCTTCAATATTATTAATAAGCTTGACTTCCCGGGAATGCATCTTCCAAGCTTCCTTACCATCCCAAACTAACCACCACTTATCACCCTTATCATATTCCTCACCAATAACCATACCCTCTTCAAAACCATCACTAATTATGTCACCCTTTACTATCTCATTCATCATACTATTATTATAGATCCAAATCAGGGGAACTTCAAGCATTTTCGTTCAAAAGTTTCCTCATCTCAATCCATTTCCTAATCGCTTTTACTTCCAAATACCTATATTCATTCTCGGGAACTTCAAACTCTTCTTCAAATATATCTAATACCTCTCCCAAATCTTCCTTTTTCAATCCAATATACTCTACTTTCCAACCCTCTTCCAATATCTCTATCGGGTCATAATCCATCATTCTCTCATTATATCCGGCGGAACTTTCACCATACATAACAACAAAATCAATCGCTCTATTCGTAATACCGTTTCTCTTATTCATTACAATTATTATAGATCCAAATCAGGGGAACTTCAACTCCCAAATACATTTAATTCATACATCTCCAACCCCTCATTAATCCCATACACCCTATTCACACTCTCTTTATCTCTATCAATCCACTCATCTAACCCATCATTCATATCACCATAATACCCTTCCCAATACTCCTCTTTATAACTATTCCTAAACCTATAACCATCAACATCACAAATCTCTTCTCTACTACAATACTCAAACAATTCATTCAAATCATCTAATCTATTTTCAAATCTCCAAATCTCACCATTCATACCACCAACACTAATTAACAAATACTCTTTTTTCATATTACCTCCTCATCAAATCAATCTTAAATTTCATAAAGTCAATCTCTACTTCATTACAATTCTTACTCCCAATACAAAATATCTCTTCTTCACACTCAATCAATACACTCTTACCCTCTAACAATTCATCCACTCTACTCATACAACCAAACCAACTCCTCTTACTATTACTATAATCCTCATCATCATCCCAAATAAACCCACCATCACCATACAAAATCCTACTCTCAATACTATTCAATTCCTCTTTACTATCACTCTCATCCTCATCAACATTCCACTTATCCCAAACTCTTCTAATCTTATCAACATTCACACTCTCACACCACTCATCAATACCTCTCTCACCTCTACTAAACCACTCACCAATCATATTCATTTCAATTACTAACTCTTTTTTCATATCTTTTATTTCTAACATAATATAATTATAAATCCAAATAAGGGGAAAGTCAAGATTATTCTTCAACATCTAAATCTCTTTCCAAATAATCTCCACCCTTACTCAATACACCAAACTCATTCACATTCTCAAAATCACTCATATACCATCCATCTCTCCCTCCACTCAATCTATACATCTCATTAACATCATCAACAAAATCATCCATACTCACACTCTCAAATACACTATCATCATTCCAAACACTCTTCTTATCAAAATCTTTCAATTTCTCCCACATATCACAAACACTAATTAATTCAATTTTCATAATTCTTATTCTCTCACTTACTTCTTATATTATAAAGTAATCCCCAGGGAACTTCAAGAACATAATCTAACTTCCTTCCAACCAATACTATTCTCAATATCCTCAATAAACTCCTCCATACTAATCAACCTCCCCTTCTCTTCACATACTTCAATAAACATTTCAACCATAACTCTCTCATTCTTATTCATTACAAATATTATATAAAGAATTCAGGGGAACTTCAAGCTTTCTTTTTTGCTTTAAGTTCCGGGGGATTTAGACTACAATTATAGGGTAGTTAGGAGATGTAACTGACTAGCTGACTGATGAGTCACGAACCCAGAGGGGGGGCGAGAACTCCCTAAAGATAAGGAACCAATTCGCTGTAAGTTGATCACCTTACTAACGTTATCCCCCTCCTTAGATCTAATGATGAGTAACCCAATAAGCTTACTAGTATTCTATTAATAGAAGGTAAGATGAGTAGCCTGATAAAGTTCCTAATATTAGGTAGAGGGAACTTTAGTCTAGCTCTTGGGAACTTTAGTCTAGCTCTCGGGAACTTGACTAGGCTCGACTGGGTAATAGAGCTCTTTATATTTTTTCTGATCCCTTTTGCTCAGCACATTATTCATCAGATGATCTAGATACTCAGAGAGTAAGTCTTGATTATATGTCCAGGCTCGGACACCCTCAATCATCTCAGGTACCGGGAATCGGGTACCCATAGGAGTGTCATGATATTCTATTATCTTGCTCCTACAGAACCAAACATATCGTCCCGTCTTATGCGACTTACATAACAAGCCAAATGGAGCCGGCTCGTCGTCTATATACTCATCAAGCACAACGTCATACTCATCGCCATGCCGCCGCAGCCGCCTACGCGTCCCTAACCCGCAATCTGGTCCAGATACTAGCTTCAAATCTAAATTAATTCCCGGAAGAGATTGCAGAAGTTTGCAGCTCCCCCTCAGGATGTATAGTAACCGTCTTAGTAGTAGTAGAGGTAATTACATTAGGCTCTAACGTAACTTCAAAGCCCAAACGCTTCTCTATCATACTAGTAAAGAGCTTACTCTTACCGTTCATAACTGCCACCCTAACTAACCAAGCCGTGTTGGATGGTTCCTTCTCTGGCTCTCCTAGCT
>VMHT01015937.1_pt1 | contig 12872 bp, 18 predicted proteins | sample 4693611 | NCBI WGS metagenome assembly VMHT01 (sample SAMN12280063, study PRJNA550983) | marine metagenome | isolation source: seawater sampled from same location over 5 years 0.02-0.2 micron viral filtrate | place: USA: collected off the coast of southern California halfway between the port... ... | reverse complement strand
GTGCAACTGATGGTCAAATGTCATTAGGAAGATATTATGGTAGTACTTATGCAGATGGTGGCGCACAATCTTCCATTACAATATATGAGATCAAAGCATAAACTATTATAAATAACAACGTAACTATAAACTAAGGAGAATAATACTATGGCAAGTGTTGCAGATGCACTGAATGAACTCGGAATTACGGAGTGGGTTCTTCGTGGTGAGCCAACTAGCGAAGATGAAATGAAAACAATGTTCGCTAAAGTAACAGGAGCAGATGAAAATGGTTCAGCTATTGAATCATCTGATCCGGCTGACTGGGGAACAACTTGGGCAGACGTTAAAGCAAAGATGGATGAAATCGATGCTGCGGCTCCAATGAAAGAACTTCGTAGACAAAGAGATGTTAAGATTGCACAATCTGATTGGATGGGAAACAGTGATGTTACCATGGCATCGGCTTGGACAACTTATCGTCAAGCTCTTCGTGATCTTCCAGACGGTGCAAGCCCAACTTGGGATGGAACTACTCTAGGTAATGTGACCTGGCCGACTGAACCTTCCTAATAGGAGAAGGCGATGGCCATTACAAGAGTTACCACTGATGGTATAACTGATAGCGCTGTTTCGACTGCAAAGATCGGAGCAAACGCTGTAGATACGACTAAAATCGGAGCCGATGTTATTGTAGCAGATGACATTGCTAATAATGCTATCACTGTATCTCAAATTAGTGATGGAGCAGTTACAACTGCCAAATTAGATTCTAGTATTATAAGTGGACTTAATAGTATTACTAAATCAAACACTGCTCCAAGTAGTCCATCAAATGGCGACTTTTGGTATGATTTAAGTGATTATGCTTTTAAGTTTTATGATGGTACAACATGGCAATTAATTAAATCAGCATTTACAGCAACAGGTGGAACTGTATCTGATGCTGGAGGATACAGATATCATCAATTTAATTCTTCAAGTAACTTTGTAGTATCTAAAGGCAGTACTCTTGTTGAGTATATTATAGTTGCTGGAGCGGGAGGCGCCGCTGGCGGTGAATATGCAACCGGTGGGGGTGGTGGCGGAGCTGGTGGAGTACTTTATGGTAGTACTAATGTCTCAGCTCAAACTTATGCTATTACTATAGGAGCCGGAGGAGCAAGTGTTACTGGATCTGCATCAAATGCAGGAAACAATGGAAGTAACTCAACTGCTCTTGGACTAACTGCAATTGGTGGTGGTCATGGTGCTAGTTATCCAAACAATCCTTCCGAAGCTGGCGGATCAGGTGGTGGAGGCTCTTGGCCAACTGTTCTTAGTGGAAGCGCAGGTACTTCAGGCCAAGGATATGCTGGTGGAACTCATGATAGTTCAAATAATTCTGCTGGTGGTGATGGACGAATAGGTTGTGGTGGCGGTGGAGCTACAGCAGTTGGAGAGTCTTGGACTACAAATGGAATTGGAGCTGGTAACGCAGAAAGAGGCGGAGACGGCGGAGCCGGCTATACTTGGTTAAATGGAACAACCTATGGTGGTGGCGGCGGCGGTGGCGCGGCCGACTGGACTGATCCTCCATCTGGAGGTTATTCAAGAGCTGGAAACGGTGGAGCTGGCGGAGGTGGTAATGGCCGCTATATAAGTGGTACTAATAATGCTGCAGCAGGATTTGATGGAAGTGCAAATACAGGCGGGGGTGCTGGTGGATCTTCATTTAATGGAGGGTTGTCACAGGCTCAAGGTCTTAACAATGCAGCCGGAGGATCTGGCATAGTAATTATAAGGTACGCAGTATAATGGCACATTTTGCAAAAGTAGTAAATGGTATAGTAACACAAGTCATAGTAGCTGAGCCAGAGTTTATGGAAAATGATTTTGTCGATACATCACCTGGCGAATGGATTCAAACATCTTATAATACCAGATCTGGAGTACACATAAATGGTGGAACACCATTAAGAAAGAATTTTGCTGGTCAAGGATTTATTTACGATAAACAAAGAGATGCATTTTATACACCTTCACCATATCCATCATGGACATTAAATGAAACAACTTGTCAATGGGAATCTCCTATGGCACGGCCTGAATCCGGATTTTACAGTTGGAATGAAGAAAAACTAACATGGGATGAAGTAGATGGCACTTGATAAAATCACATTGCATGGTATAGAAGATAATGCTGTAACTTCTGCTAAAATTGGTGTAGATGTTATTGTGGCCGATGATATTGCGGCTAATGCTATTACAGTTGCAGAATTACAAGATGGAGCGGTTAGTCATGCTAAGCTTCATAACACTATGGATCTTAGTAGTAAAACTGTTACGCTTCCAGCACTATCAGATTTAACAGTCACTGGTGACATTACAGTAGATACTTCAACACTAAAAGTAGATAGTTCTAATAACAGAGTTGGTATGGGAACTGCAAGCCCATCTAGACAAGTAATGATTTCGAGAAGTATTGCAGATGGTAGTGGTGAACTAGGAATAGTTTCTTCTGATAGTTCAACAAGTGGCGCTCTAGGTAATATTCATTTTGGAAATAGTACAGATACTTCACTAGCAAGTATAAGAGCAACTGCTGATGGTGCAACTGATTCTGCTAAGTTAGAATTTAACACCGAAAAAACTGGTGCAGCTATTGAAACCGCAATGAGTATTGATAGTAATGGTTTTGTTTTAAAACCATTCCAACCTGGTTTTTCGGTAAGGCAACAGGCGCAGGGTGGTATTGATTGTTCATCTACTGATTATATAGCATTTAGACATATTCATACTACATTTTTTAATACTGGAAATCATTTTAATTCATCAACTGGTATGTTTACTGCACCTGTTGCTGGTAATTATGTTTTTGGTGCTGCTATTAGATATGATTCTTTTACTGGTAATTATCAATATGGATCAATTTATAAAAATTCATCAACTCTTTATAGCCGTGAGTTAACATCACTTACTGGTAATTACCTTCATCTCTCAATTCATTGCATAATGAATATGTCAGCAAATGATACCTGTCATGTTGCATTGCGTAATTCCGGTGATAGCAGTATTAACTTAGACAATGATTGTAACTTTTACGGATATTTACTAGGATAAAGATATGGCATTTAGACAAATACAAACAGCAGGACTTGCAGATAACGCAGTAATTTCATCCAAGATTGGTGTAGATGTTATTGTGGCTGATGATCTTGCAGCTAACTCAGTTACTGTATCTGAATTATCAAATGATGCGGTTACTACTGCTAAAATTGCCGATGCATCTGTTACTGCTGCTAAGTTAGCGGCTGGTGCTGCAGTTCCAGATCAATCAGGACATGCAGGGCAGTTTCTTACAACTGACGGTACTACTGCAGATTGGGCTTCAGTTGATGGAGCAAAAGAAGGTGTGCTCTGGGAAAATAGCCAGACTCTTGCAAATAGTTATTCAATACCAAATGGTAAATCGGCAGTAACAGCTGGTCCAGTTACATTAGGTTCAGGTGTTACGGTTACACTTGGTGCAACATCAAGGTGGGTCGTAGTATGAGTTCAATTCGTTTATCAGGTACTAGTTCAGGTTATTATGATCTTACAGTTCCGGCAGCAGCTGGAACAAATAGTATTGACCTAAGTAACTTACCAGTAAAAGATTCAAGCAATAACCTAAATATTACTGGTAAATTAGGGGTTGGAAATACAACACCACACGGTACCTATCTTTTAAAAGTTGGGCCAGTGAATACTACTGAAACTATAGCAGTTCAGTCAGCTGGTGGTGGTGCAGAAACAATAATGCAATCTTATGCAGGAACAGACTCGAGAATAGGGTCTTCTGCTAATACTCCATTGAATTTAATAACGAACAACGTAAGCAGGATGACCATCAGCACGGCAGGTCATGTAACAACGCCAAATGTGCCAGCATTTCATTGTGCTAGTTCTGGCAGTAGTCTTTCTAGCGGTGCCTTTATTCTAGGTTCAACCGACAAAAGCCAAAGTATAAGTGCTGTCATTAATAACGGTAATCACTATAACACAGGCAATGGAAGATTTACAGCGCCAGTTGCTGGGTTTTATTTCTTCTCTGCCATGGCTTCACCAAGTCAAGGTGCAAACTCTGGTATTTACATAGAAAAAAATGGAAGTCAAGTTTCTGGTGCAGCTTACGTTTATGGGGTATCTTACAATGGTAGTTCAGTTAGCGCTGTAGTTCAACTAGCAGTTGGCGACTATGCCGTGGGAGTGCATGTCCCGTTTAATAGTACATCTGAAAGTCAATATTCAGGTAGCTTTACAGGTTTCCTGATAGGATAGGTATAAATAGAATAAACTTTAACTAAGGAGAAATAAAATGCCAAATATTACTGTAGCTCTTACCGATACACAGAATAAGTGTATGGAGTACGCCGCAGTTGATGTTCAAGACTGGGCCGATAATGCACTCCACAACCGTGCAAGAATCGCTCAAGACGAGATCATTGCTGAACTAGTAGCTCACTGTAATGCTAATGAGATTGCCCTTGCAACAGGTGCAGAAGCTCAGGTCGCGCAGGCCTTTGAATTGGAAGTCGTAAAGACTGCCGCTCAAAGAAATGCTGATGCAGAAGCTGCGATGGCATAATAATGAGTACACTCGAACTCGAACATATTAAACACACGAGTTCTTCGAGCAATAACCTGTCAACTCATTCAGACGGGTCGTTGACTGTTGGGAATCTTCAGAGCTTAAATGTTCTTGGTGACCTTACAGTAGATACTTCAACATTAAAAGTAGACGCAACAAACAACAGAGTAGGCATAGGCACAACAAGTCCGACAGCACAGTTAGAACTTTCTGCTGGAGCTCCTACATTAATCTTAAACGCAAATAGTCAAATATCAGATAAGAAAAAAGTTAGATTAGGAGCATCTCAGTTTACAGCTGGAGATTTTGCCGTTCAACAAATGGCAGATGATGGAACAACTGTAGTTTCAACTCCATTCAAAATTGATACATATGGTCATACAATTCCTACATCTATTAAACCAGATAAGTATGGGTCATTGATTGGCCCGGTAAATATAACTGGTGGATTTGTAAACGGATGTGCTGTTAATACATTTCATAGTATCACTAACGTAGATATAAACAACTATGCTGGCGGATATAACAGTGGAAACGTAGGAATACAAGGTGAAATTATGTGGACAAGCGGTAATGTTTCCCAAGGGTATAACCATACAGTAAGATTTATGTTACCACCAAGTAGTTCAAACACAGCACAGGGCTATTCATCTGCTAACTTTACTAGTTTTAGTTATAGTGGAAACATTTATAACGAAATCCCATGTACTGTGACTCATCATACAAGTATGTCATCAAACCATGATATTAGACTTAGGTTACATAACACTTCTAATGTTTCTTATGACCCGTTGCGTTTAGAAATATATACATCAGCAGGTGTTTCTGGCAATGCTAGATTGACACTTTGGAGAGCTTAATGATTAGAGCAGTAGACATACACGAAAGTAGAACAAATTATATTGCTCATCTTGAAGATGAAGAGTCTTTATTCTTTATTGTTCCTTTGGAAAATGATGGATCAGATAATTGGAATAGATTGCAAGAGTGGCTAGATGCAGGTAATGAAATAACAGATACGATTGAGTGGCGAACATTATATAAAGGAACAAGACAAATAGAGTACCCTAATATTGGTGAGCAGCTTGATATGTTATGGCATGCTATCGATACAAATACTCTTGATAAAACAAGTGATTTCTACAATACACTAAAAAGTGTAAAAGATAACAATCCAAAACCGGAGTAAGACGTGGCAACAAGTATTACAAACACATCAGTATCTACCGACGATCTTACTGTAGATACAAGTACTCTTAAAGTTGATGCTACTAATAATAGAATAGGGATTGGAACATCAAGCCCTTTATCTACTGTACATCAAGATGTTGGTCTTACATCAAGAGATGGTTATAAATTATTTTATGGAGATGATCCAAAAGCAGCTTTTACAGTACTTCCAAATACTGGTGAAATAAGAATTGGTGCAGCTACTGTTGGAACTAGTGGTAACTATTATACAGAAATTATGTCCAGAAATGGAAGTAATTTAGTCACATCAATTAAAGCTGATAATTATGGTCGTGTTACTATGCCAAACCAACCAGTATTTAGTATGCACAATTCTACTAGTGGAATGGCAGCTGTAAATGCAGATATTATTCTTAATGCTGGATATAATGGTGGTAATCATGTTAATACATCTACTGGAATATTTACTGCTCCTATAGCTGGAAGATATATGTTTACAGCGTGGTCTATTAAAAACAATGCAAATGGTACTGTTGCTAGACTTCAAATTTTAAGAAATGGAGTTGTAAAGGGAGAAGCTAGAATGGATGAGTCAGGCAATTATACCCAAGCTCATTGCACAATAATAGAAAACTTAGCTGCAAATGATCAAATAAAATTTAAAAATGGTGATAATACAATTTTTTATATGGGTGGATATTATGGTGAATGTAGCGGGTTTTTAATAGGATAGAAATATGTCAAACGCAAGAAATTTAGCAAATCTTCTAAACTCAGATACTACTGTCACCTCGGCTGACATCCTTGATGGAACAGTAGCTACAACTGATATTGCTGATGATGCAGTTACAACTGCCAAGATTCCTGATGGCGCAATTACTGCAGCTAAAATAAACTCAGGTGTTACACTTGGTGGTTCATACTTCCAAGGAGAAAACGGAGCAGTTGGTGCTACGGCTGGTAAAGGTGATATATTTAGAGTACACGAAAAAGAATTAAATACTAATGTTACAATTGCGGCTACAGATAACGCACTAGCGTCTGGCCCATTAACAGTAGCAAGTGGTATTACATTAACAATAAGTGCCGGTGGGAGGCTTGCAATAGTATGAGTACATTAGCAGTAGATGCAATTCAAAACGCAGCTGGAACCTCGGCCGCTACAATTGGCAGTAACGGTGAAATTACTACGGCGCACAACTTAACATCAAGTGGTGTGATTACCGGTAACTATCTTATCGACAATAACTATCCTATTTTTTCTGGACAAGGTATTGCTGGGTTTCAATCTGCAAATTACGAAGGTGTAGGTAGTACTATTGTTTGCCCTTCGGGCTATGCAATGCAACTTGATCAAGGTAGCTTAATGGGATCAGATGGAGCCATGATAGCACCAGCAGCCGGATTTTATGAGTATTTCGTTTGTACGCAAGCTACTAACGGCGGTAATAATGGCCATAGAGGTTTGTATGTTTATCATAAGTCAAGTGGTGGCACAAACCAAATTGATCAAGTTTGGTCGCACAATACATACGGTTATTGGTCTCTTATATCTCATAGAATTATACAAATGGCTCAAGGAGATAAAGTTCTTTGGGGTTATCACAATAGCTATCAGGCGTGGAATCAGGCAGCTAATCACTTTAATTGCTGGGGTAGGAGAATCAAATGAGCACTCTAGCAGTTAACACATTACAAGCACAAACTGGAACTACAGTTTCTATACCAACTGGGAATAAAATAGTTGGAACAGATGCAACTTCTATCGTAGCTCCCGGGATGGTAATTCAAACCGTAACTAATACATCAACAACAACTGTTAACAGTTCTTCAACCAGTGCTTCTGATTTAATTACTGCTTCAATAACTCCTCAATTTACTAATAGTATAATACATATTGAAGGATATGTTAGTAGAATGCAAGTATCAGTTAGTAGTAATGCATACGCTAGTCTTTATATAGCAGACCCATCTGGAAGCTTTATTTCAACGGCGGTTATGGGCTCTGCAATTAGTAATTCTTCTCCTATGACCGTTTTTGGCACACACAGTCCTTCTTCAACAAGTTCACAGACGTATAAACTTCGGTTATCATGTGCGTCTGGAGGTACGTCAAGCACAGGCACAGATGGTCAGCGTTATACAATTAAACTTATGGAGATTGCACAATGAGTAATTTAAGAGTAGGAGCAATTGATTCAGTAAATGGTAACAACGCATTAGCAATTGCAGCCGATGGATCAATGACACATGGTGGAAACGCAATGTCCACTGGTATGGTAAAACTTGCTCAAGCAGAATGGACCACCGACACTGACGGTGTTAACTTTGATGTGTTTGATACAACTAAGTACATTAATTATAAAATGTATTGGTGGGTGTGTCATGAGTCTACAGCAGGTGAGAGCACAACTGCTTCTTGGTATCAGACCGGAATGTGTTTTAGAGACTCAAATGGAAACTTAGACGGGTCAGGTGCATATGATAATAACTGCAGTTGGGTTCCTTCCGGTAGTACTGATCCAGACACTAATAATGCAATTGGAGCGGGTGCAAAAAATAGAATATGGATGTGTGGGAATGGAAACTCATACGACTCGCATGGAGAAGTTTTAATTAGCATTCCTCCTAATTCAAGTTTTAGAGCTGCTGTAAGAGGTGTGTCACAATTAATAGGAGCTCCAAGAGTAAGTAGCGGAGCTGGCGTTAACTATATCGAAGAGTTTTCTTCTGTATTGATTGCTGGTTCTAATACTGATCCAACTCTGTTAACAGGATTTAGATTTTGCTCATTTAGAGGAACAACCGGTAATTATAGCAAAAGAGGTTATGCTACAGTTTACGGAATCGAAAGATAAAAACGTATAAATAGTATCAGAACAATTTATTTTCGGGATACTATAAATGGCAAATCCAACTACCAGAGCAGAATTAGTTTCTCATTGCCTTCGTAGGCTTGGTGAGCCAGTGCTTGAAGTCAATGTTGATGAAGATCAAATAGAAGATCGTGTTGACGAAGCATTACAATTTTACCAAGAGTATCATTCAGATGCGATAGTTAAAAATTATTACAAATATGCTATTCAGTCAGCAGATGTAACAAACGAGTATATTACTCTTCCTTCTTCTATTACTACAGTACAAAGAATCTTTCCAATTGATAGTTCAGCATCAAGCAATAATATGTTTAGTGCACGATATCAATTAAGGCTTAATGACATTTATGATCTAGGATTTATTGGATCACTTGCTCATTATGAACAAACACAACAGTACTTATCAATGCTGGATATGAAATTAAATGGTGCAGAACAAATACGATTTAATAGAAAATCAAATAGACTTTATATAGATGTGGACTGGTCAGCAGATTTACCAGTAGGAAAGTTTATTGTAGTGGATTGTATGTCAATAATAGATCCACAAACTCATACAGCAGTATATAATGATTTGTTTCTTAAAAGGTATACAACAGCTCTTATCAAAAGACAATGGGGTCAAAACTTATCTAAATTCGAAGGTATGCAATTACCTGGCGGTGTTCAGATAAATGGTCGGCAGTATTTAGAAGAAGCAAACGCGGAGATTGATAAAATCGAAGAAGAAATGCAATTAAAATACGAAGCTATGCCAGAATTCTATGTAGGATAATAACATGGCAACTAATGTATATTTCAGCCCTAAAGTAAAAACTGAACAAAATTTATATGAAGACATTGTTATTGAGTCACTTAAGATGTATGGACAAGATGTCATATACATTCCTAGGCAGCTTATTAATCGTGACGAAATTATGAATGAAGATTATTCTAAATTTACTGATGCGTATACTATTGAAATGTACATTGAAACATCCGAAGGATTTGCAGGTGAAGGAGACTTACTTGGAAAGTTTGGTGTTGAAATAAGAGATCAAGCTACATTTGTAGTAGCAAAGAAGCGTTGGGAAAACCTAGTAGGGTTCTACAATAACTCAATTAATGATCAAAGACCGTCTGAAGGTGACTTAGTATATCTTCCACTTGCTAAATCTTTATTTGAAATAAGATTTGTAGAGCATGAGCAACCATTTTATCAGTTAAATAACCTGCCGACATATAAGTTGGAATGTGAGTTATTTGAATATGGTCAGGAAGAACTTGAAACTGGTATTCGTGAAATTGATGAGATCCAAGAAAGATTCTCATATCAGAAAGTATTTACAGTTAATAATGGATCTGGTCATTTCCAACCTGGTGAAACAATTAGACAAAACACTGGTGAAGTTGATCAGCTAGGTGCACTAATATATGTAACCGCCGAAGTTGTAAACTTCAGTGTTTTAGTTGGTGTTGGTACTCTTACACTTATTAACGAAATTGGTAGTGATGGAACTGCAAGAAAGTTTAAAGTTAGCAATTTAGCTGCTGATATTATTACTGGCTTAGATAGTGGTGCAACTTGGTATGTACAGGTAGATGCAAATGATCAAGCTATGAGTGGAGATGTATTTGCACAGAATCAAGACTTTGAAACACTAGGAGATAATATTATCGACTTTACAGAGTCTAATCCGTTTGGAGAAATTACATAATGTTTGGAACTTATTTTTATCACTCAGCAATTAGACGCACCATTGCAGTATTTGGCACGTTATTTAATAATATCGATATTCGTAAAGTAGACTCTACTGGTAAGATATTACAAGAAATTAAAGTACCTTTAGCTTATGGTCCTAGACAAAAATTCTTAGCTCGTGTACAAGATCAGGCTAATTTAAATGATTCCAAATTAGCAATTAAGTTACCCAGAATGTCTTTTGAAATTACTTCAATGACATATGATACTACACAAACAGTTAATAAGTCAAATGAAATACGTGTTGGCTCAATTACCAATAACACCCGAAATTCAGTAAGAACACCTACTCCATATCGTATTGGTATTCAGTTAAATATTATGGCAAAAAATCAAGATGAAGCTTTACAGATTATGGAGCAGATTGTTCCATTCTTTAAGCCAGATTATACTGTTACAATTAATGAAGTTCCAGCAATAGGTATTAAGTCTGATATTCCAATTGTATTAACAAGTGTAACTATGAATGACGATTATGAAGCAGACTTTATAACTCGTAGGGCTATCATATATACGCTTGAATTTGAAACTAGAGTTAATTTCTATGGAGCTGTACAAAATAAGAAAACAATACGTAAAGTAACAAATGACTTTTTTGATTTTACATCACCAAATACAGATCTTATGGAACGTCAAACAGTTACTACAAACCCAACAACAGCAAATGTAACAGATACGTTTACGTATAATGTTGGATATACTACACCAACTGTAGCTGACAATTTTAGAATAGTCTTGAATAATGATACTGGTAACTTTTCAGTAGGAGAAACTATAAGTGGTAGTACATCTGGATCTACAGCAACTGTTGTAACTTGGGATCCAGGGGGTAAAATATTATTAGTTTCTAATCCATCAGCATATTTTGCAATTGGTGAAACTATAACTGGTACATCATCTAGTGCACTTGGTGATGCGGTAACAGTAACAACAGTATGGGTATAATATGAGTGAAATAAAAAAAGATATTAAAGATGACTATGAATTTGCTAGATCACAATTTTATAATTTATCTGAAAAAGGTAATGAAGCCATCGATCTTATGATGGACTTAGCTCGTGAATCCGAACATCCAAGAGCTTTTGAAGTTTTATCAACTGCAATTAAGCAAAACGCTGAAGTTGCAGATAAGCTGATGAAGCTGCATAAAGAAAAAAAGGATGTAGAGACAAACACACAGGCAGCTCTTCCTAATAGTATGACACAGAATAATCTTTATGTAGGGTCAGCAACTGATCTACAAAAGATGTTAATTCAAAAAGCGAAAGAAAAAGAGACTACCATTGAACAATCTAACACGAATCAAGAATAACGAACTAGGCTACCTAGGGAATCCTAATATAAAGCGCGATGGTGTTGAACACAATTGGGCTGCAGAGGAGATCAAAGAGTATGCTAAGTGTATGAAAAATCCAGTGTACTTTGCTAGAAAGTATTTAAAAGTTATTTCACTTGATAGTGGTTTAGTTAATTTTGATTTATATCCATACCAAGAAAAAATGTTTGAACACTTTGATAATGAAAGATTTTGTATTGTACTTGCATGTAGGCAGTCTGGTAAATCAATATCATCAGTTGCATATTTAGTTTGGTATGCGATATTCCATCCAGAAAAAACTATTGCAGTACTTGCTAACAAAGGAGCAACAGCTAGAGAAATGCTAGCCCGAGCTACTTTAATGTTAGAAAATATTCCATTCTTTTTACAACCAGGATGTAAAGCAGTTAATAAGGGATCAATTGAGTTTAGTAATAATTCTCGTATTTTAGCTGCTGCTACAAGTGGTAGTTCTATTCGTGGTTTATCTGTTAACTTACTATTTCTTGATGAGTTTGCTTTTGTTGAAAATGCTACTGAGTTTTATGCATCAACATATCCAGTGGTTTCAGCTGGTAAAGATACAAAAGTTATTATTACATCTACCGCAAATGGACTAGGTAATATCTACCACAAGTTATGGGAAGGTGCAGTACAAAGTACAAATGAGTTTAAACCATTTAGAATTGATTGGTGGGATGTACCTGGCCGAGATGATGAATGGAAAAGACAAACAGTATCTAATACGTCTGAATTACAATTTGACCAAGAATTTGGTAATAACTTTCATGGTACAGGAAATACATTAATTTCTGGTAATAAGCTTTTAGAAATGAAAGCAAAAGCTCCTATCTATACACAAGATTCAATAAAGGTATATGATAGACCAGATAAAAATAAAAATTATATGATGTTTGTTGATGTTGCAAAGGGAAGAGGTCAAGACTATTCTACTTTTAATTTAATCGATATCAGTGCCAAACCTTTTAAGCAGGTTGCTGTTTATCGCGACAACACTATCTCGCCTCTACTCTTCCCTGATATTATATATAAGTATGCAAAAACCTACAATGATGCGTATGTTGTTATTGAGTCAAATGATCAAGGATCTGTAGTTTGCAATGGTCTATATTACGAACTAGAATACGAGAATGT
>VMHT01050375.1_pt1 | contig 12873 bp, 10 predicted proteins | sample 4693611 | NCBI WGS metagenome assembly VMHT01 (sample SAMN12280063, study PRJNA550983) | marine metagenome | isolation source: seawater sampled from same location over 5 years 0.02-0.2 micron viral filtrate | place: USA: collected off the coast of southern California halfway between the port... ... | reverse complement strand
AGACGACCGTCATTCAATCTATATCCGTATTCACCAGCATCAGACAATGAATCACGTAGACCACGCATAACAGCGTCATATTCTTCAACACCTTCTAATGCAAACTTAAGTGCTGGCTCAGTCATTACTGAACCAAGACGACCATAAGACGAATCAAGGTTATTTTGTATCCGTACTAGATCAACAGAAGCTCCAACAACACCTAAATCATCAGCACTACGAATACCCATTTCCTCATAGCCATACATATCATGTAAGCCGAAAATAGGTTCGTCTAGGTTCTGTGATTTAGAGAAGTTATAACTACCAATACTATCAAGGTCATCAGAACGTTTAGCAGCACTCTTAGCAATAACTTCCTCTACATCATCAGATGCTTCGTCAAGATTACTAGCTAGCCATTTCTTTGCTTTTTCAGACTCAGGAATCCACTTAGTGGCGTTTCGTACACCTTGTGCATTCCTAAGAATAGTGGCGAATCCACCAGCGACATCAGCAAAGATACCAAGACCAGTGCCTTCAGTGGCGTTTTTAATTCGTTTGACATCAGGACTATCTGTATCTAAAGTGGAAATATCATCAGGAATCCACGCATAAGTACGAGGAAACATTTTTTTTAGTGAACCAGAAAGGTTATCACCTTCTGATGTTTCAGATATAAGATCAACTGAAGCACCAGCACCAGCACTAAATGCAGTTTTTCCAAGCCATTTAACAAATGGATCGGAAAGTAGTTTTACTTTAGAACCTTTAGCTGCAGCATCAAGAGCACCAATACCTGTCATAGATAAAGCTACAGTAGGCGCTACAATAGAAGTAATCTCCCGTACTGCTTGTGCCACTTCATTCTCATACTTAGGCAGCTTAGGTGCATTAAGACCCGTCACGTTGACTGCATCAACTACCCAGTCAGATACACCTGCAAATAATTCTTCTCCAGGTCTTACTTCCTTACCGCCAAGGATGTCTTCTTTAGACATACCCTTGAATTCGAGTTTACCTGATTCTTCTTTTGGTTTGTCCGCCTTAGCGGGTTCTTCAGATGGTTGTGCCTGTGGTGTAGGTGAAGCTTCAGGTTCCTCTTGAGGAGCTGCTACTTTTAATTCAGCCGCCTCTTGAGCGGCTTGCATCTTAAGTAGATCATCTTCATCTACACTTCCAGGTTCACCATTGAAGATTTGATCAATGGGATCACTCATGCGCTTTTGCCATGTATGAATGTGTACTGTTTACCATTAGGTAATTCAATTGTTGTGACATCACCATGTTCACTAGGAGTTGTTCCTATGATCTTGGCACCGTTTTTAACAAAGACTTTGGTTCCACTATGAAGACCGTAGTCAACACCATGCGAACCTCTTGCTCTATGTTCATCTTGATTATCTCCTAGACCATTAGTTAGCTTTCGTATTTCTCCTAGAGACACACGACCAAACTCAGGATCATCTACTTCTACAAACTCATCTAAAGCATCTTCTGAAAAGTTGCCACCACCTACTTCTTTAACATCTAGATGTGGACCTGTAGATGTAGGACCAATGTTGCCGGAAATATAAGCAAGAATAGGTTTTCTAAATGTTGTTATATCAGATAATCTTTCTGGTGCCAATCCAGCAGTTAAAGATCGGTTGGTACGCTCTGGTGTTTTAAATTGTCTAAGTAGTCGTTGTTGTGTAGGTGTTAATTGATTTTGTATTACCTCGTAAGCAGGTGTAGCCGGTAAAGCCTCCATTCCATTTGTCTCTCTAAGTTTATTAATAAGTGAAAGTGAATCCATATCCAATATGTCTGCTGCATACTCCACTGCCTGACTAGGACTCCAGCCTTCTTCTCCATATCCTTTCTCCATTGCTTCTATCTGAGGCTTGGAAAATAGAACAGGATTCATACCATTATCCTCAAGGTCAAGTACAGACTTGCCGTAGGATTTAAGTAAACTGTTCATACGGATAATCTCTTGCTGTGATGCTTGCTGTGCATCTTTGCTAAACTTAGGAACAGCATCAGGGTATGGATTAGCTGAACTCTTCAAGACGCCAGGCTCACTAAAGGCACTGCTAGATTCAAACTCTTGTTTGACTTGAGACAATGCTCTATCTACAGGATTTGTTTCACCAGATAACAAATAAGAAGCTACAAGTGTATGAAAACGTCTTTGTTGTTTTGCAACCATTAAACCTACACTGGGATGATTGGAAACAATGCCCATACCAGTAACAGGTAGTTCAACCATATCTTTAATTGCTTCTTCTTGAACTTTAAAGTCACCATTCTCCTTACGCAAATTAGCTGTAGCTTGTGCTTGAGATCGATACTTGTTCTGCAACTTAGGATCAAACCGCTTCAACCTTTCAGGTGTCAGTTGATTCATAGCCATTAAGTTTTCAATCTGGGTTTCTTGTACCTTGCGGGTCTTAGCATCAACAGAACTCTTCTTAAGTACTGCTAATTCTTGACTATCAAAACCAAACTCTGCTCGCAATTGATCACTATATTGATCAGCAAGTTCTTCAGTAAACCCATCTTTGTCAGCTAAATCTAATAGTGCGTCTACTCTTTCTTGTTCAGCCTGTTTAAATTCAGTAAGTCTCTCTGCTTCTGATTCTTGAAAGATCTTACGTTGTTCAGCACTAACCTGACGTGCAATCGTGCGAAACTTAGCCTTATGCAATTCACCGTAAGTACGCTTTTTAGAATCACCAGGGATCTTATGACTTTTCATTTTCTCTACATCAGTAGCAGTCAATAAACCTGCTAAACGTAGCTCAGTCATGGATTCATTTAAAAATGTCCAAGCACCTCCATAACCTAGAGTCTTACCATTTTGATCAACAGTATTACGTACAGCATTAAGAAAAATAGTAGGATCAAAATCTGCCAATAATCCAGCTTTTGCTTCATCTCGACGCCGTTCAGAATCATTTTTGGCGTTTAACTTAGACCATGCGCTGATTGCCTTCTGCTGCTCTTCAATTACCTTTGGTAAGATAGTATCAACTAGAAACTCTTGCTTAAGACCAAGAATTCCATTCTTCTTTGCCCATTCATATGTTTGTTCTTGTAAAGCATTAGTAAAAGAGTCACGATCTGGATCATTGTAATCAAGAACTGCATCAATATCAGATCGAAAACTAATAACCTTAAACATACTTTCAGCTTTAAGTTTTTGAAAACTACTTAAAGCAGTACTATTGCCAATGAGAGATGAAGCATCGTAGTTCTCACCACCTTCACCTAATACAGAGGCTTCTGCATTTGCTGCGGTGTGAGCCTGATCCTTAGCTATGGCTTTGTCTTTATTATAGTCACTCATATCAAACTGACCAAAAGCAGTAAGGTACACAAGGTTACTTAATTCTGCTTTTTTTTTCTGCTCTTCTCTTTCTTTAGCAATATCGCCTACAAGATCTGTGAGCTTATTAGAGAATTTACTTAGTGCTATTAAATCCTTACCAGAATCTTGTGCATTCTCAATACGCACATTATTATTGCGTATAACTTGAGCTAGAGCTTCTTGGTCTGCTCTATTAAGACGTTGATTTCTGCGATCTAAAGATTTGGTGAGGTCAACTTGCTTAATTGGATCAAACCCTACACCTTGAAAGTGATCGTCAAATTGTAGTTGTTCCATAGTTAACCTAAACCTGTACCACCGAATTGTTTATACGCTCCAGCACCATCAACAGCAGCACCCAATAAATTAGCAGCTAAAGATAGACCTGAAGGACCTGATCTCATTACTGGTGCTGGTGGTGCTACACCAACTTCAGGTGCATATGCAACATTAGAGAAAGCTTGATTATTAGCAGACATAAGTTCACGACCAATAGCGTCATTCCTTGTTCGAGCAGCAAATTGTGCTCCAAGTAAACTCTCTGCCATGATCGCTTGATTACGACCAAACTGAGAAACAATATTTGTATCAAGTCGAGTAGCAGATCTCCCACGTCTACCAGCAGCAGCTTGAAGACCTGATCCTTGAGCCAGTTTGACAAGTTGAGCTTGCTGAGTAAGTCCTGCCTTTTTATAAATATTATTTAATCGTTGTTGATTAGAAGCTTGCGCTCGTTGAGCTGCTAACTGGTTTGTACCGCCAACACCTGTTTCTTGTTGATATTGCGACCTTTGAGCCGCATACCTTTCACGTTCACGTCGCCAGTTATTCTCACGGACTTTTAATTTGTATTTGTGATTACTAATGGCTGCTTCATTTTGAGCGCGAGCCGCAGCTGATGCAGATTGGTGTTGACCAATTGCACCAAGAGCTGAAGCACCAAATGAAAGCAAGCCTAAACCTGCAGCTAGTGGTAGTACCATTTGCTAAATTCAATAAAGGTTAAATTATTGGGTCCGTATGTAATTTCTCTTAAGAACTTGAACCCTAGGAACTTAAGTAATTTCAGGTGAACAGTATTACGTTTATCTGCAATATTCCAAAGCTTAGGCTCAGGTCTACTGTCAACAAAACGTTTTGCCTCTCTAGCGAAGGTGATTGGGTACTTATGAATCTCTGGAGTACATAACATCCAGATAGCACCTTCATCTGTTACGCCAGCTATACCGGCAGTCTTGCCGCTAGGCATCGTGAAATAGACGCAGAAGCCCCTCTGAGAGGCGATAGGTATATGAATGGTAGGAATATGTCCATGACCTTCTATAACCTCTCTAGCGTCATCTGGACGTAGATTAGAGGCTACCTGATAAGCAGCCTCCAATGTAATAGGGTGAATTAAATCAGACACGTTGATAGTAACGACTATTGTAATCTCCTTCCCATCTCAATGAATACAGTGTAAATGGTCCATTGAATTCAGAAGAGATAGTAATATCTAGGTTTGTATTCTTTTCATACAAAGGTACTGTCTGTTCTCTATCAATAGTAATAGGAACATCACCAGTTTCGTACGCATCTTGAATCGATTGCTCATACTCAACATTATAAGAATCCTTACCAAATCTATCAATATTAATAGTGTAATAGTTAGTATTTCCTGTATTTAGATGTATCCTATGTATTACTAATGATGACGTAGTGTCTGCTCTATAAGACGACTGTTCATTTTTGGTAACATAAAATGTAGGCAGAACAATCTTCATCTCATAGTCATTACTACCATCTTGATATCTACTAGATGACTCAAGATCATTTCGGTATAACTTTCCGTCTTCAGTTACCGCATAATGATAGTTACCTTCTAGGAATTGAAACGCTACTTCTGAAGGTAGTTGCCATTTAAACCATGCTTGCTGAATATCACTCTGACTGTTTTCCTTGAAGTACTTATACAGCCAAATAATATCGCTACCTTTCTTACCAAATGTAATAAGTCCTGTATCTTTACTACTGCTAGTCATAGAGTAGTCCGAAGTGAATGAAGAAGAAATTAATTTACTTTTTTCAATTACATCAGTTTGACCTTCTCTAAAAATATTGGTCATCTCATACATTTGTGATAATGATTCTGAATTTCCTACAAAGCCGATATTTGTACCAATGGAAAAAGGTTCACTATTGATGTCAAATTTATAAGAAGATACTTGACTCAACTTTGCTGTATTAGGCGAGAATATATCACTATCTGTAGTAAGCAGGAATTGGTTGTGCTCACCAAATATTAACAGTGCATTATTAATTTGTATTCCTGAGAATAAATTAGCAGTATAGTTTGAAGTTGCTTCTATATCTACAGGATCTGATGGACTGACAACTAACGCTGTACTGGGAAAAAAGTTAGTAAAGTCTCCAGCATTAGAAGTTACAACGCTAGAGCCACTTAGAAATACTAATCTATTTCTGTAGAACAAGATGTTATTAATTGTTTGATTTACAAAACTTGGAGTAAATTGATCTTCAGTGCCACAAGTTCTATTAGCATAGTGGACTTTAGCTAAAACCCAATCATCAGTATTTGTTCTATATCGCAAGACTTGCGGTAAAGTTGCTTCATTCAGTACTGCTAATTCACCAGGTTTTGCTATCTCTTTCCAATAACCCATACCTGACTCTACAAATGTAGTGACAACAGTTACCTTGTTAGTACCTGTGAGGGTAGAATTAGTAATAGCTACAAATTCAGTTCCTACAGTAGAAGATGTAGATAAATTAGAACCACCGACAGTGCTCCAATCAAAACTTCCATCAGTTTCAGAAATTGTATATCGCTGTAAATTTACAATATTTGTTGTAGGAGCAAGAGTCGGTTTGGTTGTTTTAGTGTCATTATAATCTCTTACAAATTCAACAAAATAATCATCATCTTCTGTAAATGAATTAGCAACTTTAGCAACAAAACCCGGCTTACATGCAAGCGGCAGGTTTGATACATTGTTTAAAACAGCAACTGGATTTGGATATTGGTAAGTTACTATTGGATGAGTCGTATCATTAAAAACAGTATTTGGGTCTTCTTCAAGTAATGCAGCTTTTTCAGCGTCACGTTTTTCTTCCCAATTTTCATCAAACTCTGATTGGTTTGTAATAATATTCAGCAGATCAGGCTCTGAGGTATCTATTTTAAAGGGTAGTTTATCTGAGATGTAAATACCGTTGCCAATAATTTCAATATTATCTCTTGAAAAACTTGAGTCAAAACTATTTATCCTAGAATAGATCTCGTTACAAAGTCTTTCTTGAAGACTTAATAATGAGTTATTAGATGCAGAAGGCGCTACACTAATATTAGCTACATCAACAGCACCAGATGTTGTTAGTACCTCAGTGACAGCGTACTCAATACGCATCGTAACTTCATCTTTCCCATGAGTACCAGGTATATTAACTGTAAATTTATCACCAACTTGCCAGTCCTGACCACCAGATAGTATTACTGGATCGGCAGCTGAATACTGACAATGTAGTTGGTCACTTTTTTTAGTAATTTTTGGAACTGTTTTAATTTCTACTCTTAATTGAATGGGTGTTCTAGAGCCATTATCTGTAGATGTTGGATACTTACCATTAGAAGCAGATGAAGGACTTGTTAGTGTATGAAATTTAGCCGCATTGCATCGAGCAGTATTATGGTCATCACCATAGTTTCCTCCAGACTCAAATTTAATTGTGGTACCACCATTAAGTTTAACTACCTGAGTGAAAGTATTAGCTTCGTTGCCAACTCTATCAAAATTAATTTTATAAGCTCGTTCAGTATCAATAACCTTAAATTCAATGAATGCTTCATAAGGTCTTTTTGGATCCTTAGAACTATTCATCTTTATCTCTTTAAAGCTGTTACAAAGAAATGTAGTGTCAGCTATTGTAGCAGTCTTAATGGCATAATCAGGATTCAGATTAAAGAGATCAGTGTCTGAACTTAAATAGTCAATAGCACCCATACCGACTGTCTCTAAGCTGTCAAAGGCTTCGTCGCCAGCACCTAGATCAACTACATCATTTGCAACATTTACAGTTTGAACAGTACCATCATCAACATCCCAGCCTCTAACAAAACCAGTCGTGCTTACATTAAATAGATACCTCTTCTTTTCAGTACCTTCTCTTCTTGTTACATAGAACCAAGTGCCATCAGCTGGAGGATAGGGAAGAGCATTATCTACTACTGACCCTATTAGTTCATACCCTGTTCTTTTTAAAAGACCCTTAGTGATGTCTGGATACACATTGACTGCATCCCTAACCTGACCAGGTTTCTTTAGTTCATCGGGTTGTTCGTTAATACCTTGAATAAAATTAGGTAGCAGTTGTGATACAGCTGTCATCGTGCGAGTGTTCTATAAGGTTGATAAGATCTGTAGGCAGTGCCTTGTGGTGTACCAAAGAATGTATGGTCACCTTGATTACACTCATACTCCATACATGATGCTCGTGCTTGAGCTTCTTGTTGACCAAGTAATTGTACAAGTGCTGGATTAGTTACCATCTGTGTGGCAGCTCTTCCGCTAGCACGTAGGGTTATATATCTTTGAAAAACAGAAGGGATTTCTTCGAATGGAAGCTTCCAAACATAATCAAGGTAAACGTTGTCTGAGAATTTATACGTATGGTTATAGCGATCATATAATTTACCGCTACGTCTAGCTACGTCAGTAGTTCTATAGACTTGCCCATCACTAACGTCTATACGTAAGACATCAATTGGAATGCTGATCTCATCTTGAGCATCAGGCGTAACCTCTAGATGAAATTCAGTATTAAATATCCATCCTTCATTTTGAACATCAGTATCTACTTCTTTTAAAATCTGATGTATAACAGCAATCTCAGGGTTAATATAAATAAGTGTACCATCAGTATTGTTGTAAATTCTTGATACTGGTGATTGCCCAATTGCTCCTAGTATGGAATTCACACTGGAGAGTTCGGTCTCGGTTGTCATAATATACTAGGAATAATTATATAAAAAAAAAGGCTCCCGAAGGAGCCCATAGTTATCAGGTGCGATTCCGAGCTGGAGCATCTGCTTCCACAGGGTGGTAAGCAAAGCGCAAGTTCTTAGTCTCGCTATAAACAGTTGAAGCGGAAACAGCAGAGCCGTATCCTTTTTGTGTCTTAGCAACAGAAGAACGGTGAGCGGTGTTACCACCAGACACACCTGTCGTTGCTCCGCTGACGCCGTTGCCGCCAGCAGCTGAAGTTTGATTTGCCATAATATTTAAAAATAATATTATCAGTTAGCAGCTTGCAGTTCGATAGCAGCAGCAGGGTTAAGAGTGCCTGCACCCATTGCAAGTCGGCCAACAATTACATCACCCTGATACATGGTATTTACCTCTGAACCTGTTGTCTGTACCTGAGGTCCAATACCTTCTACAACAGCAGCAGCATCACGCATGTAAATCAAGCCAGCGTGATCAGAGAAATCACCAGAGTAATCGTTGTTCTCACCATCAACACGGTTCACAGTACCTGCCAAGAAAGGAAGGTTGTTAGAACGGCGGATAGTGATACCAGCAATCTCATAAAGTCCTTCACCACTGTTCAGGTTGCCCTGAGTGTTGCCGAAGTCGCGGTTGAGGATGTTTGTATCCACGGAGGATATAATCGAGTAATATTGTCGTGGCGCAAGTACCGCTGTCCTTCCTGTGGAAGGAATATTTTTCTCATCCAAAATTGCGGCGGCTTCAAAGAAACCGTCTACTAAAGCTTGTGCATCGTATTCCTTACCAGAACCGATTTTAATTACAGAACCTCCGGGTTCAGGACCAGGAGAAGCCGTAATTGGATGTGCTTCACGAGCAGCTTTAGCAATCATACGGAAGATTTTCTTATCGTATGCTTCAGCCAAAGCATGACCGATCTTTGCAGAGATTTCAGACCTAAGCGAGTAATGCGCAAGTGTCTCATCTAGTGAGTAAATGAAGGCAGAACTGATTAACAGGTCATCCATTACGATTGTCTTTTCTGCCACCGGAGGATCACCACTACCTAGGATCGGTTGTCCAGGTGTGTGGTAGGCCGCTTCCATACGTCCCGTGTAGATAAACTGTAGGGACTTACCATTACGCAGAGTACGGTTTTGAACAGTACCCTTAGCCACACATGCTGACTCATAGGCTTTGATCATCTCCATGATCATCCCTATTTTTCAATAGGGCATAGACTATATCTTCATCCCAATGGGATGCTGGACGCTAATGGTGTATTACAAGGGAAGTTCGTCCCTAACCACCTAGTCGTTGCACCTTCTCTCACGCTTGAGAGCCTTGGCTCAGGATTGCCTTAGATTTAACCTTAGGTTTCCCTGAATTCATCCAGTTATCAATTTAGAATTGCTTCTAATTGGGGCAAGATTATTTACCCGAGAACAACTTGAGGTAAGTTGCGTACTTAGCATCATAATTAGCGCCACCTTGGGTAAGACCAATGGTAGACGGGTTCGAGTTAATCGAACCAATTGGAGTAATTGTAGTATTAGCCATTTAAAAATAAATGTGAATTGTTATTGTCTTTCTTGCTAGCAAAATTAAAGTTTGAAAATGTTAAGGTCTTTTCATTACCGTGCACGGTAGAGTTATCGCCTTAGCGGCTCTACCAATATTGACGCCGGGAGTTGCACCCGGCTCTGAGCTTTTACTCAGCCAATTTCTTTATAAACCACACCTCGATAACGCAGAGCATCGCTTTGATAGCGTTGTGCTTTTTTCTTCTGGTTAGCGATAAAACGAATGAGATTCATAGACATAGTTAGTACCTAGTAATCTACGCCCCGTTCCATGCGTAGTAATTATGCGTCTAATGTGGACTCAAGTACTAACTTGGTGAATTGATATTCTAAATATGCTATATTTTCTTGTTCAGATGGATGACCACCTGACCACCGTTCTTTATACAGACGCAAAGCATCACGTATAATAATAGCAGATTCAGTTGTACATTGTATGTCCCACATAGATGAACGTACTAGATAAAGTTAGCCCACTGATGGAGCACTAAGAGCAACAGTTGTAGTGCTAGAAGTAGCCAGATCAAGCGGGAAATTGTGTGCATTTCTTTCATGCATTACCTCCATGCCAAGGTTGGCACGGTTAAGGATGTCAGCCCATGTATTTACAACATGACCCTGATTTTCAATAATGGATTGATTGAAGTTAAATCCGTTGAGGTTAAAAGCCATTGTGCTGACGCCGAGACTGGTAAACCAGATACCGACGACAGGGAAAGCAGCCAATAGAAAATGAAGACTACGACTATTATTAAACGAAGCGTATTGAAAGATCAAACGTCCGAAGTAGCCGTGAGCTGCAACGATGTTGTAGGTCTCTTCTTCTTGTCCAAATTTATATCCATAGTTGTGTGACTCCTGTTCAGTTGTCTCACGGACAAGCGAGGAGGTAACCAGAGAACCATGCATAGCACTAAACAAAGCGCCACCGAAGACTCCAGCAACACCAAGCATATGGAATGGATGCATAAGGATATTATGTTCTGCCTGAAAGACCAACATAAAGTTGAACGTACCGGAGATACCGAGTGGCATTCCGTCAGAGAAGGATCCTTGACCGAATGGATACACAAGAAACACGGCACTTGCTGCAGCTACAGGAGCCGAGTAAGCAACGAAGATCCAAGGACGCATCCCTAGTCGGTAACTAAGTTCCCATTCGCGTCCCATGTAAGAGAAGATACCAATAAGGAAGTGGAACACAACCAATTGGTAGGGACCACCGTTGTAGAGCCATTCGTCGAGGGAACCTGCTTCCCAGATTGGATATAGGTGTAAGCCAATTGCATTGCTCGACGGGACGACTGCTCCGCTGATGATGTTATTTCCATAGAGGAGCGATCCGGCAACTGGTTCTCTAATTCCATCGATGTCTACTGGTGGTGCGGCTATAAAGGCGATAATGAAACAGGTGGTTGCTGCTAACAAGCAGGGAATCATAAGGACTCCAAACCAACCTACGTATAGACGGTTGTTAGTGGACGTCACCCACGAGCAGAACTCATCCCAATTAGAACGAGCCTGCTTTTGGATTAGTGTTGTCATAGTTTAAGTTGCCTCCCTCCCACCACAATTTTTAAGCTTCGACTGGAGCTTCCACAGGTTCTTCAACGGGAGCTTCTTCTGGAACCTCAACTACAATCGGTGTAGGTGCTCCACCGCTATTAGCGTTATAAGCACTCAAGGTTTGTTCATATGCTTGCTGCTCTTTAGCTCTAGTGATAGCAGCGGTAAGTTCTTCAGCTGTATTAGGGAGCTGAGCTTCAAGCCATTCAACAGCTTTCTCTTCGGTTACTTCTGCAAGAGGAGTTTCACCGTAGGGTTCAGCAAGTTTGAATTGATTAGACAGTGAGCCATCTTCATTAGTGAAAGCCCAGTTAACAGCAACAACCTTTTCGTTGCTGTCTACGATCATTTGTGAAATTGAAAACATAATTAAATAGAGGATGCACTAAGGGTTCCGTCGTCAGCAACAGAGAGACGGAAGGAAGTTCCGTCAGGAGACTTAAGGATCAAGCCTTTAGAGTTATTTGCGCAGGTGATATCACCATCAAACGAAGCATCGCCATTAGCGAAAATCTCGCTAGTTTGGTTACCGCTACCGGTGTTCTGGTATCCAACGAATAGTGCATCGTTGGCATTAGGTCTAGACGCCTTAATCAAGCCAATTGCTCTAACATCTATACCAGTTGTGTTATTACTGCCACCTGCACCGACTGTTAAATCACCACCAAACTCAGCAGAAGTACCTGTTACTTTGCCAGCTTTAGATAATGTAAGGTTAGGTGCTGCAGTAGTACCACCAATCTGCCAAGTACCGGCTGAGTCACATCGTGCTCGCTCAGAAAGACCAGCAGAGATAATGACTGTAGAGCTTAATGATGCGTCTGCTGATGAGCCTTTGTAAGCCCCAATGAACGTATTGTTACTACCTTCAATGTTGTAACCAGACTCGTACCCGATGGATACGTTAAGGTTCCCAGTGGCATTTTTATAGAGAGCCTCTTTGCCGATACTTGTGTTTTTATCTCCTTCGGTATTTGTATACAGCGAACGGTGTCCGATGGCTGTATTGTTACCTCCATCAGCATTAAACCTGAGAGCTTCGTAACCGAGGCCCGTGTTATTGCTACCGTTGTTAAGATACATCGACTGGTAGCCGTTAGCCGTGTTGGCACTTCCAGAAGTATTTGACCGGAGAGCAGAGTATCCGACGGCTACGTTAGTTCCCCCACTGATATTTTCAGCCATCGAGTAAGTACCGGTAGCTGTGTTGTAACCGCCGGTGTCATTGTCTTGAAGGGAATATTGTCCGTAGGCTGTGTTACTAGCCCCAGAAGTATTAACACTTAAAGTAGATTGTCCAACCGCTGTATTAGAGCTAACACTGCCGCCACCTCTGCTAATACGTATATCGTTATAAGTACCAGCTGTGATGTCACCAGTAAACGTGGCATTTTGAAATTCAACA
>VMHT01122024.1_pt1 | contig 12874 bp, 16 predicted proteins | sample 4693611 | NCBI WGS metagenome assembly VMHT01 (sample SAMN12280063, study PRJNA550983) | marine metagenome | isolation source: seawater sampled from same location over 5 years 0.02-0.2 micron viral filtrate | place: USA: collected off the coast of southern California halfway between the port... ... | reverse complement strand
GTTCCGGATACTGTTAATGTTGGAGCTCCTACGATATCCACCTGTAATTCGCTTCCTGAAACACAACCAGCCACCGAGGCAGTGCTAGAATCAATTGTTCCAAGGTGTGCCTCTGCTAACAACTGTGTGGCTTCTGTAGCAAAACCAGTAATCGCCCCTGATGCCATATTTACATTAAGATTTCCTGAGGAGTCTAGAGATAATGCTTTCATCTGATTATTACCACTATCACGCCCATAAGCATAGGTGGATATCACACCGCTAGCTGCATCGCCATATACAGTAGAACCGGCATTTACTGAATTACCTATTCTGGTATCAATTGAGTTGAGAGAAGTTTCCATTACATCTTGTTTTGCCTCCGTAGCAAGTCCGTGCGAACCACCACCAGCATTAATATTCACATTCAGGTTATCATTAGCGTCCATAACAAGGGGTTTCATAGTGCTAGAACCACTATTAATAGCACGAGTAGTAGTCTGGATAACAGCCTGACCTGTTCCAAGAGCAGTGGAGGAAGAGAAAATACTGTTCCCTATTCTAGTGTCGAGATCTTTTAGTGTCTGCTCTGTAGCAAGACCAGTTCCATCAACATTTATTTGAGCGTCCTCAATATCTACTCTTAGAAGATTAGATGTTGTATTTACACAGTCGGCCATCTTCTTTAATTGTGAGGCATTTATGTTAGTAATAGCGACAAGGGAATCATTTGTTCCATTATTAGGTCTAATGCGATTGAGAGGCATATTATAATATATCTAAGATATAAAATATAAATTTAGTAAAAAATATATGTCTCCAAGAATATATAGTATGGGATACGGAACTTCTAGCGGTATGGAGAGAGTTAATAGCACTTCTGCTAAGGAGAAGAAAAAAACACCGAAAAAAAATATGCGAGATTTGTTTGTAGGAACTACCAAGCGGATTAAGGTTAAAGCAGGAATGAAAAAAAAGAAAGTAAATAGTAAAAAGAAGTGATGCCTACATACCGAGAAAGATACAACAAGAGATTTGGTTTCCCTTCTAATGCCTCTCACTCTAAGACTGATATAGCAAAACAGACAGGAGTTCCTAGAAGTTTGATTGATAAATCCTATGACCGTGGTGTTGGGGCTTGGAAGACGAACATTAGGAGCGTTCGTGTGCGAGGAACGATGGCGAAAAATCCCAATCTTAGAAAGTTTCCAAGAAGTGCGAGACTACCTAAAGAGGCTTGGGCTATGGCCAGAGTCTATTCATTTATACACGGTGCTCTTGGTGGTCGTAGTAAGGCTGACCCGGATTTACAAGAACAAGCCAGAAAAATACTTAAAAAATAGAAAATTATTTTCTGTATAGAGAGTATAGAGATGAGCGAAAAACTTGGTTGTCTTTACTTACTAACAAATGGAAAAGATACTTACTACGGTTCTACGAGTATAAATCCTCGGCAAAGATACGCAATTCATAAATATAATGCTAAATTTAACAAAATGAGTAGTAGCAGGCTATTTAATGAATGCGAAGAGGGTGAAAAAGTAGAGATGAAAATAATTGAGAAAGATGTTCCCCTGAGTGAATTAAAAGAAAAAGAAAAGCAACTAATAAAAAATAATGACTGTTTAAATCAACGTGTTCCTACCAGAAAGCATAAGGAGTATTATCAAGACCGTCGAGATCATATTCTCGCAAATTGTAAAGAATATAAAAAGGCATATTATCAAAAGAATAGAGAAAGACTTACGGCGATGGCCCGAGAGAGATATGCTAGAAAGAAAAACCTACAAGGCAACACGACTGAAAAAGTCCAGATTATATGAAATATATAATTTTTTGTTGAATTTTTTATTTTATTTTTTTTTATTTTAAAAAAATTGATTTAAAATAATAATCTGTGCTAATTGTATAACTATGCCCTCCCCCCAGAATGAGATTATGCTTTCCGAAATCTACGACCAAGCGAAGATGTCTTATTGTCTTAGAAGCCTAAGTGCTTCTCGTAATGAATTCAAAAACGAATTTTTCAAGAGATTTTATGATGAAACAGGTCAATCACAAAAGGCCAACAAGTCTTATCTAGACCAACTTCAAAATGTATTTCTTTACTGTGCGAGTAATAATTATAGTAAAACTGTTCTCTACAAGACAAGCAAAAATGATAAGGAAGGAACTGGAAGATTATACGCCCAAACTGGTGTATGTTTCCAGTGGATGCCAAGGGAACTAAGAAACTTTCTAGTTCCTTCCACTTACAGAGATATAGATATTGTTAATTGTGAGCCAAACTTGTGGCGATATGTTTGTTCTCTTAATGAGATTCTGTGTCCAGTCCTTACCTACTATTGTGAAAATAGAGAGGAGATACTCGCAAAGGAGGGCCTAGTAAAACAGGATATAATTATCCTTTTGAATAAGGATACCAACTACGCAAAGAAAGGCAAGCCTTTTTATCAAAAACTCATAGGAGAAATCGCCTCAATCAAAAACCAGATTATCAAAAAGAATAATCTAGTAATTGATGAAAAAGAGAAGAACTGTAAATCAAAAGCAATCTATAATCTTACAAAAAAGGTAGAACGACAAGTTGTTGATAATGCAATGAATCCCTTTCGTGAGAACGGGACATTACGAGTCCCTATGTTTGATGGATTTATGATTGAAACCGAAGAAGAGATAGATATTGATGCTATCAATTCTTCCATTTCAAATGATATGAAACCATTTATTAAGTTTGCTGAAAAGCCCATTGAAGTTCCAGAAACAAAATTTAATCCGGATATTTCGGAGTTGGCCTTACTTCCCACTTATGAAGAAAGTAAGGACGCATTTGAGAACCATTACTTTAAATGTTTGATGCCTTTAGGATACTATGTGGAACGTGATGGCGAAATCAATAGTATTTCTACCAGTTCCCTGCGTGATGAGGCGATGGAATATAAAATCCGCATTACCAACGATGAAGGGAAATACAAAGAGGATTACATATACCGCTCTTGGATGGAAGACACAAATAAAAGAACTTACAAAAGAGTTGAGTATAGACCTTTCCCTGATAAGGAAAAGCCCAGAAACACCGATTATTATAACATCGCAAAGCCCTACAAGGTGTGGGATTATGAGTGCGAGATTGAAGAAGACCTACTAACTGAGGTTCAAATGCTCTGGATGGAATTACTAGGTAATCTTACAAATAGTAAGGAAGCTGACGCACAGTTTATTCATCGGCTCTTTTGCAGAAAACTGGCGTCGCCTAATGAAGTAATAGGAGTAATGCCTAACTTCTTCGGTATTAACGGTTCTGGAAAGGATACAATTGGTTTGACTCTCGGTGCATTGCTTGGAAAGAACCGGTATGTTTGTCTCGACGATATGGGTAGTTTCTTTGGAAATGATAATGGTTCTTTTGTTAAAACGGCGGATGTAGTTTGCTTTAATGAAACTGAATACGGTGATAGTAAAAAATATAAGGAAAAAATCAAGGCAACTCTCACAGCCGAAAAGGTGGAAATACGTCAAAAATACGAGAAGGGATTTACTAGAAACAATAATATTCTCTTTATGATTACCACTAACAACGCCACTCATATTGAAAGAAAAGATAGACGACAATTTATGGTTCAATCGTCGGATAAGTTATGTGTAGATATAAATCCAGAGGCACAAAACTTCTGGGATAAATACTATGATATGATTGGAGACGGTAAAAAATTATTTCATCTCTTCCACGCACTCCTAAAAGAAGGTAAGGATTATGTTGCTGAGGGGTGGGAAGCAAAAAAGGAGAGATATGATACTGAAATCGTCAAAGAGATGAAAGAGGTAAGCACACCGAAAGAAATAGAATTTATCAAGACTATTGTTTTTACCGGAAGCACATCGCTTACAAACGATATTCCTGAAAATGAGAGGAGAGCGGTTCAATTATTTCATGCAAAATATGATAAAGCTCATAACTGGATTTCTGTTAATGATTTAGAAGAAGTGTGGGGCGAATATTTTATGAATTCAAATACTACTTTCAAAATGACTAATACATTATGGCCACAAATTACTAAATTTAACCTTCCAATCAAGTCGGCAAGGCGGACATTACCTCAACAAAAGAAAAAGACATTTTACATATTTGATGTTAATGAAGTAAGAGATTTTATGGAAAAAAGGAAGATAGATTGATATACTCATATCAAAGAAAAGGAGGACACCGAGACAGGACAGGACAGTCAAAATGCTGTCCTTTGCAAAGTCTCTTAGAAAAAAAAAAAAAAAAGATATTTGATGGGTGAAATATAATTTTTTTTTTTTCTCTATAGAGAGTTTTCTCTCCCTCTGTTTTGCCTGTCCCCTGTGTCCTCTGATATAATTAGTAATGATAATAGTTTTTTGTATTGTTTTCAATATTCCCTCCTTAGTTAAAAGGAAATCGCAACCAACAAGTAAAATATCATAGTGCCCTTTTCTCAGTAATGTTTATGGTGTCCTCAAAATAAAAAAAAAAATTTCAACGATTTCGGCCCTTTCTCTGTGTAAAATGAATAGATTTATCGCATTTTACCTTAAAAAATAATTATTTTCTTATACCTGTTGTATAAATCTCTATCAACTAACAGAGAAAATAACTATTTCAAAACATAAAAAAAAATATTCTTTAATAATTGTATAGATATATATTGATTCAGCCTGTCCCCAGATCTCGAGACTCATAATGTCCCAATACTTTCATCTTTTTGGGCGATAATTATAGTTGCTACCTGCTCCCCATCAATCTCAATCTTATTGAAATCACTATCAACAAGCCGCATTTTAATATTTCTCAAATCAATAGCATCGGTATTGAGTAAATCCAACAATACTGAACTTGTAGCATCTGCCGATATCTTATTACCGGTTCTGGAGACGAGGCTTGAGACTATATTTTTTCTTTGTTTTTGTTCGGAATCATAACTATCAATATTCATAGATAGTAATTCTAAGATGTAGTTTTCTTCTGTAGTGGATACAACATATACACTCGTGGCGTGTGTTTGAAATAATGCTCCAGTATCGTCTGTTTCATTTTCAAAGAAACCTTGAGAATTAAATTTAGATGTTCTTACAAATCCTAAATATAATGCTAGTTCTCTTGCTATTTCTAATTTAAATTTTCTAGGTATAAAATTATTTTGTGTGATGTTTGTGCCTGTTGTATTTGTGAGAATTGTTCCTGCGTGTTGAAATGGATTAATAGTCATTAAAGGTGTTCGTGATTGTGCGAAGTTTGAACCATCAAAATAAACCACAAAGGGGTAAAGCAATTTTTTATTATTAAGAGGTAAATCTGCACCTGTGCTCCAATTATCTTTTGTAGTATTCGTAAATAAAAATTGTATTCTATTTCCATTCACAACAAGAGCAACTTGACTATTATTATCATCATTTACACCTACGTATTTTGTTGTTCCAAAGTCTAATCTGTCGTATGTTCCATCAGGTTGTTTATATTGACCGAAAATTTTACTTGAAGAATCAGTATCTCTATAAAATCCTATAGCAAAATCAGCATCTACCTTTCCAAACTGGCCAGAAGTAAGACCTCGCATATCAGTGGAAGTAAGACCAATTATAAAACCACTTTTTTCATATCCAGCACGACCACTTCCACCCAATTCAATAAAACCAAGCTGGGCTTGGATATTACCTACGCCATTTGATACCGGATAACTGGAAATAGCATTAAATTCTCTATAATCTAGTTCTGGGTCGCTTATATCTGTCTCTGTAGGAATAAAATTTACTGGATTTTCAGCAGAAGGGTCATACGTCATATCAGTGGAGTTAAATTCCAAAAAATCATCAGTAAGAACGGATAGCGGTGCTGTTCTATAATCAAAGATTACTCTACCATTATCTTCTCGCACATCTAATTCACTTCCCATAACCGATGTAAAAACCGTTTGAGAAAAGGATTGAGAATTGAAACTATCACTTATAGACCTGAGGAGACCTGCTGGTCTTCCCCCTGAAGCCTCCTCGTCTAGTGAATTACCACCTGCGTAGGTTCCATTTGCTGGGTTGAATCTTACTACAATATTATCTGCATCACCGGAAGTAAGTCGGCACAAACTATTACCGGTGCTTTTGTTAGCAATATAAATAGGCTGAGTCTGTTGTCCTGAATAAGATAGCAAACCTATTCTGGATTGAGGTTCAACCCTGATGGGCTGATTGAAAGTAGCATCAAAAAAACCATTTGTATCAGTCGTAGAAACTCGTAATAATTTCATCGCTTTCTATAATAATTAACAAGATAGAAAAAAAAAGATATTAAGATAGAAATTTGAAATCTCTATCCATATATCGCCTCTCGACAGGTGCGTCCATATTTATAAAAAGGAAATCGTGTTTGTCTTTGGTCGCTTGTTTGAAAACCCTATGAAAGTCCTTTGAACTAGGTAAGAAGTTGTAGTCTCCTTCTAAAAGGTCTGCCTGCTTATTACTAGCACTAAAAGTGATTACAAAACTCGCATTTTCCCTTATTGGTGTGGCGATACTACTTGCTTTTTGAGCCAGACATAGGACACTCCCCAGATATTTCCTTGCATTTTGAAATAATTTTAGTAGCATACTATCCTTTTGATTTTCTTGGCGGAACTGGTTTGAGAAGAACAAATCATCTAGAATAAATAATTTTTGTTCCGGTTTCTTCCCATCGTGCATCGCCTCTTGAAAATCATTTACCATATCATCATAAATCTCACTTACTATGTGGTCTTGAAAACCGTGGTAAATATTACTTGCTGGGATTTCTTTGAAAGAGCACATATTCATCAATTTTACATCGTGGGGACTTCCGGTAAAAACATAGATGTTCTCGCCTTTGAAATCTTTCTCGTAAAATTCATCATTACAAATGAGATTAAGTAGCATACTACTTTTTCCAGAACCACTCTTGCCTATCAGGAGACCTCTGAAGGGAACTTGTGGTAAAATGCCTTTATCAATTACAAATGAGTCTGTTTTATCTTTTGCTTTTAATATATGGGGCATAGTCTATATGTATTAGCAAAGAAATTATTAAATATAAACATAGCAACGCCTTTTAATGTTCCAAACCTTCTTCTTCTCTGGAATACTACTGGGGGCGGGACTACTGGTATTCTGTTTAGGCTTGTTCTCTTGAGGCTTTTGATGGCTTGATACCGGTACAGGGACTTCTTTCTTAGGAGCAGGTGCTTCTTTCTTGGCCTCTGGTGCTTTCTTCGGAGCAGGAGCTTCTCTTGCCTGACTCAATCTAGTAAGTGTCTGGTTAAGGGTTTGAATACTTGAATTGAGATTTGAAAAATATGAATAATCCATTTGCGGGTGCGAGGCTACATTATTTTGTGGAACTATTTTATTAGATGTATCTAGCCTCTTGGCTCTTCCCCGAGGTTGTTTCGCAACAGGCACAGGCACTTCGGCAGGTATCTCGAGATCTAGCCGATTTCCTGATTGTTCTTCTACAATTTTATTTGCCATCACTTTTACCTTGCGTTCTCTAGCTTCACGCATCTTCTGGGCGAAAGCTTTCTTTTGTTCCTCGGTCATAGGTTTCCGCTTCCTACGCTTCTTAGGAGCAACCACTTCGGTAGGTGCTTCTGCTGGTGCTTCTGGCGTTTCAAAAATTTGGGGTTTCTCGGACATTCGTATATATTAAACCACTATAAAAAATTTATATTTTTTTCTTATATATGGGTCAGGCGTTAAGTAGAGCTGTAGGAAGAATTTCTTGTAAGTCTAGTTGTTCTCTTTCCCAAGATGATAAAGAACTTATTTCATTTAAAAAAACACTTAGATTAGATGAAATATCTTTTATAAAAGATTTAATAGAAGATTGGCGAAGAAACCCACCTATAGAGGTTCTCCAAAAAAAAATGGATAATCATAGAATAAGCACGATATAGAAGATATCACTATCCCTTATACCTGCTTTAATTCCTTTCCATTGCGAAGCACCTTTTTTATTAACTCACTTGTTTCTTGGTGGCTTTCTTGTAAAGTTTCCTTTTCTTTTTCCAGTTCTACTTTTATTTTGAGTTGTTGTTGGTCGTTTGTTCTAATCAGGACACAGGTCAATATTTCACTTACTCGTTTGAGACCATAAAGATGTATAAGTCGCTTAATGCGATTACATTCACTACAATAATAGGCGTTCCAACTACGGTCTTCCTTCTCACATAAATAGCAAATACCCATATATTACTCGCTCAAAATAATTAAAAAAATTATAAAATAATATATTATATACTATGATATTTGGAAGACTTATTTTAGTCTCTACTACTTATTATAATAAAATTATAGACCACGATAATTTTTCTTATTTTGTTTCCTTAAATCGTGTCCGCCCAGTTTTCATCAAAATTGCCTCTAATTCCTTAGATAGAAAGGTTTTCATTTATACAAATTCTATCATTCTTGAGGAAGGTAATACTCTTCAAAAAATAGGTATGCCTCTTGACGAACTACTTAAATACTCTCCTTTTGTAAAAGGCGACCAGAATAAAAGGAAAAATTATTATAGAGAAAAAAATCCTACTCCTAAGACAATTATGGAGAAGAAAGCTATTGTTTTGAAATTTGAATAACCTATAAGCCCATTGCTGTTGCTGGATTAATAGAAGGTGGCTTTGGAGGAGGAGGTGGGGGACTGTCGTGGTGTTTTGGGGCAAAAATACCTCCTAGGACCATACCGAGACCAGTGAGTCCCGTGATTACATCTCCTATGGGGTTCTCCGGCCCACCAAGCACAGTATCTTCTGTAATTAACTCGGATAATTCTTCACCACCGCCTTTAGCCGCCTGCTTGGCAACAGCCTTAGCACCACTGTCTAGAGCATCACTATCCACACTTGGTTCAGCGGTTGGGGCGTTTGTTGCTCCACCCTGAGCGTCATCTGGGACAGCACTCTCTGGACTGGCATTCTCAACCGGTCGTGCTGGGTTGCTTTGTGGGTTTCCTTCTCCCATACTTTCTGGCATAGTTCTATTTGATTCTGTTTCTGGACTCCTTGTTTGTGGAGTTCCTGATGTTCTTTGCTCCGCTTCGGCTTCCGCACTTTGCTGGTCTTCTAGAGCAATTCTCTGATTTGTTTCCCTATCACTAGCATCTTGCTCGGCACGTTCAGCCGTTCCTTGTAATGCTCTTGCTGGACCTGGTAATGATTCATTTATCTGTCCTAGTGTCCTTGTTCTGGCCAAAGCCCTTACACCCTTATCTATACCACCTTCACCCTCGGTCGAAAATGGAACTTCTCCTGATGGGAGTCTTAAACTAGGTCTTTCAAAATCCGTCGCCCTTGTTATATCCAAACTCTTTGTGGTGCGACCCTCAGCATCACGTATAGCATTCACCGCCTTTCTTCTATTAAGAATGTCTCTCGCCGATGAAAAATCATCTTCCGCATCATCAATTTTATTGGAAGTTTCTTGAAATTCTTTATTCAATTGGTCTCTAGTATTAGAACCGGACACTCTTTCTGCTTCTGTGGTCGCATTATCAATTCTAGCCTGAGTATCTTTTAATTGCTGGGAGATATCTGTTCTAGCATCTTTAAGATTACTAAGTTTTCCTTGTGCGTCATCAAAATCTCCTTGTAGCTCTTGGTCGCTTTTTGTGGAGTATAATGGGCTTTGTCTATACGTATCTTCGAGATCAGATAGATTTCGGCTTGGTGCTGATGGGGCCGATACACGATTAGGTAATTCGCCAAGTTGTCTTAGCCTTTGAATATCTCCATCACCTAGTCCTAAATCCTCGGCACTTACCGCTGTAGGTCTAGGAGCTTCCCTCGGCAATAGGTCTCGGAATCTTCCTCGTGCCTTTTCAAATGAGGCTCTTGCTCTTTGTTCTACATCTTTAGTTAGATTTACTCCTTTTTGTTTTAATCTCTGGAGACCTGCTTCAAATCTGGCTTGTCCTCCTTCGAGGCCATATTTCTTTATTAAATCCGCAGAAACCTTTTTCACCTTGTTTTCTAGTTTGCCTTGGAGATACTTGATAGAGCCTTTTAAGCCTTCTTCTAGAGTGGGAGTTCCTATACCTTCAATAGCAGAACGGATTTGTTCGTAGGTTTCATCAGCATCTTCTTTCTTCTCCTGATATTCTCTTATTTTCTCTTCATATTCACCACGTCTGGCATTAGCAAGACCAGTAGCATTTGCGACAGCGTTATTGTAAGAATTTTCGTAGTTTTGTCTATCACTATAATAATTCGAAAGCTCACTCATCTTTTATAAATATATGAGATATTAAAAAAAATTTCATTTTATATTACTATAAGATTATGAGTTCTAAAAAAACTAAGGTTGTATTTGAACCTGCGAAAAATAAGACTAGTAAATTAACTGCTATATTCACTATGCCCGATGGTAAAACAAAGCGAGTAAATTTCGGTGCTAAGGGAATGAAAGATTTTACACTCCACGACAAAAGTGTTCGTGATGAAAGAAAACGACTGTATGATATTCGCCACAAAAAAAGGGAAGATTGGTTGAACCCATACTCCGCAGGAGCATTATCTAAATTCATTCTCTGGAATCTCCCTACTCGCTCGGCATCAATAAGGGATTTTAAAAAAAGATTTAATATGATTTAAAAACACGGGGTCAATAAATATTATCTTAGGTAATTGTATAACTATGCCGATGTGTGAATGGTGTGAATGCGATAATTCTAAACGAGAGTTTCATAAAGAGTGCTACAAACAAATAAATGCTATTGTTTCTACTATATTTGATTGTGATATGAGAGACATAGACTGGAAACCTTCTTACGAAGCACTAAGTAGTAAAGAAAAAGAAATAGTAAAAAGATTTTCTATTATTGTGGCCGAAAGCGATGATTGAGTCTCAAATCGTATTTTTCTTTTTTTCTTATAAGACAACACATCTTAGGATATAGACTCACTAGTTTTTCAAGATTTTCTTTTGCCTTCTCATTTCTTTGTTTTAATCCACCCATATCTAAACATATTCCTCCTATTTCGTTGTAGTATTTTGTTTTTAATCCATAGTTGTTTAGGCGGATTACACCTCCATCTCGTATAAAATGTTTTATACTGAATTCATAATCTTCACCGTGTCCTATCGTGCATTCTATCACACTATATCTTTTTGGTTCTAGTATTCCACAGAATCCCCCGGGAAGTAATTTTAAATTTTTAGTGATATTATCCTTTAGAAAATAATGATTATGGAATCCACATATACCCACAAGTCCCATTTTTTCTTTTTTGGCGGTTTCATACATAAGAACTATTAAGTCATACAATTCACCTTCTTTTAATGATTCCTTTCCTCTTCGTATTTCGTTGATGTCGTCATCTATAAATAAAACAAAATCATAGTCTTCCTCACAGGTAGTAAAATAATTTCGTAAAAAGTTTCTTGTATTTTTTATCCCTTTCGCTTCAGTAATAACTACTTTGTATCCGTCGAGATCACCATATCTTTCCCGTTCATCTTCGTCCCTCAAAAATATATTTATGCGGTTTCTTGCTACCCCTTGTTCTTCTAGTAATTTTAGTGTAGTTTTCTTTAGAATGTCTGGACGACCATAAGAAGGAATTCCTATACAATAATTCATAATAAATATCTAGAAAAAAAATATACTCGCTTAATCATAATTTTTTTTATCTAGTATAGATACTATAATGGAAGTTTTTTCTCTTTGGCTTGGAACACCAACTACTCTTCTAGATGTATGCGTCCGTTCGTGGTGTCGTTTTCATAAAGTTGCGTTGTATGTAGATGAAAGTTTTACACGATTTTTTTTTCAAGACCTCATAGATAAGGGACAGTTGGAACTGCGTGATTATGACGACATCACTATACCGGATGGGATTGACCCTACTCGCCACAGCGTTCAAGAGTTTGCCGATATATGGCGTTATACTTATCTTTACCAGAGGGGTGGAACTTGGCTGGATTGCGACCTCTTCTTATTGCGACCAGTTCCGCTACATCGTGAATACATTATCGCCTCCGAACTTACAAACCAGTCAGGTTTTTATAAATCAAATCGTAGTTTCATACCTCAAATAAGCTGTTTGAAATTTCCTAAGGGTTGTCCTTTGTTAAGTGATGTTCTAGAACAATGCATATTTGATGCTAAAAAAAAAAGTAATAGTAATAATAATAAATTTCAGAAAGTCTTTCAAAAGAAATTAATGAGCCATCATTATGAGTATCTTCTCACAGCGATTATGCCCCCACATTTTTTCTGTCCTATCTTCTGGGGATTTGCTGTAGATATTTTTACATATCCAGTAAGCCAGTGGGTAAATAGAGGGCAAAAATATGCTGTTGAATTACCGGATTATGAGGAGATGATGGAGGATTCAATAGGCATACATCTCTGGAATAATATCGCATCAAAAAAAGGAATCAATTACGATATTCCCAAGTTGGGAACTCTATATTATAACCTCGTTGAGATGGTAAAAAAATAAACCAACTATTATATAGAGATGTCTTATTTAGAGCATTTTGTTCCGGAGATAGTCCTTGCCACAGATGAAGAAGAGAGCAATAGTCAAACAAATGAAGGGGATATGCTAGGACTTGCTGAATCATTCAAAGAAGTAGTAGAGGAAAAAAATAAAAAAATTCACCAACTCACAAAAACTATAATGGTTCTTTACTCGCTATTTGTAATTTTAGATAATGAAATAGAAGACCACGATGTTATTTCTTTTGGTCGTGCTCTTTCATCACAGATTATAGATGAGATACTAGAAGACTCATAGAAGGGAAAATTAAGGAAAAATATAGATAAAAAGAATGAATAAATATTTTGGTTCTCAATAGGGGACAGGCGGACAGGACAGTCAAGGGTTTTTAAAAGTCTCTATACAGAAAAAAAAATATTTTGTTT
>VMHT01001114.1_pt1 | contig 12876 bp, 5 predicted proteins | sample 4693611 | NCBI WGS metagenome assembly VMHT01 (sample SAMN12280063, study PRJNA550983) | marine metagenome | isolation source: seawater sampled from same location over 5 years 0.02-0.2 micron viral filtrate | place: USA: collected off the coast of southern California halfway between the port... ... | reverse complement strand
TCCTTGAGCACCTGTATTACCTTGTGGTCCTACATTACCTTGTGGTCCCTGAGCACCTGTAGTACCTTTTTGTCCTTTAGGTCCTACGTTACCTTGTGGTCCTTGATTACCTTGTGGTCCTTGAGCTCCTGTTTGACCTTTCTGTCCTTTAGGCCCTTGAGCACCTTGATTACCCTGTGGTCCTTGTGCTCCAGTTGAACCTTTAGGTCCTTGTGCACCTGTACCACCTGTTGATCCTTTAGGTCCTACATTACCTTGTGAACCAGTTTGTCCTTTTTGTCCTTTATTACCTTGAGCACCTGTTTGACCTTTTTGTCCTTTAGGTCCAGTTGCACCTTGTGGTCCAACGTTACCTTGAGCACCTTGTGGTCCAACATTACCCTGTGGTCCTTGAGCACCTTGAGGTCCTTTAGCACCGGTTTGACCTTTTTGTCCTTTATTACCTTGTGCTCCAGTATTACCTTGTCCACCTTGAGCACCTTGAGCTCCTTTTTGTCCTTTTGGACCAGTTGGTCCTGTATCTCCTTTATCACCTGTTACTTGGAATGATAATATTACATCATCTGAATTTGAGAATATTAATCCATCTGCTGATTGTGCTTCAGCATCTATTGTTAAGTTATACCAAGCATTTGTATCTTGACCAGCTACGTTTGTAATCTGGAATAATATAAAGTCGTTAGTATTTGATTTTTCGGATATTCTAACGTGACCTTGAATTGTTGAAGTTGAATCACTAATAGTAGTCATAAATGCTACAATACTATTTCCGCCATCATCTGTAGCGTCAATATACATTCTTGTAGAATTCTTTTGATCTGGTGTTACATTTAATCTTACTTTACCTGTACCTGGATCTGAAGCTGCAGTACTTGAATCAAACGTATAATCAAATGAAGCACCTCCAAAATTACCTTCTGGTCCTTGTTGACCTTTTTGTCCTTTAGGTCCTTGTGCACCTTGAGCTCCTGTTTGTCCTTTTTGTCCTTTAGGTCCTTGTGCACCTTGAGGTCCTTGTGGTCCAACGTTACCTTGATTACCCTGAGCACCTTGTGGTCCTTTTGTTCCTGTTTGACCTTTTTGTCCTTTATTACCTTGTCCACCTTGATTACCTTGAGCACCCTGAGGTCCTTTTGTTCCTGTACTACCTTTTGGTCCTGTATCACCTTGTGGTCCAACATTACCTTGTGGTCCTTGTGCTCCAGTTTGTCCTTTTTGTCCTTTAGGTCCTACATTACCTTGTGAACCAGTTGATCCTTTAGGTCCTACATTACCTTGAGGTCCTACTTCACCTTTTGTACCTTTAGGTCCAGTTGCACCTTGGTTTCCTTGGTTACCCTGTGGTCCTTGAGCTCCTGTTTGACCTTTCTGTCCTTTGTTACCTTGAGCACCTTGAGGTCCTTGTGGTCCAACGTTACCTTGTGGTCCCTGAGCACCAGTTTGACCTTTAGGTCCTTGAGCACCTGTACCACCTGTACTACCTTTAGGCCCTTGAGCACCTGTATTACCTTGATCTCCAGTTTGGCCTTTTTGTCCTTTATTACCTTGAGAACCAGTACTACCCTTAGGTCCTACATTACCTTGATTACCTTGTGGTCCTTGAGGTCCTGTTGCTCCAGTTTGTCCTTTCTGTCCTTTTGGTCCTTGTGGTCCTACGTTACCTTGTGGTCCTTGAGCACCTGTATCACCTTTAGGTCCAGCTACACCTTGTGAACCTGTAGAACCTTTAGTACCTGTTTGTCCTTTTTGTCCTTTGTTACCTTGTGCACCTTGAGGTCCTGTTGCACCTGTACTACCTTTAGGTCCTTGTGCACCTTGTGGTCCAACATTACCTTGAGGTCCCTGTGCTCCAGTTTGACCTTTCTGTCCTTTAGGTCCTGTATCACCAAGAGATCCTTTATTACCTTGAGGTCCAGTATCTCCTATTTGTCCTTTTTGTCCTTTTGGTCCTTGTGCTCCAACATTACCTTGAGGTCCTTGAGGTCCAGTTGCACCTGTTTGACCTTTTTGACCTTTAGGTCCAACGTTACCTTGTGGTCCTTGGTTACCTTGAGCACCCTGAGGTCCTGTTGCTCCAGTTTGTCCTTTTTGCCCTTTTGGTCCTGTAGCACCTTGAGGTCCTTGTGGTCCTAAAGTACCTTTTGTTCCTGTTTGACCTTTTTGACCTTTAGGTCCTATATCACCTTGAGGTCCAGTTGCTCCAGTTTGACCTTTCTGTCCTTTAGGTCCTTGAGCACCAGTATTACCTTGAGCACCTGTTGAACCTTTAGGTCCTTGTGCACCTTGTGGTCCTACGTTACCTTGTGGTCCTTGAGCTCCTGTTTGACCTTTCTGTCCTTTATTACCTTGTTCACCTTTTGGTCCTACATTACCTTGTGGTCCTTGAGCACCTTGTGGTCCTACAGGTCCTACATCACCTTGAGGTCCAATTTGACCTTTTTGTCCTTTTGTTCCTGTACTACCTTTTGGTCCTTGAGCACCTTGTGGTCCAACATTACCTTGAGGTCCTTGAGGTCCTGTTTGTCCTTTTTGACCCTTATTACCTTGGTCACCTGTTGTGCCTTTTTGTCCTTTATTACCTTGTCCACCTTGATTACCTTGAGCACCTGTTGAACCTTTAGGTCCAGTAGGTCCTGTTAAGCTTAAATTCGTTCTATATTTTATATTACCTGAAGTATCTGATACTAATATTCTTGTTTCTGATGTACCTACTCCTAATGAATTAACATGTAAGTTACTACCTGTTAAAGATGTGGAAGCTATAATATTACTTGCTGTAACAAATGAATTTGCACCTCCAGCTGTAATGTTTCCAATTACATTAAGGCCTCCTGCTGGGTACCAAAATAATTTATTTTGATTATCTTGATAAAATGTATCATATAAATCTCCTGAAGATGTATCTAGAAAAGGTATTGCGTACGCTTTATTTGGAACTGATCCAGAACCTGTTAAGGGTACAAAATAACTTGCTGCTTTTAACTTATTTAAATCAGCATTACTGCCTGATACAACTACTTTTTTCCAATTGGGCATATCAATAATTTTATTATGGTTGGTTACTCAAAATGAGCCCACTTCCGTTAAGGCCTATAATATAGTTATACATATGTTAATAGTCTTAAATATTAATATTTTACCTTAAAACTTGTAATTTTTCGTGTCCTACTAAAATACTAGGATCAACATTTATTTTATATCCATGTTTACGTAACTTTGTACAAAATAATTCGTCTTCATGTTTTTCAGTACTCATATCGAAATATGGAAATTTTAATTTTTTATACACTTCTATTTGAGTTAACATCCAACCCATTCCACAAAAGTCAGCTTCTATTAGTGAAGGTGAACAACAATTAATATTATCTGTTCTTAATTTACTATCCATCCATTTTCCATCTACTAGACAACTATAATTACTATCTAACATTTTATATACTCCTGATATTACAGGTTTATTATGACTTAATAATCTAAAAAAATCATTAGCTGTAAAATCAATATCAGAATCAATCCACATTACATGAGTAAAATCTATTTCTGATTCTATAATTTTTAAACATATTTCTCTAGCTGTATGAACTACGGGAGTATACCCTGTACTTAACCAAAACTCTATTTTACTATTGGTTAATTCATTAGTTAATGTTGTCCAATTAGTTAAGAATCTAGGAGTAAAGCTGTTACCAGGGATACAGAATGCTACTTTCATAACGACAATATAAAAAAGAATAATTTATTTTCCAAATAATTTTATGGTGGAGTACCGCAAGTTCCTGTTGTAGAAACTTCACCACCACTACCAACTTGAATATAATAAAAATTTAAAGCTGAACCACTTATTTTGTAATAACCTGCATTTAAATAAGCACCAGATGAAAGTGAAGATGAATACATTATACTACCAACTCCAGGGTATGCTCCAGTTGATGAAAATCCTAAATTAGGCATAGCTTGTGAACAAACAGATAAAAAGTTTGAATTGGCACTTATTTTAATTTTAGTTGCACCATTACCACATGCTACAAAAGAATATGTTGAATATGTTCCACCAACTGAATTCCAATATAAAGCATGATTATCTCCTCCATATTGATTTTCTGGGGTTTCAGATGTACTAAATACTTTCATAAATCCTGCAGTTGATCCTATACCTGTTAATGCATTATCAAATCTAACTAAAGTATCAGCACTTTTAGTATATAAAAAACTAGCAACAAGTATATTACTAGTACTTGCAGTAAGAGCTCCTGCATAAAACACAGAATGAGATGTTACTGTTTCAGCACAAGCTAAAGCTGATGATGCTACTCTTTTTGATAATGATGCTGTATTATAATAAAATAAATCACAACTAATTAATTCTGTGATTATACTTCCTGTTTCTATTTTACATGAATAACCTCCATTTTCCCCAATAGGGGATTTACCATCTATAAAACCATTATCATAAGAAGCTGAAATGTGAAAATACCCATCTCCTCCATTTGGATAAGCTAAAGTTGTTCCCTCTTCATCTGAGTATACTTTTGATGATCCTGATTGTAATGAACCACTAGGAAATGAAATATAAAACTCAGTACTACATGAATTATTATTAGATGAGGCACAAGCAATTTCTGCTGAAGTGAATTTTGAAGTATATTGACCTCCATTAGTACCACAACCACGATATGAATTTTTAGTTAAATAAGAAAATCTATTTACAGCATCCCCTGGTGGGTATGGTGTAATTGAATTAAGTGTTCTAAAAAAGTTATTAGTACTCATTTTTTAGTCTGTCTATTTCTTGTTTCAATTCTTTTATAGCTTGAATACAAACAGCGACTAATTTTTCATAACGAACCCCTTTGTATCCATCTTCCCTATCTTTAACTAATTCAGGGAATGCACTTTCTATTTCTTGAGCAATTACTCCTATATCATGTCCTTCAAATGATGAATTTTCATTCCAATCAAATCTAACACCTCTAATTAAATTAAATTTATCTAGTACACTATCTAAAGTAATGATATTATTTTTAAATCTTTCATCTGATGAATAATATGCTGTAATATCTGTTGTTGCATTTATATTTCCTGTTACATTTAAAGTACTACCATCAAATGTCATGTTCGCTTCAGCATTTAATGTATTTGCCGTTCCATCACCTGTTATTACTTTATTATCAGCATTATTATTAATTGTAGTTGCTGCGCCTGATGGTCCTGTAGGTCCTGGTGCACCTTTAGGTCCTGCTGTTGTTGAAGCTGTTCCTTTTTGACCTTTTGGTCCGTCAGGTCCAGCAACATCAGAGTCAGCACCTTTTTGTCCTTTTTGTCCTTTTTCTCCTTTATTACCTTGATCTCCTTTAAGTCCTTGATCACCTTGAGGTCCAGTAGGTCCTTGAGGTCCTGTAGGTCCTTTTGGTCCTGTAGGTCCCTTTGGTCCAGTAGGTCCTTGAGGTCCTGTTGGTCCTTTTGGTCCAGTAGGTCCTTTTGGTCCTGTAGGTCCTTTTGGTCCTGTAGCACCTTTTTGTCCTTTAGATCCACCATTTCCACCTACAGTAAATCCAATTACATCTTCATCTGTAAAAGCACTTGTTTGACCTGAGTTGGAAACAAAATCAACTGAAATTTGATGTGAAGCTGAACCACCTGATCCTGCCGTTGTAACAGCTGTTACTTGAAATAATATAAATTTAGTTACATCACTAACTTTTGTTAATCTTAATGTAGAATTATTTGTACCTAAATTAGTTAATATATTAGATATATCAATACTAAAAGTATCTGTATTACTTATTTGTATAAAAGTTGTACCTGCATCTGTTGAATTTGTAGCTCCAAGTTTAAATTCTCCAGTTGTTTCTGTACCTGGAATACCGGTATTATATGAATTGTATTCTGAGTTAAAATCAAAACTTAAAGAACCTTTTTGTCCTTTAGGCCCTTGACCACCTGGTCCACCAGTTCCTCCTGTAGGTCCTGTTTGACCTTTTTGTCCTTTTTGGCCTTTTTGTCCTTTAGCTCCTTTAGCACCTGATCCATCTGTTGAACCAATACTCCAGAAATAATTTGTTCCATCGTAATAAACACCTAATACATCTTTTGCTCCTGCTGTTGTAGCAGCTGTATAAGAACTAGCATTTAATACTTCTGATCCTGCTGGTAATGCTACTGTAAAAGGTCCACCAATTGATGCTTGTTGTATTACAATTGCTCCTGTATCTCCAGCTCCAAAATTAGATAATGTTAATGTTGTATTTTCAGTTAATGTAGTTTTAGCATTTGAACCCGCATCTAAATCCCAAGCTGTAGAATTACTAGTTGATGTTAGTGTTTGTTGATCGATTGATACTTTACCTGCTTTAACTTCTACATTACCATCTACTGCTTGAATATTACCTCCTGTACTTCTAATTGAACCAGTAATATCAGCATTACCTATAACATTAAATTTTGATCCTACATTTTGTGATCCTATACCTACATGACCAGTACTTCCATCACCAAAAATCATATTTTGGTCATTATCACTTTCAACTCTAAAGTCTACATTAACACTTTTATCATTAAATACAACTTCTGCTGTACCACCACCATTAATTGCTGACATTAAATGTCTTGTTCCTGCTATTATTTCTATTTTATCTTGAGTTCCATCTCGTGAAGCACTAATTGCAGCACTATTATTAGTACCAAATTTAATTTCAACTTGACTACCTGTAATACTTAAATCAGTACCATCAAATAATAATCCACCTTCTGCTGTTAATGTACCATCACCATTTGCTGTTGTAACTCTAGTATCTACATCACTAGCTATAGTAATATTTGCTCCTTTTTGTCCTTTTGGACCATCTGATCCTTTAGGTCCATCACCACCTTTTTGTCCTTTTTGACCTTTAGGTCCTTCTGCTCCTTTTGGTCCTGGTCCTACTTCACCTTTAGGTCCTAGTTGACCTTTTTCACCTTTATTACCTTGTTCACCTTTTGGTCCGTCACTACCTTTTGGTCCATCTTGTCCTTTTGGTCCATCTTGTCCTTTTGGTCCATCAACACCTTTTGTACCTTGAGCTCCTTTTGGTCCTTGATCACCTTTTGGTCCTGGTCCTACAGTTCCTTTTTGTCCTTTTTCTCCTTTAGGTCCATCTTCTCCTTTTGGTCCATCAATACCTTTAGGTCCTTGAGCACCTTTTGGTCCATCACTACCTTTTGGTCCATCTGCTCCTTTTTGTCCTTTTGGTCCTTCTACTGTTGAATCGTCTCCTTTTGTACCTTTTTGTCCTTTAGGTCCAGTTGGTCCTGTATCTCCTTTATCACCTTGTATTTGGAAAGAAACAACTATATCATCTGAATCCGCAAATGGGCTAGTTGCTGAAGATGCTTGATTTGTTACTGTTAAATTATACCAAGCATTTGTATCTTGACCTGCTACATTAGTAATTTGGAATAATAGGAAATCATTTGTGTTAAATTTCTCTGATATTCTAACAAAACCTTTTACTGTTGAGCTAACATTAGCAAGTGCTGTCATAAATGAGACAATACTATTACTACTATCATCTTCAGCATCTAAATAAATTGCTGTTGCTGTATTTTGATTTGTTTGGTTTAATTGTAATATACCCGTTCCTGGATCTGAAGGTACACCTGGTACTGTTGTATTAAATGTATAATCAAATGATGCACCACCGAAGTTACCATCTTGTCCTGTTTGACCTTTTTGTCCTTTTGGTCCTTCTACTGATGAGTCAGCACCTTTTTGTCCTTTAGGTCCATCTTGACCTTTTGGTCCATCTTGTCCTTTTGGTCCATCTGTTCCCTTAGGTCCATCACCACCTTTTTGTCCTTTAGGTCCTTCTACTGTTGAATCGTCTCCTTTTGTACCTTTTTGTCCTTTAGGTCCATCTTGTCCTTTTGGTCCATCTGATCCCTTAGGTCCTTGATCACCTTTAGGTCCGTCACTTCCTTTTGGTCCGTCACTACCTTTAGGTCCGTCACTTCCTTTTGGTCCATCACTACCTTTTGGTCCATCTGCTCCTTTTTGTCCTTTTGGTCCTTCTACTGATGAGTCAGCACCTTTTTGTCCTTTAGGTCCATCTTGACCTTTAGGTCCATCTTGACCTTTTGGTCCATCTTGTCCTTTTGGTCCATCTGATCCCTTAGGTCCATCACCACCTTTTTGTCCTTTTTGTCCTTTAGGTCCACCTGTACCTTTTGGCCCATCACTACCTTTTGGTCCAGTTTGTCCTTTTTCACCTTTAGGTCCTTCTGCTCCTTTTGGTCCTTGGCTACCTTTTGTTCCATCATCTCCTTTAGGTCCTTGAGCACCTTTATCTCCTGATTCTATAAATGAAATAACAATATCAGAATTATTACCAAATGGATTAGCTACACTACTAGCTGTAACACCACCAACACAAGTAATTATATTACTAGTTGGTCCTGATACACTTGTAATTGTAAATGTTATAAATTCAGAATAGTCATTTCTATCTCTAATTGTTAGTATTCCTGGGGAGGATGGAGTTGGTATTACATTACTATTGCTATCTCTATTATCAAATACAATTTGAGTAGCATTATTTGTTTGTAAATTATTTGTTCTTACAAATCCACTTGATGGATCACCTGAAGCTGCTGTACTAAATTGATAATCATAAGAATTAGCTCCATCAGCACCAATTACACCTTTTTGTCCTTTTTCACCTTTTGGTCCTTTAGTACCATCTATTCCTTTTTGTCCTTTTTCTCCTTTATTACCTTGATCTCCTTTAGGTCCTTGATCACCTTGTCCTTTTTGTCCTTTAGGTCCGTCACTACCTTTTGGTCCTTTAGTACCAGTTGGTCCTAAACTACCTTTAGGTCCATCACTACCCTTAGGTCCATCACTACCCTTAGGTCCCTGATCTCCTTTAGTACCATCTATTCCTTTTTGTCCTTTATCTCCTTTAGTACCATCTGTACCTTTAGTACCATCTTGTCCTTTTTGTCCTTTAGGTCCTTCTGTACCTTTTGGTCCTAAAGTACCTTTAGGTCCTATATCACCTTTTGTACCTTTAGGCCCAATTTCACCTTTAGTTCCTTTAGGTCCATCTATTCCTTTAGTACCAAAACTACCTTTTTGTCCTTTAGGACCCTCTGGTCCTTTTGGTCCTGTAGCACCTTTAGATCCTTGATCACCTTTTTGTCCTACAGTTCCCATTACTTGGAATGATAATACTACATCATCTGCATTTGAAAATGGATCAGTTGCTGAGAATCCTTGTTGGTTAATTGTTAAATTCCACCATTCATCAGTTTCTTGTACTGCTAATGCTGTTATTTGAAATAATATAAAATCGTTTGTATTGAATTTTTCAGAAATTCTAACGTAACCTTTTACTGTACCTGTATCTGAGTTAGCTATTGTTGTTAGGAAAGTATTAATGCTTTCACCTTGATCATCTGTTGAATCAATGTACATTGCAGTAGCACCTTTTTGTCCTGCTGCTGAACCTGCTAATGAGTTTAATCTTACTTTTCCTGTTCCTGGATCTGCAGCTGCATTATTTACAGCGTCAAATGTATAATCGAATGAAGCACCACCAAAATTACCTCCTGGTCCTTTAGTTCCTAATTCACCTTTTTGTCCTTTAGGACCATCTGTTCCTTTAGGTCCTTGACTACCTTTTGGTCCATCAACACCTTTTGTACCTTGAGTTCCTTTTGGTCCTAATGATCCTTTAGGTCCTTTAGGTCCTGTTTCACCTTGATCACCTTTAGGTCCCATTGTACCTTTTGGTCCATCTTGTCCTTTTGGTCCTTGATCACCTTTAGTACCTTTAGCACCTTGTGGTCCTGTATCTCCTTGCCCTTTTTGACCTTTATTACCTTGTTCACCTTTTGGTCCGTCACTACCTTTTGGTCCATCAACACCTTTTGTTCCATCTTGCCCTTTTGGTCCTTGATCACCTTTTTCTCCTTTTTCTCCCTTAGGTCCTGAGTCTTTATTTACGAATGTTAAATTACCAGATCCATCAGTTTGTAAAACTTGAGTATTAGAACCATCAGACGTAGGGTATTTTAATCCACTAGCTGTTAGTTCTGTTGATACATTAAGTTTATTAAGTTCAGCATTTGAACCACTAAGAATGATTTCTCTCCAATTTGCCATAGGTAAATTATATGTTTATAAATATTGAGTTACTTTTTCTTATTGTGGTTGTTGTTTGACTTAGCTAATTTATCGTAATGTAAATATATTTTTTGGAGTTTCAAAGTTAAATTAAAAACTTTTTCAACATCCTTTCCGTCAAACTTATGTGAACCAATCACTTCTAAGAGATATAATAACTCTTCTTGAGATAAAGAAGGCAGACCCTTATTGGGATCTGCCTTACCTTTTACTACTTTTCCTGCTTTAAAACTCATTTACCGATAAATTTTTACCGTTATGAGTAAATCCAAATACCACCATCGGTATCTGCAGCATTAGTATCTATATAAATGTTACCTGCTTTTTTATATCTAGCACTATTTGCAGTTGCGTTAGCACCTGGAGTATTATCTGTTCCATTAACTGCTGCTGCAATAAATGCATCTGGTGAAAATACTTCTGTACTTGCGTCAAATGACGAGGTAATACCCCATCTTGTTACTGAATTATCGTAAGCGAATACATCACCGTTTGTTGCAGAGTTTTGTTGAACAACAATACCACCACTACCTGCTGTAGTACTACCAGAATTTAATCTGATAAATTTATCAGCAACATCAAAATCTTCTCTATGTACAAATGAAGCTGTTCCTGTTACTACTAAGTTTCTACCAACTGATAAATCTCTTGTAACTGCTACATCTCCATCAGTATCTCCTAATACTACATTACCTGATGTTACTTTAAAGTTATTTGCATCGAATGAAGCAATACCTTTGTTAGCAGATGAAGCATCCTCACCACTAATAGTAATCGTTTGAGAACCAGCTACTGTATCAATACCTTCGCCTCCTGTTACTGTTAATGTTTGAGTTTTTAATGCTACTGTACCTGTACCTGATTCACCAGCTACGCTTAATGTACTTGCTACACCTGTTAATCCTGCACCATCTCCAACAAATGAACCTGTAAATGAACCAGTTAATTTTGTACCGGCTACCGAACTAGCATTTATAATTGTTCCTGCTAATAATCCTGTTGAAGCAGTAACGTTAGTACCTATAAAACTAGTTGCACCTACTGATGTAATACCTGTTACTGTTGATGCTGTAGTACCTAATGAAATATCACTACTACCTAACATAAAGCCATCATTGGCTAATTTACTGTTTGGTATAGATTTTACTTGTAGTGTATCACCTGAGATTTCGATTGTAGAATCATCTACTGAAACTGCTAATGCAGTACCACCACCACCTGTTAAACCGTTTCCAGCTACTCCTGTTGCTAATTGAGTTGCTCCAACTCCACCATCTGATATTTTAACTCCACTTGCTCCTACTGTTAATGTAGAACCATCTGCTTGTACTGCTACTGTTGCTGTAGTAGAACCATCATATGTGAAATCTGCTATACCATTACCATCTGTTAAATCTGGTAAATCTGTTGTTCCTGCAAATGCACCTACAAATGAACCACTAAATGAACCTGTCATTTTAGTTCCAGCTACTGTACCTGTTTGTACTACGTTAGTTGCATTAACTGTTGTTCCAGTTATTGTAGTTGCTCCTAATGATGTTAAACCTGCTACTGCTGAAGCGGTTGCACCTAATGTAATATCAGTGCTACCAATCATTAATCCATCATTTACTAAATTAGTATTTGGTACTGATAATGTACCTCCTAATGTGATAGATCCTGAAGTTGTTACAACACCTGATAATGTAAGACCATTAACTGTGCCTGTACCACCTATTGATGTTACTGTTCCAGAACCTAATCCTGAAGCAGCTATACTAATTCCACCTGCTGAGTTTGTTACTGTTATATTTGCGCCACCAGTTAAAGTTGCTAATACTGGATCTCCACCAGTACTACCTATAACTAACTGACCATTGGTAGCTTGGCCTAATGCAGTAATCGCACCAGTTCCACTACCTAAAAGAACACCTCCGTCTGTTAACGTAGAAGCTCCTGTACCACCCGAGCCAACGGGTAATGCTGTATCTAGGGTTAACGCGCTTAAATCCGCTATCGATCCCGATACAATTACTTTTTTCCAAGTTGCCATTGATAAATTGTTTTTTTAGTTAATTAATGTTTTATTATACGTATGCAACCTGAACATTTAAGTTCTATTTTTTAATATTGTTTTTTTAATTTACTCCTAAAAATGCTGATTCAGTTGTAAAATATAATCCTCCTAATACAACGGATGGAGGAGTTCCTGAATTATTTGCTCTAAATACTGCTACACCATCACCTTTTACTTCAAATAAACTTTGAGTTGGTGCTGTAGCATTTTTAATTATAAAATTTTCTGCTGATTGAATTAAATTAGCTTGACTACCTGTTAATCCTATACTACCAGTTATTTGAGCTGATCCTGAAAATGGAAAACCTGTTCCACCTGATCCAGATGTTAAAGCTGATATTTGAGCACCTACTGCTGTTTGATATGCAGCTAAACCATATCCTTGGTTTGTACCTGCATCACCAGCTGCTGCTATAGTCATCAAATTGTTTTCCATTGATGATATTAACATTACACCTTGAGCTGATGCAACACATTTATCTGAATTTTCTTTAAATATATTTACTGTAGTACTTGATGTTAGAAAAAAACTTGTTAAGTTAGTACTAATTCTATCTTGAATTTTTGTTATAGTATATTGACCATATAAACCTGTTATACCACTAGTAGGTGTAGATGTATTTGCTAATTGTGCTACAACACCCCATTTTGGTTGTGT
>VMHT01109490.1_pt1 | contig 12879 bp, 11 predicted proteins | sample 4693611 | NCBI WGS metagenome assembly VMHT01 (sample SAMN12280063, study PRJNA550983) | marine metagenome | isolation source: seawater sampled from same location over 5 years 0.02-0.2 micron viral filtrate | place: USA: collected off the coast of southern California halfway between the port... ... | reverse complement strand
GACAATCACTTCGCACCAATACAATTCTGGATTTTCATATTCAGCATCAGGTCACAATATTGAATCAGCAGACCTTAATGGTTATATCAACCCCTCAACAGTTGCGGGAACAACTCAGACTCTTAGTGGTGTCCAGTTTAATTGGACAAGTCCATCACTTGAGGCTGTGCCAAGATGGAAAATAAAAGAGGCTGGGCTGAGTTTTTCTCTGGTGGAGTCGCTTCAAGGTGCTGGCCTTTCCAATGTAACGACAATAAATCGAACAATAACAACTACCACCACAACGGAAACGCAAAGTATTTTTGGTCAATAATTTTATTACTTTGCCCTGTAAAAGTTTTTGCTAATACAACTGTTGCTTCGCCTCAATCAAATGCTCAAGGGGTAGTAAACAATAATGCAACAATGATAACTCCATCAGCATTGCCCCAGAATCGCTACAGTCAAGGAATTGTTTGCACCTCGCCCAGTTTAACCATAACTCCTTATTTAACGGATGCGTGGTCATTTAATCGACCTACTGAACAGTTTACCTATCAAGATATATATGACGAGGACACAGGGGCAGTTAAGTACACCACCAAAACCCCTAGATTCGAGAAAGATAATTACAACTTAAATTATGGAATATCTATGCAATTTAATATTCCTTTAGGTAATGGTGGGGAACTTTGCAAAAAAGCTGCAAGGGTAAATATTGAAGCTCAAGAGTTATTGATCAAAAAAACTAAATTAGAAATGGCACTCTACAGATTAGAAGTATGCTCAAAAATGGCTCAGAGTGGAGCAGTTTTAGTTGGAAAACACGCTGTTACTTGTGAAGATGTAAAACTAATTGTAAAACCAAATCAAGTATTACCTCATACTCATAAAATTAAGCAGTAGACAAGTACAGGAACTTGCCTACCTAGACACCCTATCCTTCGCCAAAATAAACAGGGTTTTTTTATTCTACTTTATTTTTTTTCTTTGTAAGCTTTTTCACAATTTGTTTTACTAATGGTTTGACTGCGTTAAGAAGTAATGGACTACTGGCAGCGACCAAGCCGATAACAGCAGTAGATACAAGAGTAGAAACTTCTGGAATGAACTGATCTTTAAACGTGACGTTTTCATAAAGAGTTGTGCATATAGTTCCATCTTCACTTCTTTTATGACCAATAACACGTTCTAATTTTTTTTCGTTACGAAAATCTCCAACTCTTTGATCTTTCGAGGAAGGACACTCTACAAACTTGATTTCTTTTTTGTCTTCTTTAGGTTGCTGTACTTCTGGTGTTTTAGTTTCTGGCATTGCTGGCTGTTCGGTATTAACAGGCAAATCCTCTGTAATTACCAACTGATCTGGTCTGTAGTCAATCGGATAAAAACTAGGAAAAACAGAATCACAAGTAGTAAACACTCCGTTTGGATCATCAAGTAAAAGTTGTGTATTACCAGTATTTTTTATATCTCTATGCTGATAAGTACAACCAGCTACATCTATTTCTAAATTTGTTGTTATTGGTAGAACAGGATTAGGGTTATATATCTCAGGAATATAAACCTCTGGAATATTTACTTCTCTAATACCTATCTCAGGTATTTCCATCTATATCTTTGGCTGTTTAAACTCTGGAATTGTTGGCCCTGTCATTTCTGGTAAGCCTTTATCTAATATCTTTGGCATAAGTCCTTGTACATTACCAAGAACTTCATTCATAATCTTTGCTTTGAACTGTTCAGAACTAAGGTATTTGTAACCCATGTAACTTGCACCTAAAGTGCTGGTTATGAGAACGAATGAAGCTATACTTAAAATGTTAGCTATTTTTTGAAACATGATTCAACAGGCAATAATTAGGGCAATTAGTCATGGACTTATTATATCAATGCTAATAATAATTCCCACACTTGGGCCTTTATACCTCATAGGTGGCATGATGACTAGACAAATGCACCAAGATAAAATTAATTAATTACCAAGGTACACCAGAAGTCACAGTAGGAGTTTTAGATTCTGTAATCTGTGCAGCAATTCTTGTTTCAATAGCTGTTACTTCATCAGAACCTAATGCAGCTTTAGCCCAAGCAATAGCATTATCTTTACTAACAGAAGCGTATGCAGTAAACGAACCACTATCAGCAGCAGCAAGCCCTACAGAACCATAAGAAGAGCCTGTATGAACTACAGCAGAATCACCACTGCCTACAGTTTCAGAATCACTAGCCGTCCAGTGAACAGTTGTAATAACGTCAGATAAAGAACCGACAGTTTTTGTTGAATCTAAGGCAGCAATATCCCAAGTAACAGCCATAATAATAAATGTTTAGTTTTATTTTACTTTGATTCTACAGGTTGTACAACATCACTAAGTTTTTCTAATTGTTTTAATGCACCTTGATCTTCCATTATTGGTTGCATTAGTTTATTTTTTTCTGCTACTTTTTCCTGTATTTCTCTTTCTAACATTTGTGCTTTTGCAATATTTAAATCAAGGCGAGTTTTTGTTTCGTCATAAAGTTCTTGTGGTGTATCCATAAAATTAATTTAAGTTATCCAATATTACTAGGCAGCTTCTAAAGCTGCAACTTTGGTTTCCAACACCTCTATTTTTGAAATTGCTTCTTGTAATGCAGCAGTTAGTAAAGGTGTAAATTTTGAATAATCTAAACCTTGAGGAAGAATAGCATTTTCTTCTTTTACATCTCCTACAGCTTTACCATCTGGAATAGTATCTCCATTTGTATAATATGTAGTTTCAACAGCATCTTTTACACCTGTTATAGCTTCAGGAACTGCTGATGAAACCTCATGTGCAAAAAAACCATCAACTGTTTTATCTGGTTCAATTTTAAAATTAAATCTATATGGTTTTAATGTTTTTAGTCTTGTTATTCCATCAGATATTAAAACCTCATTTTCTTTAAGTCGATAATCTGAATTTGTATCAAAAGTTGTAGTACTAGCAGAAGTTACAATTCTTCCAACTTGAGATAATGAACCTGTTCGCATAAATTTAAACATTATCCGATCACCACTATCAGCGACATGAGCCATATTTACCATGTTCTTAGTGTGACTTGCATTATTTACTCTAAAGCCAGCTATTTCATGGTCTGTTGACGGTTCTGTTATGCTAAATAGTTCATCAGCAAGGTTAACGCTTGTAGTATTTATTCTTAATCCACCATGATGGTCAAGACGCATTTTTTCGGTCAAAGTATTTGCTGCTGTTCTTACATAAAAAACGTGTTGGTTTCCAGTACTGGGGTTATTAGGACTTGTACTACCATTTGCATAATAGTTAATACCACCACCAAAAGTATCACTTGTTGGATTACCACCTCCTAAGGTTATCGCAGCACCATTTAAGGCATCATTAAAAGTTGGTGCCGAGGTTGAAGCCTCTGATAACCCTGCACCACCTGTAATAGTTAAAGTTTGACTTCCAGCACCAGCAGTATGCCTTTGAATAACTGGATATACGTTATTTGCTCTTCCTATTAATAAGCCATTTCCAGCAACACCACCATTCACTTCTAATGTTTTATCGGGATCTATTACCCCTATACCTACGTTCCCACTTGTAAGTACAACTAATCTAGTAGCACCTTGGGTTACATCTCTTAATAACAGTCCTCTACCATCAACAAAATTATTAGCTCCACCACCAACTCCAAAATAAAACTCTTGTGTACCACTTTGAGTATTTTGCATACGAATAAGACCACCACTTGTAGTACCTCCAGATTGGGCTAATACTCCAGCACCATGACCACCTGTTACATGAATAGCTTCACTAGGTGAAGTTGTACCTATACCAACCGCTCCAGAGGAAAGTATTGTCATCTTGGTTGAGGCATCAACTTGAAGTTTTATTGTGCTACTAGCATCTGCATCACCTGTATCTGAAATAATCTTTAGATCAGTTCCATTTTGTTCAATTGATGATCTGGCACTATTATCAGTTATGTTTATTACAGCCCCAGCATCACTACTTATAAAATTTGCAACTCCATTAGCTGTACCAGCGTTAAAGCAATATACACCATCCGTTATAGATGAAGTACCAAATCCAATTTTATCATTTCCAGCATCAACAAAAAATAAATGTGTATTTGTATCGCCTTCAATTCTAAAATCTACATCTGCCCCACTTTCATTAAAAGTTACTGCTGAAGTACTTATTTCTAATCTACCTACACCGCCAGTTGCCACGTTAAAAGTATCAGCAGCAGAACTAAAAATACCTGTATTTAAATCATCTCTAAAAGCTAATGCAGGGGTACTTGCAGACCCATCTTCAAGAGTTAAAGTGCCGTCAAGTTGTAAAAGTTCTATCCATGCGTTATTAGCTGAGTTTCTTATTTTTAAAACACCAGCCGAGGTATCAGCCCACCATTGATATGCGTATGTTGTTGCTGGACTAGATGAATTTGAGTTATTACTTACAATTGCAGCAAGGGCATTATTTAAATCTGTACGAAATGCCGCCCCTGATTGGTTTGCTATTACATAATCATGAGTTGCCATTACTTAGTCCTTTTTATTTAAGTATATATTAGTTGATAACTTAAATATAAACATATTTAACTACCTTTACCAAACCCGATTGCTGTATATCTAAAATTAAGGTTTTTGAAATTATTGCTTGAGTCTCTCACCTCTATGACAAATTGAGTTCCTGTGATAGATGTAATTTTAAAATAATCACCAAAAACAGCACCTTCAAGAGTTATTCCTACTGTTGGCAAAAATGCAGTTGTTGATCCTCCAAGAGAACCAGTACCAGTAAAGAATGGATCTGCAAAGGTCACTGTTTTTGCAGAAGTTCCAGAGGCAATAGATGTATTTACTGTTTCTGTTCTACGTTTTACACTTGCTTCAAATCCAAGTTCAGTAACGTTAATATTTTGTGCTGGGTCATCTGAAGTAAGTTCAACTTTAAATTTAAATCCTCTTGCTGTATATTCACCGTTAGCAAAAGTATTAAATTGAGTAAAGTTTGCTCCATAAGTACATGATTGACTTGAGTTTGAACCAGAAGTTGCAGAAGTAACATCAAAAGTATTTGCATTAGGAACTGTTTGTATCTCGTAATTCCCATCTGTAGCAGTACCAGAAGTAAAATCTATTACAACAAAATCTCCAACAGAATACCCATGACTGTTTTTTGTGACTTGTATTGCTGTTCCAGACTGCGTATATATTGCACTTACAGAAGTTGCTGGGTCAATGTCTGTTGTAGCAACTAACAGCTTTGCATTGACATCATCTGCTTGTGTTCCGTCAAATTCAGTCCATGTATCAATGTTTGCAGATCTAGAATCAATAAGATCATTAACAAGAAGTCCAGAAGTTACAAACCTTCTTTTAAGAGTGAGGTTAAATATTGCTCCTAAGTCAACTTTATTTTGAAACTCATAAGTACCGCTTGAATTTATGGGGCCAGCAAAATCAATATTGGCTAAATCATCAATATTTTGTGTTATATCATCCCAAAGAGTAGTTCCATCTAATAACAACCCATCAAAAGTTGCATCATAAAAAGTATTTACTTTCTCTCCTTGAAATGGTGGTGAATCAGTATCTTCTCTTTCTGTAAGTATTATTTGATTTGGTTGTGGATCTGGCTGTGTGACTATTATTCTTGCTGCATTGTCTGACCTGTTTCCAGTATCATCAATAAATTTAATACTATAAGTTCCTGTTAATGCTGGGACAAGTGTTTCTGTGATATTTCCAGCAAGTTTTGGGATTATTTCTGTAGAGTTTTGAAATGTTGCCACTGCTGGATCAACAGAGGGTGTATGCCTCACTGATACTGTGCCTCCATGAATCACGTCAACAGCCGTTGCAGGGTTAAATCGTAGTCGTACAAACTGATCGGAAACAGGTTCTAAAGTTAATCCAGATGGATCTTCTGGTAAAGCTGTTTTTCCTACAGCAGTAAAATTATCTAGAGTTGAAGTTGTTGAACTCAAAACATTAAAAGCATTATATGTTTTTACTTTGAAACTATAACTGCCTAATCTTGATTCAAATAATTCAAAACTTGGTCTTGCAACTCTTACTCTTTCTGGATTATCTTTTTCAAATTGAAACTCAACTAAATATTCTTTTGCACCTTGCACTGGCTCCCATGTAAGAAAAATTTTAGATACTGCACGATTATTTAAGACAACAATTTGTTCTGAGGCAGAAAGGTTAGATGGTGATGGTTTTTCATCTAATAAAGTTGTTATACTTCTTGGATCTGCTGCAACTGTTGGATCTTCTACTTGTGTATATTTATTTGTATCATGGATAGTTGCAACAATGTTGTAATTAGACCTATCTTGTTCTGTAATTGAAAGCACTCTATATGTTTGAAATTCAACAGATGTATTTTCAATCGCCCAAATACTATTAGCTTGTGGCACTGCTGAAAATGCAGAGCTTACAGTAATTGTTTTATCAGAGATCGTACTTATTGCTCTTGTTTCCATAGTGCCATCAGGTAAAACAACAGAGAGTGTGGCTGAATTAGCTGTTGTCAAATCAGTACTATTAGAATCATCAACAATAATTTGAGTGGTAGAAACTCCAGTATTTATACGACCACCTCTACGGACTCCAGCCCTTAGTGAATCAGCAATACCTATTATTGTAGATGGTCTGACGATTACACCAGCTTCAAGGGTTGTAGTGAAACTTACAACCTCACACTCTTTCAAATTTGAGTACAAAAACCAACGACCTAAACGATTTGCTTGACCTCTTGATGTACAAGCAAAAGTTTTTATAGTTTTTCTAGTTCTGCCAAATTTAGAAATTGAATCAGATAAAGTTGTGATTTGATCTGTTGTTATTAGTTCATAGTTGATGTTCTGAGTGTCATTGTCAAAGTATGAAACTTCAACTTCTGTAAATTTTGTTCTTTGTCCAGCACCTTGGTAATTAAATCCATTTTCTGTAACATTTGCATTAGTAAATAAGTATTGGGGGTCAGATGTTCCTGTTGTTAAGTTAGTGGGTCGATCTTGAGACAGTTGCAAAGTTCCAACACCATAGAAAGGCATTGCGTTCATTATTGAACAAAGATCGTTAATCAGGGTGTATGCGTCTTGTTTTTGACTTAAAATTATATTTGCTGAGAAGCGTGGTTCAGTTGTTTCAGTAATAGGGTCTGTTATAAGTTCACTAGAGTAAACACTTGCTGAATAAAAAGAAAAGACATCTAATGAATCCTCTTGAATAAGTCCATCAGTTCCACCAAAACCTTTATCGGTTGTCAGAATGTCATATAAAACCCAAGCTGGATCTGAACACCATTCTTTATCAGTTTTAAAAGTACCATTAAAAACATAATCTGCTGGGTAAATAACCCTTCCGTTATTAGAGTCAATAGTTGTTCCATGGGGAACCTTGATCTTGGTTCCCTTGATTTTGTATTTTCGGGAAGGGAAAGAACCAAATTCTTGAGCATTAAATCTAAGTGCAACATAAGCAAAACCCTGATATGCTCTAGCATCTGTGAGAATTTCAGTAAAAGATAAAAAATTTGAAGCGTTTTGAAGTTTACTTTCTGTTGAATCAGCAGTATTTCTTATGACTGTAACTGTTAAAGGAAATGATAAAGATGATGCAAGTTTTATTTCATAATCTTTTATATATGGACTTGTTGCTTTCCCATTTATTACATCTTCAACTACTGGATTATGTACAGTACCATCATTTTCAGTAATTCTAATTGACATTTTTACTTCTACCCCAACAATATCTCCGTCATCTTTAAACTCTTGCAATGATGGAAACTGCAATGAAACTCTTAGACGATCAAAGGCAGTAGAACTTGTGGCTCTAGATACAGATGTAGAATTGGTCACTGCAACACTGACAGGTACACTATTTGCTGTTAAAGGTATTTCTTGTAATGCTGTTTGATTTGATGCACCATTTTTAAAAAAAATTTCAACATTTTGAAAGTTTTCATCTCCATTTGCATTTAATAATGGAGTATTATTTAAAAATACGCTTTTTCTAAAAGTATCTGACCCACTACCACCAATATCAAAAATTGAATCTATCTCTCCGTAACCTAGCAAATCAATCACTGTTGCAAATTGTTTTGACCTAAGACCACCATCTACTAAGTCAGGATCAACAACCTGTCTTTTAATGGCAGCTAAATCTTCTCCTCCAATAAGTTCTGGCATTTAAGAAATCTCCTTCACTATTTGGGCAGTGTCTACAGAAGAACTGACAATTATAGATCCAGAAACTACAAGTCCATATAAAATAGGGATCGGAACACCACTGGAGCTAATATTTTGAATACCATTGAAATTATATGATCCACGCATTGCTGGGTCTGTATCACCAACAGAAGAAACTGAAGATGCTGGTCTTTGAGGGGAAAGAAGAGAAGTAACACCATCAATAATCATTGATGTACCAATACTTGTTAAAAGTCCTCCTACACCTCCTGTCAAAAGAGTCGCTCCAATGGATAAAGCATTGTTTGCAACAAAATTAATTGTAGAACTAACAACGCTAGATACTGTATTTACAGCACCTTTAAAAACATTTGCTACTCCTCTGAAAAAACGCCTAGCACCAATAGCAACAGGTATGATTTGTATATCACCACTGGCACTCATATTTAATAAGTCATCATTCACAGAATTACCGCCTATTTTTATTTTGTAAAATTGATCGTTCATATGTTTATCAATACCAGCAAAATTGGCTCTTAAAAAACTTATTGCTTGTTGTGGTGTTTTAACAGCAGCCTCAAATGTTGACTGACCTAAAAACTGTCTTAATTTTCCATATACTTTTATTTTTTTAAGCTGCATATCTAAAAACCTTCTTTGTACCTTCAATATAATCTAAATCATATAATTCTCTACAACTTAATTTTTTAATTTCATGATGCAAGATGAGTTGATTTCCTAAATACAAAGCAACATGACTAAGTTTTTGATCTGGGCCTTGCATGAGTAGGACATCATTCTCTTTTATATTATCTTTTTTAACTTCAATAAAACCAGATCCAGTTAGTACTTTTTCAAAATATGGATCATCTGTAAAAGCTTTAATTTTTTTTGGTCTATCCCAATCTTTTAACTTTATTTGTTTTTTCTCTAAGAAATAATCAGTAATTAAATTCCAGCAATCCTGTTTTGCCCAGATCCAAGTTCTGCCAATAAGTGATGGTGCTTTCCAATCAGAGGGTTTAACAATATTCCAGCTTTTATGTTCAATGCTGTAAATATAATATGGATAGCCAACATATTCACAAGATGCTCTATCACCATCTGAAGGCTCAGACGAGCCTGTAGGGTGACTATGTACAACTCCAAGTATTTCACCTCCTTTATCTTCGCACTCTGCCCAATCTTCTGGGTCTAAAGCAAAAAATTCAAATATATCTTCTGCAATATTTTTACAAGGCCAAAATATTTCTTTACCCTCAACAATCGCAACTAAACCACAAGCTTCATTAGGTGCTTTTTCTTCTGCATATTTAATAAAATTACTTTTCCAATTCATTTTTAGAAATTTTGTAGAGTACCGACTAAAGGAAAATCTGCTCTAGTAACAAGTTTTTTTGGAGCACCTACACCAATCAAGTCAAAAGTGCTTACTAATTCAAATTGTACAATATCTCTGTTTTCTGTCACTTTTCTTTCAATAAAATAAATTTCTCTTGGCAGTTCACTTGAAGGGTCAGGAGTTCCATAAGGATTTATAGAGCTTGGAAAGTTGACGGCATCTAAAAATCTACTGAGTGTCCGTCTGCGTATAACTTTTGCTCCTGTTAAATCAGAAAAAGCTGTTGTTTGATTTACTGTTTGCATTATTCCTGTAATAGTCCCAAGAATATTAGAAAAAGTTAATGTTGGTCTTGGTAATTTACCCTTACCAGAATAAGCAAAACCATCTGACTCACAAGGCATCCTTGAATATGTATTTGATTGCCAAACTAAATCATTGTTGTCTTTTAAATTAATACCAGAATGAAATAAAAAAACAGTTTCATTTGCTATTGTTGAATTTACATTAAAAGATACATTCCCACTGGTGGACTGTGATGTTGTTCCTGTAACAGTAAAAGTGTTTGTTGCAACTGTTTGAATGGTATAAACACCATCTATCCCATTTCCAGAAGTAAAATCAAGGCTTAGAATAAGGCCAGCAGAAAAACCATGTGAGTTTAGTGTGATAGTAATAGTAAAGGCTGACTGCGAATATGTGGCTGTTTTTGCAGATTTTGTGTAATGAACATCAGCTTTTAATTCCACAGAAAACAATTCAATAATTGATTTATTCGTGAGTTCTTGTAGTTCTGATACAGGGTTTGCCATTATGGTTCAAATACTTCTCTAAATGTTGTAGAAATAATCGCTCTATTGTTATATGGTATTGATTTTGACCACGAATCACAAACAAACTTCCCTGCTCCAGATAAAGTTATTGATACAGCAGTTTCAGTAATTGTTGCACTTGAAGCGGCTGTAAAAGTAAAAGTATTTGCATCAGCAGAAGAAACAACAGCATAAGAGCCATCTGTTGCACCAGAGGTAAAATCTATTGTTAAAACATCACCTATCCCTACTCCATGATTTGTGATTGTTATTGTTATGGTAGTTCCTGATTGAACATAAGTCCCTGTTTTTGTAAATCCTTCTGCTGGTGGGGTAAAAGTAAAACTTGCCTGATCGTTTACTCTACTTCTTAAAAATCCTTCTATGACATCAGCCTCTGTTTCAGACACGTTAAAAGTTAAGTCATAGATTTTAGGGTCTTGTGTTAGTGGTAAACCAAATATAGTTCTAAACTCATAACCATCACCCAGAGCAGTCGTCCTAATTCTTGGATTACTTTTTTTTCTAACTCCATAAGTAGGAGTGATTGAAGGAAATGTTGCCATTATGGATTTAATAAACCTCCTGATCTTTGTTCTTGAACTATTGTACTCTGAACAACTGAAGCGATAAGTTCACCAAATTGTCTACCACCTTGCTCTGCTGATCCTTGAGTGTCCATACCAGAATTATCTACATTAATTGTGATGTTGTTTACAGTGCCACCTCCCATTTTATTATTTGGAATTATATTGCCACCTTTAGAACCCATCTGCAAAATTTCAGGGCCACGTTCACCTACAACATAAGCACCCCCAGCAGATACAGGGCCACCACTTGCTCTTCCAAATAATCCTCCAATAAATCCTCCAATACCACCGCCACCACTTTTTTTACCACCACCAAAGACATTGCCCAAGAATCCACCAACTGCGTTTCCTAGACCAGAGACTGCACGTTGCATGGCAACCTCTACTAACTTTCTTTTTAGATTATTTAATACACCTGTAGCAGCTTCAGCTAATGACTTTGTACCCATAACAGCATCAGTTAATCCTTGAACTACTCCATCTTCAACACTTTTGCCAATCTCCATAAATGTATCTTTTAAATCTTGTGCCTCTTGTTTCGCTTTTTTCTCAGCTTCTGTAAGTTGTTCAACGCCTGTTTTAATATTTTGAGTTATAGGAACAATATTATTTTTTGCTTCAAGTTGATCTTTTACTTCATTTGTAACAAGTCCTTCAACCTCTGAATATTCAATTATTTTTGGTATAAGTTGATCAACAGATCTTTTAATTTTTGGAAAAGGATTTTCAAACTTTGGAAATTTAATATCTAAATCTACTTGTGGTAATTCAATACCGCCAAGTAACTTTCTTAATGGTTCTGGGATAATTTCAACAACTTTTTCAAATGCTCTTTGAAAGAACTTAACTATATTTTGGGCAGTACCAGCAACTAACTTTCCAACACCTTCAAAAAAATTAACTACAGGTTGTGTTGCTTCTACAAAGCCATTTATAAGATTTTCTCTTAATGTAATTAAATTTCTTAAAGTTACACCGATAACACCACCAATAACTTTGCCAATCAATTCAACATTTTTACTTGTTGTTGTAATTGCTTCCTTTATACCTATCCAGCCCTGTTCTAAATTAAATAATACGTTTGTAGATTCTATTCCTAAAGCTTGTGCAATATTTTTCCCTATTTCTCCTACTGCTCCTACTATTGCTCTTATTGGTGCTATTACTAACTCAAAAGCACTCTTTAATGCTTCAACTGTAACAGCAGCAATTTTAAGAGAATCTCTAATTACTATTCCTATTTCAGATCCTTCAGTAGTTAGGTTTGTAAATGCAGTTCCTAATCTTGTCAGTTGTCCTTGAATTGTATTTTGTGCTGTAAATGCAGCTTCAGCAGCAGTGCCTTGTGCTTTTGCTTGATTCTCTAGGTTTTTGTTAAAGCTTACAAGTTGGTCATTTAATAAAGGTAGAATTGCCGTTCTTGCCTCAACAGATCCAAAGAACTGAGCAAGGGTTTCTTCACTAGCTCCACCTTTTGCAACTAATTCTTCTAATACTCCTCCTAATCCTTTCGTACTTAAAGCCGTAGCACTAAAATCAATTCCTAATTTTTCAGCCGCTTTAGCTGCCTCACTGGTCGGCTTTTGTATCGCAGCGATAACTTGTCGTAATCCAGCAAAGGTAGATTCAACAGGAACACCAGTTGCAGTGACAGTAGATATTGCCGCATTAAGTTCATCTATTCCAACACCAGCACCAGCCGCTATAGGTGCTAAACGACCTATCTGCTGTGCGTATTGATCAACAACAATTTTACCATCATTCTGTGTTTGTATAAATCCATCAACTAACTTAGCCGCTTGATCTGACTCAAGACCATAAGCATTAAGAACAGAGGTAGTAGCATCAGCAACAGTAGCTAACTCAGAAAAACCACCAGTTGCACCTAACTGTGATGCCTTTAATACATCTGTAAGCTCTGAAACCTCACCAAAGCCAGCAGATGCCACATCAT
>VMHT01092415.1_pt1 | contig 12880 bp, 14 predicted proteins | sample 4693611 | NCBI WGS metagenome assembly VMHT01 (sample SAMN12280063, study PRJNA550983) | marine metagenome | isolation source: seawater sampled from same location over 5 years 0.02-0.2 micron viral filtrate | place: USA: collected off the coast of southern California halfway between the port... ... | reverse complement strand
CGCGGCCGAAATCAGAACTCGATAGCAAGTATTTGCCGCGTGTTGTATCAAATCGACTATACCCGCCGGCACTGCGGTGCACAAAGATAATTTCGATTATCTTGCGCGCCTTATTGCGATTTCAATATCCGCATTACCCTGTGTCATTTCAAGTTGCCCGCAATTATTTCAACCGGTTGTTCAAACTTGGGCGCGTCGCACGGGCTTGTTAAAGTCGCTTATCACTTGGCGTGTAATGGCTGTTACCCGTGATCGATCGATATCCCAGAACGACCAGCGAACGCGAACGCACGCTCTCGCGCCTGGACCCCGCGACGCGCGCCCGTATCGAGGCGGCAGCGTTGGATCTGTTTTCCGAACGCGAGTTTCACCGGGTGAAGCTGATCAATATTGCACGCGAGGCGAGGATCAGCCTGCAAACGCTTTACAAGTATTACGGCAGCAAGGAAGCGGTGCTTTTCGCAAGTCTGGACACCTGGCTGGGCGATCTTGCCAACCGCATGATCGATCACCTGCAAGGCATCGAAAATTTCGAGGATCGGCTACGTAAGGTCTTCTGGGTATTGCTCGACTATTTCGAACGCAACCCCAAAGTCGCTCAGATCATCTTGAGTTCTGTGTATCTCAGCACTTGGCGCGATGACGAAACCTTCCGCCAGCCTGCGCTGATGTCGGTCTTTCTGGGGGTAATCAACGACGGCCGCGAACGTGGCGTGCTCACCAGCGAAGTCGACGAAATCGAGATTTCGGATTTCATCTGGGGTGTATCGAACCGTATGGTCGCCATGTGGCTGTTGCGTGGACGCAAGAAGCCGCTTGCCGAGAAAGCGCCCGCCATGTTCAACATGGTATGGCGTGCGATCGCCAGCGAAGCCGTTCTTGCCGAGCAACTGATTGAGCGCCATGGGCTGCGCGAACAGGCAGCGACGGCTGGCTAGCCGATCACGCATTACGCCTGACGCGCTAACCCCGCGGTGGCCGTCGATCTACATGGTATAGCTGGTACGCCGGTTCTCGAGCATGCCCGCGAGCAGCGTTTCCAGACGCTGCTGGGTCGCGCCGTTGTCCTGCGCTGCAAACTGTACGCCGATACCCGGGGGACGCGGGCTACCCGTATTGCGTGGCGTCACCCAGACGACCTTCCCCGCCACGGGCATGCGTTCGTTTTGTTCGACCAGGTGCATGAGCAGGAATACATCGGCGCCCATGTCGTAATACGCATTGGTCAGGTACTGCTGTTTCACGAACAGGCCGCCATTGGTAATGAACGGCATATACGCGGCACATAATTCCGCACGGTCGGCGATATCCAACCGCACGATTCCGGACTGGATCGCAAGGTTTTGTTCGGACATTTATTTACTCTGCCTGCGCTTGAGACGGCTTTTAAGGTCTAGCAGCAGTGACTCTATCACCAGTTGCCAGTCAGCGTTGCTTCGCGCCAGCCGTGCCGCCTGGGCGACCTGCGCGCACCACGGCTGAAACGCGTGCGGATCCATACGCGTGGCCACGCGCGCCAGATTATCCGGCAATGCGCGGGGCTCGTGGGTTTCGCCGCCTTCCATGAGCGCGACAGCCAGCAAGGCGCTCGCACGCCGATAAAGCCAATCGGTGAGCAGATCGGCCGGCTGTTTCGCCAGCCGGTCGGCGGCGCTGGCGGCATCTTCGCGATTGCGGATAACGTCGGATAGCGTTGCGTCCCACCCATTCACCAATGCCGCATAGTCCTGGGCATCGCGATCGAGTGCGGCGAACGGCGTACGCAGATTGTCGGCATCGAGGCCTTGCGCATCCACACCATTCGTCTGCAACCACTCGCGCGCCGCATCTGGCGCGGGCGGCGCAAGCCGCCAAAGCTGGCAACGACTGCGCACTGTAGGCATCAACGCCGAGACCCTGTCGGTAACCAGAACGATATGACAGGCCGGCGGCGGTTCCTCGAGCGTCTTGAGTAGGCTATTGGCGGCGCTCGGCGACAAATCCTCGGCTGGATCGATCCAGCCGATCCGGCCGCTATCGTATTGCGGGGTAAGGTGCAGACGCTGGGAGAAAGCGCGCACCTGGTCAACCTTGATCAACTTCCCGGCTTCTTCCGGCACGAGACGGGAAATATCGGGATGGGTCGCCGCGATACGCTGGCGGCAGGCGGCGCACTCGCCACAGGCATCGCCCTCGGCGTTGCGGTTACGGCATAGAAGCGCCGCGACGATACGGTCGGCGAATACGCGTTTGCCGACCCCGGGCGGCCCGCATACGAGCAAACCGTGGGCCACACGATCTGATGCGATTGCGTGCGCCATACGCGCCCAAAGTGCGGCATGCCACGGTGGCGTGGTTATGTCGCTAGCGCTTGCGTCTGTCATACCAGATCGGCCAGCGCGCGCTCGATCTGCACGCGCACCCCGTCCATATCGTCGCTCGCATCGACCACGCGATAGCGCTCAGGCATTGAGCCGGCACGGGCCAGATACGCCGCACGCACCTGTTCGTGAAAAGCGAGCGTCTCTCGGTCGAATCGATTGCCTTCGCCGCGTTTGCCGGCACGCGCCAGGCCTTGGGCGACCGGCAGATCGAACAGCAATACACGATCCGGTCGGCGTTCGCCCTGTACCAGGGTTTCAAGTGTTGCGATCGCGTCGTCGCCCAGACCTCGAGCGGCACCTTGATAAGCGTAGCTAGCGTCTGTGAAGCGATCTGTCAGCACCCACGCGCCGCGAGCCAGGGCCGGCTCAATCACCTCGGCCAAATGCGCCGCGCGGGCCGCGAACACGAGCAGAAGTTCGCTCATGGCGGGCATGGGACGGTCGTAGTCATTCATCAAAACGCCGCGTATCGCCTCGCCGAGCGCCGTACCGCCCGGCTCGCGCGTGCATACGACTTCATGCCCGGCTGCGCGCAACAGATCGGCGACCGCTTCAATCTGGGTACTCTTGCCTGCCCCTTCACCGCCTTCAAAAGCAATGAACCGGGCGGCACTGTTCGACTGGGCCACGCTCACGACCCGCGCTGGTACTCGTTAACGGCACGGTTGTGCTCGGCGAGCGTATCCGAGAACACGTGGCTGCCATCGCCACGGGAGACGAAATAAATCGCGGTGCCCGGTGTGGGGTTCAACGCTGCTTTGATCGCCGCCCGCGAGGGCATGGCAATAGGTGTCGGCGGCAGACCGGCACGCGTGTAGGTGTTGTAGGGGGTATCGCGGCGCAGGTCGGACCGTCGGATATTGCCGTCATAGTCCTCGATCCCGTAGATCACGGTGGGGTCGGTCTGCAGGCGCATACCTTTTTCCAGGCGACGCGTGAACACGCCTGCGATACGCCCACGCTCTTCTGGCACCGCGGTTTCTTTTTCAACGATCGAGGCAAGAATCAACGCCTCATAGGGTGTGTCGACCGCCGTGTCGTCGGCCCGTTCCGCCCATTGCGCATCGAGGTAGCGCTGCATCGCATCGTAGGCGCGTTTGAGAAAGGCGATATCGGTCATGCCACGCGGGAACAGATAAGTGTCCGGCATGAACCGCCCTTCCGGATTTTCATCCGGATGGCCGATCGCCGCCATGACTTCTTCGTCGCTTTTGCCGGTGAGCTTGTGGTCAAGAGCCTCGTTGTCGGCCATGAGCTTGCGAAATTCGGAAAAGCGCCAGCCCTCGACCAGCGTGAGCCGATATTGACGTGTCTTGCCCGACACCAGCAGTTCGAGCAAGTGCGCCGGCGTCTGACGCGCAGGTACGACGTACTCGCCGGCCTTGATATCACCCGCAACACCCTCGTAACGCGCATAGAGCGACAGATACTTGGCATCGCGCGGGTGACTGATGATGTCTTCGGCCACGAGCCGCTCGGTGATCGCATTGAAGCTCATCCCGTTATCGACCGTGAGCAGCTTGCCGGACGTATTCTCGAGCGGCGAATTGAAAAACCGGGCTGTATCGATAGCGAGTGCTGCGCAAGCCAGCAGCCCGATGCCGATCAGAACCCAGAGAACGCGTTTAATCACCGCTACCTGCCTTGTCGTTGATATCGCTGCGTTGGTTCGCGCGATTCCATGTCCATCAATAATTTGCGCGCGTAGCGCGCCAGCGTTTCACTATCCGCGAGCGCCACGCCATCGAAATGCGAAACCGCGACTACACCGCCCACGCTGTTGCAGGCGATCGCGCCGCGACAGTCGGTCAGCGCATGCGGTCGAATGTCGCTTTCCGCCACGGCCTCGCCGGCACCGTCGAGCGCGCGCCACAAGCATTGACGTGTAGCACCAATGATACCTGCCCGCGTAAGGCTCGGGGTAAGCCAACGCCCGCGGCTATCGACGAAGAACAGATTGCGCATGGTCGTGGCAATTACAAAGCCCTGGCTATCCGCCATCCAGGCATCGACGACACCTCGGTTGTCGCACTCCGTGCGCGCAAGCACTTGCTCCAGACGGTTCAGAGGCTTGATGCCGGCCAAGCGCGGCTGAATGGCCAGCTCGATCGACGAGCGCGCGAGCGCGATCGGCTCCGGTGTGCCATATGCATGCGCCGGAAGCTCGTGGGCGCTCACGATACGCCTCGGTACAGGGAGTCGCGGGGGCAGATATCCACGCCCGCCACTACCGCGCGTAATCATGATCTTGCACACGCCGTGCGTCGCGTTATCGAACAGCGCTTCGATATCGGCCCTGATCTCGGCTTCGAGCGGTGTCCCCAAACCAAGCGCCGTACAGTCGTGTACCAGCCGCCGCCACTGTTCGGACCACGCCAGGGGCCGCCCCGATTCGATTCTTATGGTCCGAAAAATACCGTCCCCGTAGGCCAGACCACGATCGCCGACGGGTATTTCGGCAACGGGCCGGCCATCGACGCGCACACACTCATCCATGCGGGCGACCGCCGGCATCAACGAAACTGCGCAACACCCCACGTGCTTTGACCCGGGTTTCCTCGAGTTCATTGCCAGCGATCGAGTCGGCGACTATCCCGGCGCCGGTTCTTAGGGTCAGATCGCGCCCGGACTGCGTGAGCGAGCGAATGACGATATTGGTATCCAGGCGGCCGCAGCGGCTCAGGTACCCGAAGCTGCCGGTATAGGCGCCACGGCCTTCTCGCTCCAGCTCGGCGATGATTTCCATACACCGCACCTTCGGACAGCCGGTAATCGTGCCGCCGGGAAATACGGCCCGCAGCGTACCGCCCGGGCCGACACCCGGCGCCAGCGTGCCGCGGATATTGGAAACGATATGGTGCACGTGTGCATAGGACTCAACACACATGAGTTCATCCACGCTGATCGTACCCGCCCTGCACACACGCCCGAGATCGTTGCGTTCGAGGTCTATGAGCATCACGTGCTCGGCGCGTTCCTTGGGGTGGCTGATCAGCTCGTCGGTCATATCGGCGTCGGTCCCGGCGCTACGCATACGCGTTCCCGCGATCGGACGCGTCTGGGCAATACCGTTATCGATGGATACGAGCCGCTCCGGCGACGAACATACCAGCGCTGCATCGCCCCATTGCATAAGCCCGGAAAAAGGGGCCGGATTCGCTTGCCTGAGCGCCGCATAGACCCGTGCCGGCGCCGCTTGATGTTCCAGCCGGCCATGCCAGGCGCGCGATAGATTCGTCTGAAATACATCGCCGGCGTGAATCAGTTCGCGGGCGCGCATGACCTGATCGATATAGTCCGCAGCTGGTTGCGCTTGCCAGCGCGCAGCAAGCGCTCGCGTTGCCAGCGGCATGTCCGCACTTTTGAGCAAGTCGGCGCGCATGTCGTCAATCGCCGATGCGTGGCCTTGTTCGGCGATAAGGAACAACTTTTGGGCGCGGCGATCGTGTACGAAAGCCGCCGGGCAACGCACCGCGAGCGCGTCGGGTAAAGAGCTGCCGGTCGGTCGCGTCAGCCGCAGACTTGGCTCAACCCGGCCGGCCATTTCGTAGCCAAGATAAATGAACCAGCCACCCACGAATGGCAGGCCCGGAACGCGCGCCCGGCCTTGATTTGCCGCCGCCCGGTCGAGTGCCGCAAAAAAATCGGTCTGGTGATCGTCAGCAGTGACAGAAATCGTCTCTGCCGGGTACGCAAGCAACAGATCGTAGCGGCTTTGTGCCGCTGCACCCGCGCTGCTTTCCAGAAGAAACGGATAGCGGCTCGGCGCCATCGCCGCCAGCCGAGCGAGGTCCGGGGGGTTAGTGGCGTCTATTTCGACGATCCGAAGATCGCCGTGTTCGGACTCGCGCACGACCAGCCGGCTATCGCGCGTTACGCGCCTCAGTCGAGACGCTTGAAGATCAGCGAACCGTTGGTACCGCCGAAGCCGAAGGAGTTCGACAATGCCGCATCGATACGCATGGAGCGCGCCTCGTGTGGGACATAATCGAGATTGCAGCCTTCGGCCGGGTTATCCAGATTGATCGTCGGTGGAGCGACCTGATCACGGATTGCAAGCAAGGTGAAGATCGCCTCGGCCGAACCGGCCGCGCCGAGCATATGCCCGGTCATCGACTTGGTCGAACTCACCGCCACGTTTTTTGCAGCATCGCCCAGGACCGCCTCGATCGATTGGCTTTCAGAGACGTCACCCACGCTTGTGGATGTGCCATGCGCATTCACGTATTGCAGCTCGTCGGCATTGAGCTGGGCATCGTGGAGCGCGTTCGCCATACATTGGCGCGCGCCGCGCCCGCTGGGCTGGGTAATATGGTGGGCATCGCCACTCATACCGAAACCGACCACTTCGCCATAGATATTGGCGCCGCGCTTTTTAGCCTGCTCGTACTCTTCGAGCATGAGCACGCCCGCGCCGTCGGATAGTACGAAGCCGTCGCGATCGACATCCCACGGACGGCTGGCCGCCTGCGGGTCATCGTTACGGCTCGACAGTGCTCTGGCGGCACAAAAGCCGGCCAGACCGATCGGATTGACCGCCATTTCGCAGCCACCGGCCAACATGGCATCCGCATCGCCAGCAGCGATCAGACGGGCCGCCAGGCCGATGTTATGCACACCTGTGGTACACGCCGATACGGCAGCAATATTGGGCCCATGCAGATTCAACTGAATGGAAACCTGCCCGGCTGCCATATTCGCAATACTGCTGGGAATGAAAAACGGCGAAACCTTCTTCGCGCTATAACCGGATTCATGGAATCCGACACAGGTCTTAAGAATGGTGCCGATTCCGCCGATACCGGAACCAACGGCTACACCGACCCGGTCGTTGTATTCGTCATCGAGTTCCAGACCGCTATCGTTGAAAGCCTGTACCGAAGCAGCGACGCCGTAGTGCACGAACGGATCGTAGCGCTTGGCCTCCTTCTTCGACATGTACTGACCGACATCGAAATCACGGATGGGGCCGCCGAAACGCGTCGGGTAGTCCGACACATCGAAACTGTCGATGGTCGAGATACCGCTGCGCCCGTCGAGAATCGCGGACCAACTCGATGCGACATCCAGACCGACCGGAGAAATCAACCCCATGCCGGTGACTACTACGCGACGCTGTCTCAACGCAGCCCCCTAGTTGCTCGTGAAGCCGCGTATAGCGGCGGATTCAGTCGCCTCGACCGGCGTCGTGTATCGCCTCCGGTCGAGCAGATAGAAAGCGATCAGCCCTCGGCGTGGGACTTGATGTAGTCCACGGCGTCCTTGACGTTGACGATCTTCTCGGCTTCCTCGTCGGGGATATCGATCTCGAATTCCTCTTCGAGCGCCATGACCAGCTCGACCGTATCCAGCGAGTCCGCACCCAGATCGTCGACGAACGACGCTTCCGAGGTCACCTGGTCTTCGCTGACCGAAAGCTGTTCGGCAATGATCTTCTGTACTCGTTCTTCAACGCTACTCATCGGACTCTCTCCTGATTGACTATGGTTTACGCGTCTAGCGCACGCATTCGCCTTCGCGAACCGCGCGCCATTCTATGGAAAAAGGGTGGGCCTCGCCAGATTTTCGCAAGACCCATCGGAGGTTGCTCACGCTCCCATGTATAAACCGCCGTTGACGCTGAGCGTCTCGCCGGTGATGTACGCCGCAGCATCTGACACGAGGAACGCGACACTCGCTGCGATGTCGTCGACATTACCCAGCCGCTGCAGCGGAATCTGCGCGAGCATCGTTTCACGGGTTTTGTCGTCCAGGTCGCGGGTCATGTCAGTTTCGATGAAGCCAGGTGCGATGGCATTGACCGTAATCTGACGCGAACCGACCTCGCGTGCAAGCGAGCGGGTGAAACCGAGCAGTCCTGCCTTGGCGGCGCTGTAGTTCGTCTGACCGGCATTGCCCATCAGCCCGACCACGGACGCCACGTTGACGATACGCCCACCCCGGGCTTTCATCATGCCGCGCAGCGCGGCCTTCGTAACACGAAATACGCCCGACAGATTGGCATCGAGCACGCTTTGCCAATCCGACTCTTTCATGCGCATCAACAACGTATCGCGGGTGATCGCGGCGTTGTTCACAACGATGGTCGGCGCACCGAACGTCTTGGTGATTTCCTTGAGCAGGCCAGTGACGTCTTCATCGTCGGTTACGTCGAGACGACGACCAGCGCCCGAGGGCGATGTGACGCTCAAACGCTCATCAATACGTTGCGCACCTTCGTCGGTGGTCGCAGTACCGATCACGACCGCGCCATCGGCCGCCAGCCGATCGGCGATTGCCGCGCCGATGCCACGTGAAGCACCCGTGACCACTGCGACCTGGCCGCTGAGATTGGCGTCTTTCATGACTCTCCTAACTTACGCTCGCATACTGGATGCGGCGCGTTCTATTGTTGTTCTTCGGTTGCGCTGAGCGCCTGGCGCAGGCTCTCGGCATCTGACAACGCCAGCGATGTCGCGCTCTTGTCGATGCGCTTGTTCAACCCGGTCAGGACCTTGCCCGGCCCGCATTCGAGAAACAGCGCGCAATTGGCAGCGCGCATGGTACGAATCGTATCCGCCCACAGTACCGACTGCGCGAGCTGGCGCACCAGCGCCTTGCGGATGCCATCGACATCTTCGCGCGGCTGCGCATCGACGTTATGCAGCACCGTCAGTTTGGGCTGGCGTAACGGGATCTCGAGCAGATGCGATTGCAAGCGCTCGGCGGCCGGCTGCATGAGCGCGCAGTGCGACGGCACACTGACCGCCAACGGCTTGACCAGCTTCGCGCCCTTTTCCTTGGCGAGCCGACTGGCCGTGGCCACCGCTTCTGCGTGACCGGCGATCACCACCTGCAACGGCGCGTTGAAGTTAGCCGCTGATACGACCAACGCATCGCCTGCGTGACTCTGCTCGGCTGCCTTGCACACTTCGCGTACGGCGTCGTCTTCGAGACCGATCACGGCTGCCATGGCCCCTTCTCCGGGCGCCACGGCATTCTGCATCGCTTTGCCACGCATTTGCGTCAAACGCAGTGCGTCGCCGAAGTCGAGCGCTTCGGCAGCCACAAGCGCGGTGTATTCGCCCAGGCTATGGCCGGCCAGAAATTCCGGCGTTCTTCCGTTGCGACTTTGCCAAACGCGCCATACGGCCACGCCGGCTGCCACCAGCGCTGGTTGCGTGAATTCGGTTTGATCCAGCCTGTCGGCCGGACCTTCCTTGATGAGAGCCGCCATGTCGTAGCCCAACGCATCGCTGGCTTCGGCATAGGTCTCGGCGACTACCGGATACCGTTCGGCGAGCGCTGCAAGCATGCCCACCGACTGAGCCCCCGGCCCGGGAAAAATCATCCCCAAACGCGACATAGAAAAGGTCGTGATCAAACGATGGCGGCATCATACCCACCCGAAAACCGCTTGGCCACGTGAAAAGCCGGTTTGCTAGAATCCATACTTTGAATTGAGAGCATCACGCGGAGGCTGTTTTGGTCCACGCCGAACTCACCGTGGCCGCGGTTGTGTGTATCGACAACCGGTTTTTGATGGTCGAAGAATTCGCCCACGGCAAGCGCGTCATCAATCAACCCGCCGGTCATGTCGAGACCGGCGAGACGCTGCTTGACGCGGTCGTTCGCGAAACCTTTGAGGAAACCGCGTGGCGTTTTACGCCGACCGGACTCGTGGGCATGTATCACTGGCCGCACGAAGACGGCCGAACCACGTTGCGGTTCGCCTTCTGTGGCGAGGTAGGCCAGCACGCGCCGGAGCAGCCACTGGACGACGGTATTATCGCCGCGCATTGGCTCAGTGCCGAACAATTGAGCGCGCGTGACGATCTGCGCAGCCCGCTGGTCCTTCAGTCGATCGCCGATTACAACGATCTCGAAGCCTTATCGCTGGATCGGGTCAAGCATATTCATGGCCGCTAAAACGACGTCCGCGTTCTGGCAGCGAGCGCCACAGGACACGCGCATCATCGTCGGCTTATCCGGCGGCGTGGACTCATCGGTGACCGCCCTGCGCCTTGTCGAAGCCGGTTACCAGGTTGAAGGCCTGTTCATGTTCAACTGGAGCGAGGACGAAGCCGGACGCTGCCAGGCCGCCGACGATTTCGACGACGCGGCCGCGGTATGCGAGGTGCTCGACATACCACTGCATCGCGCCGACTTTTCGCGTGAGTACAAGGCGCGCGTGTTCCGTTATTTTCTCGACAGCTATGCCGCCGGCCGCACACCCAACCCGGATGTACTCTGCAACCGCGAGATCAAGTTCGATGCGTTCCTGCATCACGCCGAACGCCTGGGTGCCGATGCGATCGCGACCGGCCACTATGCCCGGCTGGTACACGACGAGTCCGGCACGCGGCTTTTGCGCGGTGCCGACCCCGGCAAGGATCAGTCGTATTTCCTGTCAGCCGTCCCCATGGCCGCACTCGAACGCACCTTATTTCCGCTGGGCGACACCTATAAAGCCGATGTGCGTGCCATCGCTCGCGACGCCGGCCTTCCGATCCACGACAAACCGGACAGCACCGGCGTATGTTTCATCGGCGAGCGTGATTTCGAGGGATTTCTGCGCCAGTACCTGTCCGGAAAAGCCGGTCCGGTACGCGTATCCGGCGGACCGCTGGACGGCAAAACCATCGCCGAGCACGCGGGGTTGATCTATTACACGATCGGTCAGCGACGCGGGCTTGGGCTCGGCGGCGTCAAGGGGGCATCCCAGGCGCCTTGGTTCGTTGCCGCCAAGGATCTGAACACGGATACGCTCTGGGTAACACAAGATCACGATCATCCAGAGCTTGCGCGTATGTCGCTGACCACCTCGGCACCGCACTGGCTGATCGATTCGCCGCAATTGCCGCGCCGCTGCACGGCTCAGGTACGCTATCGTCAACAAGCGATCGACTGCCGTGTCGACGCGGGCCCCGATGGAGGTCTGACAGTACACTTCGATCGACCGCCGCGAGCGATCGCGCCCGGCCAATATGCGGTTTTCTATGATGACGATCATTGCCTCGGCAGCGCCGAGATCGTCGCAGCCGGCCATTCAGAACTCGAGATCCCTGCCAGCGCATGAGTGAACAATCCACGCACCCACTGCGCGACCAGGCGCTATCCCTGGCCGGCGTCGCCCAGTTTGCGCTCTATGCGCACGAACTCGCGGCCGACGGGCGCGATACGCCCCAGCGGCTGGAAATTGCCAAGCACGCGATCTTCTGTACCGATCCGAACAGCGTGATCGAAGTCTATGGCGACCTATCCAGTGTGGGTGATGGCATCGCCTACCTGAAGCGCCAGCTCGCGGGTGAAAAGCCCGATCAGAAATCAGCACTCATCGCCCGCTATATCGGCCAGCTTCTGCGCCTGTCGGGCGCATTGATCAAGGATGACGCGGCACTCAAACGTCTGCGCGGCGCCATCGACCGTGCTCGCCTGGCTGAGCCGGCCGAAGTTCCCACCATTCTCGACGATGCCTATCGGGACAGTATCAGCCCGGCGAAGCCGCGCATCATGCTGCATGGCCATCCAACCTATCTTCAGAACGAAGCGATCCAGGCACGCGCACGCACCCAGCTGATGGCCGCTGTGCGCTGCGCGATCATGTGGCGACAGTGCGGTGGCGGTTTTATTTCGCTGTTTTTCCGCCGCAAGGCGCTGCTGAAATCGCTCGAAAACATTGGCCCGCGCGCGCCGGTGCGCTAGTAAAAACGGCCACGAATCACGCCGCAGGCGCCGTGCGACATGATCGACAAGTGCTTTCGTCTGCAGCCAATGCCGCGAAAAAGCTATACTACGCGGCGCTTTTAAGTGTCCGGATAATTACCGGACCGAAGATCCACCGAGTGTCTTTGGAGAACAAAACCTATGACGGACAGTTTCAATACACGTGCGCAGTTCACTGCCGGTGATCGCAGCTTCGACTATTTTAGTTTGCCCAAACTGCAAGAGCAGTTTCCGGGCATCGCGAAGCTGCCCTACGCGCAGAAGATCCTGCTCGAGAACCTGCTCCGCCATGAGGACGGTTCCAACGTCGATGCCGACGATATCAAGGCGCTCGCGAACTGGGACGCCAAGGCCGAGCCGGATACCGAAATCGCGTTCACCCCGGCCCGTGTGGTCCTGCAGGACTTCACCGGGGTGCCGGCTGTTGTCGACCTGGCCGCCATGCGCGATGCCATGGCCAACCTCGGCGGCAGCCCCGACAAGATCAACCCGCTGTCGCCGGCCGAACTCGTGATCGACCATTCGGTCATGGTCGACGAATACGGCACCGACAAGGCGTTCGATCTGAACGCCAAGCTTGAATTCAACCGCAACAAGGAACGCTATGCGTTTCTGCGCTGGGGTCAGGGCGCGTTCGACAACTTCAAGGTCGTGCCGCCCGATACCGGCATCGTGCATCAGGTCAACCTGGAATATCTGGCCCGTGTGGTCTTCGGTAACGAAGACACCAATCTGGCCTATCCGGATACGCTGGTCGGCACCGACAGCCACACCACCATGATCAACGGCGTGGGCGTGCTCGGCTGGGGCGT
>VMHT01199371.1_pt1 | contig 12886 bp, 19 predicted proteins | sample 4693611 | NCBI WGS metagenome assembly VMHT01 (sample SAMN12280063, study PRJNA550983) | marine metagenome | isolation source: seawater sampled from same location over 5 years 0.02-0.2 micron viral filtrate | place: USA: collected off the coast of southern California halfway between the port... ... | reverse complement strand
CTACAACTTGACCTGTTAGGTCTTTGTTATGCCATCTAGTCATTACCACAACGATAGCACCATTAGGCTGTAAACGCTGTCTAGGACCAGATGTGTACCATTCATAGGTACGATTAAAAACATTTATGTCTGAACTTGCACCTTCTTGCTCAGAATGAGGGTCATCAATGATTAAGAGGTCAGCACCTTTACCAGTAACTGCACCACCTACACCGATAGCGAAATATTCTCCGCCTTTATTCGTATTCCAACGACCAGCAGCCTTAGAATCCGACTGCAAACTAACATTGGGGAATATTTTCTTGTAATCTTTACTATTAACTAGGTTTCTTACCTTTCTACCAAAGCCAACAGCTAACTCTGCGGTATGTGCTGTTTGAATTATCTTTTTTTCTGGCTGACTACCTAAAAACCAGGCTGGTAATAAGTAAGAAGCGAACTCTGACTTAGTATGTCTAGGCGGCATATTGATGATTAAGCGTTTTAACTCACCTCTTGCTACCCTTTCAAACGCATCAGACATAATCTTGTGGTGGGGTCCTTCTATAAACGCACTCCAAACCTCTTTAACGAAAGCCATGTACTCATCAGCACACTTCTCTCTGGATTTGGCATCCTCTAATTCATCTAATAAACCCAAAAGTTCTTTCTTCTCATCCAAAGAAAGGTTTTGTACTTGGCTTAATATTGAATTACTCATACATCTCCTATACTTACTGGTAGGTAGATACTTCTTAAACTAAAAACTAAGTAAGTAAATACCAGATAGTTAAAATAGTAGGTACATACTGTACTAGTAGGTACATACTGGATGCAAATCACGCTAGATTTTAACATAATTGCACATCTTCACAGGAAAAACAACCATTTTTATAAAATAATGGGGGGGGTCTAGGGACCCTAGGGGTCTTTCCTAGAAAAAATTATATATCATATGTATAAATAACGCTATCAAAATGCAATATAGGGGTACCCCTTGGAAAATTAGGTCATATTATGAGCAGATCACTATGTATATATGATAGTCAGATACCCAATATCCTATAGGGGGGTTGGGGGTCGCTCTATATGATAATCTGATATAAAGAAGATGGGTCTACTCTTCCTTAGCTCTTAATAATTCTGCAATTCTGTCCTCTATATCAGCTTCTACTTCATCTGATGATCTAGCTTCTTTTGTTTCTATAACATCACTGAAGAGAGCTACAGACTTTCCTAGCAACTCTAATGCTCTAATCCTAGATGCATCGCTATCTGACTCTTTAGACTCTTTATATAGTTGATCTATGACATAGTTCCTTGTCCTGAGCGAGGAAGCTACTACATTGACCTCTTTACGCTCTAATGCCCTATGAATACTTTGGGCTATCTTAGGGTTCGCTACGAGCTTGCTAGCTTCGACTTCTACCCATTTAGGTATCTTCCCATGCTTCGTTAAAGTTACATCGTAGACCTTGGCGTATGCTTCTTTATAGCTACCTAGTTTTCCCTTGATGATCTCGTCTACAAATTGGCGTTGCTTGATAGTTAGCTCAGGTTCTTTTTTCCTAACTACTTTGAGGTTTGGTTTGTCTTTATCCATGGATAAATATTAAACCTTTTGGATTGATTTGGTAATGCTCACAAAGTGCTAGCAGATACCATGAACTGGTTAATATTTAATATGGTGTTGAGATCATGTGTAGAGTATGTATAATGGGACAACAACAACTAAAACAGGAAATTGCCTATTTGACATATTTAACGACTACCAAGCAGAGCATTACATTATTAAGATGTGAACTTGGTTGAGGGTCTTCAGAATTACCCTCGAGGATTAGAAGCCTATAAACTCATTACCATCAGAACATGGGGACAAAACAAAAGACGTACCTGATGACTAGCTGAATGAGAGGCTACGAGGCGTTAACGATAATTTGACCGCTCAAGACTGTCCTCCAACAGTCCCTGAATTAACAGGCTGAATGAGTATCCAATTATTGGGTACAAGAAACTTAATCTATGGAGGATTAATTATGAAAGAACTAATAGCGATATTGAAATTAATAGAATGTGAAGCAACTAATACTCTAATCCTAGATGAATCACTGCTTGAAGGTGCAAAACAAGATATCAGTGATTTTTTAGAACTGGCTGTTTTGATTTCTAAGGCTGATAAAGATGAGAATGGAGATGTATCACTTGGAGGTGATATTTCTAAGTGGATGTGCGAACAAGATACTGCAATAGTAGATGATGCAATGACTTTCATTACTCATAAAGATCATTTAAAAAGAGCTGAGTATGAATGTGGATTTAGAACTTACTATTAACCAACTGATGATTAGCTGAGATGCTATGAAAACATCCCAATGATTGGGGTGTTATTGGTGCTATCAATCAGATAGCAAATAACTAAAACTTATAAAATACTTGGAGGTATTAATTATGTTTAAACCAAGCGAAGCGAAGACATCATGTCTACATATATTGAAGGGAAGTAACATTCCATTCTTGATAGGTGGAACTGGTGTTGGAAAGTCCGCGATTGTTAAAGAGATCGCGGAAGAACTGGCGGATGGAAGAGAATTAACTGATAGCGTTAATCCTAAGAAAGATGAATTTGGATTCATTTCTTTTAGATTGGGATTAGTTGAGTCAATTGATCTTGGAGGTCTGCCATATATCGAAGATGGTATGCAAAAGAAAGCATTTCTAGGGAATCTCCCAAGGGATGGTGAAGGTATATTTTTCTTAGATGAATTTGCTCAGGCTCATGGAAGTGTACAAGCTACCATGGGACAACTGTTAGACCCTAAAGGGAAAGATGAAGAGCGAAGAATTGGCGACTATGTCTTTCCAAAAGGTTGGAAGATTGTCTTAGCGGGTAATAGAAGCACTGATAGAAGTGGTGCTAATAAAATCCTTAGACATTGCCAAGATAGAACTACCGCTGTGCAATTTACTCACGATGTAGACGATTGGTTAGCGTGGGCAGATAAAAATGATGTTGATCTAATGGTGCAAGCCTTTATCCAATACATGCCACAATTATTGTGGGAATTTGACCCTAAAGATACTAATCCACAGCCTAGTCCAAGATCATGGGTTAGATTGAGTGATACGTTGAAGACTGAGCCACCTAAACAGTTGATGCAAAAATTGTTTGAAGGTGATGTTGGACAATCTTGTTCTATTGAATTGATGAGCTTCTTAGCCTTAAAGAATGATGTGCCTAACTTAGGTGATATCTGTAAGGGTAAAGATGTTGATATCGTTGATTCCGCAGGATTATGCTATGCAACTACAATTGCCTTAGTTAATGTGATTAGCCAAGCTAATGAAAATAATGTTTATGATTATTTTGATAATGCTCTTAACTACATTAAACAATTAGCAACTGTAGAGTTCTCTATATTCTTTGTTAGAAAACTAACTAGTCTAAAGTCTGAATTGAAAGATACAGATACTTATTCTCAGTTTAAGATCGAGAATCAAGATTTAGAGATATAGCAAAAGCATTTGCGGTGAAGGAAATATTTATTATTAACTGGTAAATATTCCTTTTCCGCGTCTGTCTTGGGATGTGTATCCCAACTGATGAGATCAAAAGATCGAAACAGCAAACTTTTATTACTTGGAGGTAATATGAATAAAGAAAAAGAAAATAGTAATACTTTGTCGCAAAATGCTACTTTGGTTCGTTTAAATACGAAACATCCTAGTGGCGTTAAATCAGACAAGTATCTAAAAGATGGTCTTGCAATAGAACAAGAAGCGTTAAGAGAATCATTGCATGTTGCGAAGTATATATTTGGTAAAGATACCAATAAGTATTTCAGAAGAATTATTAATCAATTCAGAAACAATGTGTACTACCCTTTAACAGTCCCTTGGGATGACAATACAAGTGATTGGGATGGGAAGGTTCTAAGCGGATGGAGACTTTGTCCTAACCGCGAACTTGATACGCTCATGGATAGAGTTAATCAAGCTAAAGTAGATTTTGAGAAGGAAGTAAAATCTTTTCTTGATAACTACGATGACATTATCGAAGCTAATAGAATTAAGTTAGGTAAAGCGTTTGATATTAGCGATTATCCAACTGTTGAAGAAGTGGCTACCAAATTCAGATTTGATTTTGAATTAGGCACTGTCCCACGATTTAACAGTAACGATATCAGGCTGAATGTATCTGAATCAATTCGAAAGAAGATTGAGAAGGATGCCTTGAAGAGAGCTAATAAGAATGTTGAAACTATAGCAAGAACTACTGTTGAAGCACTGCTTGAATCTGTAGGACATTTAGCTGATAAGTTAAAGACGTATGACCCTAAGAGTAAGCAAAAGGGAGGGTTCTTTAAGAATTCAAGTTTTGATAAATTGCGAAACTTTTTAGATACTTTACCTAGTATAAATTCAGATATATTAGGTAATGATAAAGCTATTGCTGATGCTCATCAAAAACTGGTGAGTGTATTTGCTTCCATCAATGATGTTGATGCTCTTAGAGATGAAACTGATTATGGTGCAAGCAAGCGGAAGCAGATTGCAGATGATTTGGAAGAATCTATTGATGATCTAAAAGGCGATTTTCTTGACAATGTATTTGGCAAGTAAACCTTAACCATGACCAAGTAGGGAAAAGATATATAACTGGTAAATATTTTTTCCCTATGCGGTTATTTCTGTATTGCGATGTGTATCGCAACTGAAGATTAGGAAACTATGAAACAGGAATTATATTAATACTTGGAGGTATTATGAATAGTGAAGATAGAATAATAAAAGCTCGAGCTAAGTTGATGAAAGGTAATGTTGGTATGGCTACCATGCTTCTTAACCTTGAATTGATTGAAGCTAGTGAGCGATGTGAAACTATGGCTACTGATGGTGTCAATATCTATTGGAATGATGAATTTGTTAAGACTTTAACTGATGAAGAAATCCAAGCGGTACTGGTGCATGAAGCTAGCCACGTTATATGGGAACATCCATTACGACTGGCTAAAAGAAATCATATGATATGGAACATAGCAACTGACTATGTTATCAATGCATGGATTTCTTATGACCTATCAATGGAACTACCAAAAGATGGTTTATTAGATCGTGTTTATCATGGGAAATCCGCAGAACAAGTTTATAGGATTTTAACCAATGATGACGATGCTCTAAAAAATGCCATGGAAGAGATGGAAAGCAAAAGCGAAGATGATTCTAAAGATGAGTCTGAGTCTGATACAAGCTCTTCAAATAGCGGTAATGGTGAAGAAGAATCTGAAGAAGAATCTGAAGGTAAATCTGAATCAAGCGATGGTAATGCAAGTGGTAAATCCTTAATGGATGAACTAGCAGATATGAAACCATCAATGGGTGAAGTATGGATGCCAACTGATGAAGATGGTAAAGAATTATCTGATGCAGATATTTCTGAGATAAGAGAAAAGATCGAAAGAACACTTGTACTAGCTAATAAGTTGGAAGGTGTCTCTAATGATGGAAGCTCTAATTTAGGTGGTGTTATGAAGAATTTAAGTCAATGCAATGTGGATTGGAAAGAAGCATTAAAAGACTTATTAACATCCGCTATAAGCAACAATCCTACTTGGTCTAGGTTAAACAAAAGACATTCTTGGAGAGGTGTCAATTTACCTAGCCATGATAAAGAACCGCATGGTGGCGAAATTGTCGTTGCTGTAGATACAAGTGGTTCTGTAACCCAAGATGAACTCAACATTTTTGCTACTGAGATTCAAAACTTATGTGATGAATGTGGTATTGAAAAGATAAGAGTTTGTTATTGCGATACTAGTGTTAGAAAAAATACTAGTGGTGAGTGGTGGGATGAATTCGAGTTAGCTGATGGAGAACTTGAACTTACATATAGAGGTGGTGGCGGAACTAGGTTTGACCCACCCTTTAATTTGTTTAATGACTATACAGAAGATACAGAAGATGTAATTGCCTTTCTGTATTTTACTGATGGTTTTGCAGATGTAAGTCCTGATGTTGAACCTGATGTACCAGTAATATGGGCATTGAGTGAAGACTCTAACTCTTATTATGGCAAACATTATCATGATTACCCTTTTGGAGAAAAGGTGTATATAGATATGACGAGTTTGTAATTGTAGGAAACGATATGAAAGGTAGGTTTTTAGGGTATGTTATGCCCTTGCCTACCTTGAGATCGTTTAATAGAGAGCTTCTCAGGGTGTCGATTTTGACCAAACTGTATAGAAAATGTGTATTTTCTACTGATGATTGCCAAAAGGCATGAAACAGTTTATTAACTTATTCAATTACTTGGAGGTAATATTATGAATAAAACAAACGAATATGTTTATGACATTGAGGAATATTCTCAAGATACTAGACATTATCAATTGGTATCAAATGTAAAACTTACTCATGATGAAGTTAGAAACATTTATCAAGAATCAGATGATGACAATACAGTTGAAATTAATTTAACTAAGTATGTTGATTGGTCTGATGAAAGATTTACAGATGATGAAATTCTTAACAAAATCAAAATATGTGGTGTCTTTAAAGGCACTGAATATGGCGATGATTGTCAACTTGATATAACAGGAGAACTTGAACATGAATAACGATAATAGAGCTTTGTTAGAGGTAGTTGTAAGAGTCTTTACTGGCACTTGTAACGAAATCTATACAAAGATAGATAGGAAGTCTGAGAAATCTACTGACGATGTATTGTTAGTCAAAGCATTTAATACTTTGGTTAATATGAATCAAGATATCTTAGATACTTTGTACCCTGAAAGATCAGAAATGAATCTTCCTAAACCTAAACATCTTGCTTTCAGAAAAGATAACGAGATCGTAGAAGTTGAGGTTGAACTATGAGTAAATTTATAACTATAGTTTCTTCAATGGGTATCATTGGATTTCTTTTCCTAGGTCTTACTTGGGGAGAGGGTTTAATTCATCAAGAATGGATAGCAAGATTTGATTATCTGATTATGTTCTTTAGTGGATTTGGCACTGCAATGTGTCTGTCAATCCTTTTATTTGTGGAGGTCGACTAATGAGTATTATTTTTGATAATTACATTGATGATGATGGGAAGGTTGATGAAAAACTTACTCTTAATTCTATTGGATTTGCTTGTCTAACTGAAGATATTGAAAATCTTGTAAATAAATATACTGGGATTGAAGATTCTAGTTTTATGAAATGTGCGGAGATAAGATTGGATATTATGGATTTAATTCATTCAATCATTAATAAGGAGAAGTAATTTTTGTTTATGTTAGAGGAAGAGAAATGATATGACTAATATAAATAAAAACTCTATCGATAGGATAGAGAGGGGTGTTCCATTACCTAGCAACAGAAGTGGAAAAACTGGTTGGATGCAATTAGCTAGAAATATGCAAATTGGAGATAGTGTTCTTTTAGAAAATATAAAAGAACTTTATTTAATGAGAACTGCTATGTATAAACTTAGATATAGCACAACTTTCCAACAACTAGAAAATGATAAGTATAGAATTTGGAGAACTAAATAAACTTATCTTTTATTAAGGCGGTAACTACTTAGGTGGTTATCGCCTTTTTTTTTGGTCTGAAAAAACACCACATAGTTTTGTGTGGGCTAGACTTGGAAGAATATTTACTGGTATATTGTTTTTATTGATTGTTTTTGATAGTGATTACTAGCGTGCTTCCAGCGTACTAAAAAAATATTTACTGGTAAATAAAATTTGCATAAATCTGTGGATAAACTGTGGATAAAACTTGCATTATGCAATCCTTGGTAGTAATATATGTTTCATATTCATCAAGAATATAACCTCCATAACTTGATATAAGTTTAAAAGGGATAGTTTCAAAGCTGTCCCTTTTTTTTGTCTGTCGTTTGATCAAGAAAGATAGTCTGTTAGATAGTCTAAAACAATAACACAGGAGTAGGTCTTGAATCCGTTGGAAAGACAATAGACTGGTAAATATTTAATTTTTCTTTACGGCAGGAGGAAAGAACACTGCTGTAGGTTTTGTTCCACATGGAACAATTACATTTCACTTTGATAGCATAATGCATTATAATTATTACTTATGTTTGCAGTAATAAGACACACTTTTGATATTAATAAAAACGATATCGACAATATGTATGGCGATTGGAAACATTATGTATGGCTATTTGAAAGTGAGGTAGATGCTATGGCTTATGCCATTAGTCTATTAGATGACCCTTTACTAAAAGCTAACGCTGAATACATGGAACATGCTATAGAGATGTTACATGAAAAAAGGTTTTGGCAAATTGGTAGAGAGAGTGTTGCGATTGGTAAAGTAGCTGAAAGTCCAACGATAGTCTACGAGGAGAAAGAAGATGAAAAGTCTATTCATTAGATGTTCAGAGGAAACCTACGAACTGGCACATGCCTTAGCTAAAAAAGAAAACAGATCACTAAACAAACAGATCATTCATATGATACATAGTTTAGCTGACGATAAGGATGTGAAAGTGGAACAAGAAGTACAAGTAACACCAGTTGAAGCTATAGCTTCTGAGCCTAAATGGGGTTTAGAAAAGCTTGTTCAAACAAAGAAACAGGATTCGTCTGACCAATAAACCAAAAAGTTAGTAGTGCATTAGAGCAATCTTGCATTACTAACAATTCTTTCTCGCCAATACTCTTGGGGTTCTTTACCATAATAGACCAAAAAATCTTTTCTTTCTTGTAACCACATTCTTCTATTAGTTTCTTTTGTGATTTAATTAAAACTACTGACCTTGGTGGAGGCTGAACAGAACTATGACTGGTAAATATTCCTTCTCCCAGCCCAGAACTTTTTCCCAAAGCACCACTTCTTACTATCAATTCTAAATACTTATTGCAAACATTATGTTGCTGTGCAGTAAGAGATTTTTCTAAAAAGGTTTTGTCTATGATGTGTTGATCGCATACAACTGCTCTACCCACATTACTATTACCTATTTTTGTAATAGTTACAGAGTGTCTTTTATGGGTATAAGGGTTTCCTATGTCATTAACTTTCAAACTCTTAGATGTCCCAATCAAAGTTGTCCTCAATTTCTTCTGCTTCTGCATAACGACCATTTATTGGATTAAATGTCATATTAACAGACCCCATCTTACCTTGCCAACCCCAACGAGCTTTCCAGTTATGTATCTCAACACCACTTTCCGATCTATAAATAGTCAATCCTGTATCTGCCTTACTAAACCATGCCATTGAACCACTTACATCTACACCAGTACAAACATTCTTCTTCCCATCCCTGACGAATGGTTTAGTTGGATGAGCTACAAAGAAGACTAAGATGCCATGTTGTTTTGCAAAGAGTTGAACCTTAGTCAACATATCAGAAACTACATCAGTACCTAAACCAGTCTTTTGTTCGTTTTGTATAAAGTTAAAAGGGTCAATGACTAAAATCCTAACCCCATATCTCATCACCGCACTTGCACCTTTTTCTAAGATGTTTTCTATAGTTGGCATACCGCCATCTTGGTAATCTTGGAATAGTATGTTTTCTTTAATCCATGATTGTGCATAGTCTTTTTCTTCTTGATTCATTCTTTCGTTTTGTCCTTCAAAGAATGGTTTACCAACTAATAGCTGAGACAACTGAACCGCATGAAGTTGTACTGGCTTTTCAAAAGAACAGTAGCATGTCTTCCAACCATTGTTCCTAGCGACATTGATAATTAACTGGTCTATAAACGCTGACTTACCATCACCTGGATATCCTGTTACTACAACAAGATTTGGAGTAGACAAAGTAAAGATTTTATCTACTGTTGGATATCCTGTAGACACACCAGTAGGCATACCTTTTTCGTAAAGGTCTTGGAACTCATCTGCATAATGATCTAAATTGTTTAGACCATGAAGAGGTATAGGCTCTGCACCTAGCACTAACTCTCTTAACTTTTCTGCACCATGCTCAATAAGAACATCGTTAGCATCTTTACAATTAAGAGTATTCATACGATAACACCTAGCCTTGTTGAGCCTGCGAGATAACTCATCTGCTAGTATGTTTCCATTATCATCTGAATCAGTTGCAAGTATTATCCTTTCAATGCCTTCAAACTTTTCTCTATCATTCCATACATACTTAAATCTTCCATCTTCACTTGGGTCAATCTTGTCATCAGTCCTCTTATTGGGCGCACCATTGGGAACTGAGTAACATCTTACATTTAACACCTTATCAAAAGCAGTTTGTATGGCTAAAGTGTCCATCTCACCTTCAGTTATTATGATTGCATCTTCTACTGTTGGAACACTTACATCAGTTACTTGCTTACCCCATAGCCTTTGTGCATTTCCTTCCCACCAAAAAGTCTTACTTCCATTTGCTGATCTGTATTTCACAGCATCAACTTCGCCATTCTGCTCAAAAGAAAAACCAATGACTGGTTTATTATTTTTTTCAGAGATAACACAGCCAATGCGTTCTGCCACCTGTGGACTAATATGCCTATCCTCTAACCATTTTGCTGACGCTGAATCTAGATCATTTTTTGGTATTGACTTTGGTTTAACTGGCTCTGCTTTTTTGACACTCTTAACTACATTCATAACTGTTCCTTCTTTCCTTGGTATTAATCCATTCGTGCCACAATGATGACAATGATATACGACTTTTTCACTATCAATGTTTACTGATAATGGCTTATCGTGTTTATTTTTTGTTCTTTCGTTTTGGCACTCAGGACATGGAATCTTATGTTGACCTTCCTTCATTCCACTTGTTCTTGACTGATTGTTAATATGACTTAAAAAGTCTCTTTTTTCCATTTCACTATTGACATACATTTTAACCTCCTTAAACTGTATATAATTACTAGTAGGTAAATACTTACTAAATTAATTAAAACAGTAGGTATATCTACCTACTATATATACTACTTACTACCTATTCTAAAAAAGTTATCAACTAGATTACAGATGTCTTCTGCTAGCTTCTTCTTTGATAGTATTGGGTAATCATTTAATTCTCTAACTGCATAAACAATAACATCAGCAACAAGCTCATTTCGTTTACATAGATTAGTAAAATCATCAGACTCAAAGTATAATTTAGCTTCATTAGAAGTTTTAGGATGCTTACTAGCTATATCTCTTATAGCTTGCTTGACTACCAAACCATCTAAAGTTTCTATATCTTTTTGAGTTGCTTGATTCATTCATTAAGTCTAAAACATTACTTGCACTTAATCAACACATCAATTAAACTTTACCTACACACTATCAAAAACTGGAGGGTATATGACAGCGTTAGATGAAAAAGAAATACTGGTATTACAAGTATTACTAGACAAGATTAACCCACAACAAATGGCACATCTAAGAAATCTATTAGCAATAGATCATAAGTATATTAATGCGTTATCAGTAAAATTAAATTTTTTACCAAGAGGAAATCAACAATGAAATTTGAAATTGAGGAAGGCATACCTGTGCCAAGACCAGTAGGCAAACCTAGAAAATATGACATACCTTTAGAGGATATGAAGAAAGGCGATCACATTAAAATAGATATGGCTAAATCTAAAATAGCTAAAGAGGTTAAGATCATTAGAAATTTTGCTCTCAGACTTACACATAAGAAACCTGAGTATAAGTTTACTATAAGACAACTTGATGATGGTGTTGGTATTTGGAGAGTATAGAGTGGCTAAGATAATAGAGATGTTAAGTAAAGAAGAAAAGGCTAAGGTGCAAAAGGTACTAGATGCAGTAAAAGAAAAAGCTAGAAAAAAAGAAACTTGGCAAGAATATTACGCTAGATCAGAAGAACAAAACAAGGAAGAGAAAGGTAAGTGAAATATACGAACAAGCACAATGTACCCCAAGAGATTATTAATGCAGTCCACAATGATAACTACACTAGGGGTAAAGCAACTATCTCAGTAACAGGTTTATTGCAACCACCAAAGATCAGACTACTGGCAAACGAACATCAAGATGATCTTGTAGTAGATATATCAGATGAGATATGGAAGTTACTAGGACAATCAGTACACACAATATTAGAAAGAGCAAACGAGAACAATAAAGACACAATAACAGAACAAAGAATGTTTGCTAAGGTAAACGAATGGACTATTAGCGGTCAGACAGACAGCATAGATATAAAGGACAACATATTAAAAGACTACAAGGTTACTTCTGTATGGTCTGTTGTCTCAGCAAAAAAGGATGGTAAGGCAGAATGGGAACAACAACTAAATCTATATGCTTGGCTCTATCGTCAGAACCTCGGAAAGAATATTGACCAGTTAAATATTATTGCTATCACCAGAGACTGGAACAAGAACCAGTATCTCAGAAGTGGAGGCGATTATCCACCATCACCAATATCAGTAATCAAAGTTAATTTATGGACAAACGAAGAACAAGATGCGTTTGTTAAAGAAAGAGTTTCAATTCATCAAGATGCAGAAGTAGGTTATCTCATAAGTAATGAGCTACCTTTATGTACTGATGCGGAAAGGTGGAGAAGGAAAGATACTTATCGTGTGGAAAAGAAAGGTAGAAAGTCAGCTCTCAGAGTGCTTGATACCCAAGAAGAAGCTGATAAGTGGATGGAGGGACACAAAGACATTGATTTACTATCTGTTGCTTTTGCTAAAGGCGAGTGTATTAGATGTGCTAATTACTGTGATGTGTCTGAATTTTGTAAACAACATAAAGAGGAAGGTATAAATGGAGAATAAAGAAAAACTTAATTATGGCAATGGATTTAACGATACCAATTCCATAGTGGTTATATGGGCAATAGAAGATGTTAGGTGTGTTATTGATGATAACGACTGGAACTTAAAACTTACTGATGATGAGTGCATGGAAGTATTAAATTGTGTAGAGCGAAACCATGATGCTAACTGGG
>VMHT01102861.1_pt1 | contig 12886 bp, 15 predicted proteins | sample 4693611 | NCBI WGS metagenome assembly VMHT01 (sample SAMN12280063, study PRJNA550983) | marine metagenome | isolation source: seawater sampled from same location over 5 years 0.02-0.2 micron viral filtrate | place: USA: collected off the coast of southern California halfway between the port... ... | reverse complement strand
TTGTCATATCCAGACACCTTCCTAGATTTTCGGGGTGTGGGGGCTGCTTGAAGCTCCTCAAGTTGAGCTTGTACCTTAGACCGGGGTTGCCGAGGTCTGAAGTTGCCACTCTCTAGGCGTCCTTCAAGCTCAGAAATTTTATCAGCTTTTTTCTGCTGATTGCTTTCTATCATCCGATTATAACCGGACTCTTTTCCACGGCGACCTTGCATTACAGGTTTCGGGGAACTCTTAGGTCTGTTCTGGTATTTTTTTCTCGTTGGAGCTTTTTTCATGGTTTATTCCTATGCACCCACTTAGCCGCACCACCATGTATCAGGTGGCGCGGATCAAAGTGATTTAGCTGAATGTTACACCAAGGGCTTCTCCAAGCTCTTGGACAGAGATAGTCTTAACCTTCTGCTCAGAGACATCAAAAACTTGAACGAGGTCTGCTCGTGCAATTTTTACGGCATCTGAAACGTCAGAAGATGTGAGGTCGTCACCCGCAAGGGTTTCGATAGTTGGTGCGTCGTCTAGAGTAGGCATGACATACTTAGGGTTAGCCGTAGCAAGAGAGGGGTGGGGTTACCACCCCTCTCAAACTAAGCGGGTTATTACGCAGCGGGAGTTGTGGAGGTCCGCTTGAACAGGATGACAAAACCGAAGTCGGTCTTGATCGGCTTGGTCGCGCTGGCGAGAACGCCACGGAAGAAACCGATAGTGCCGTCAGGGTTGGTGATCTCGTTGGGGATGTTCGTCCACTTGAAGTCACCACGGTAGCTGACAGGATCGAAGGAGATACCTTGCGCTCCGCTGAACGGATTCGGGATCTGAGACTCACAAACGTGTGGGTGGATCACGAAAGCTGCTTCGTATTCAGCAGACTCGTAAGCACTGTTTGGAGTGGTCACACCACTGGAAACCGTGTAAGGAAGAACGCGGGTAACCGAATCCCCAGACAGGGTGAAGCGAGGTGAGAGGTCATCGACGAGGTGATAGAAACCACGGAAGGATTTCTCAACACCGAGAGGTGCGATGAGGTCACTGACCTTGCTGTTGTTATAACGAACATCGTCGCGGAAACCTGCTTCGGTCTGAAGCTGGTAGGAAGCCTCAGAACTCAGCACAAGGCCAAACACGGGGCGACCGTTCTCACGACCGTAAGCCTCATTACCAGCACCCTTGCGGACGAGGTTGAAGTAAGACTTGTCGAGGAGAGCGTTAGAGATGTTACTTGTAGGAGTAGTAACTCCGCTACCGACAGCACTGAGGTCAACTGTGCCGGAAAGCTCAGTACCTTCAAAGCCGGACTGGATAGCAGTTCCAGAAGCAACAGCACCGATGTAGCTATCAGCAACTTTCGAGAACTCATCACGGTAGCGATTCTCCCAAGTGTATCGGGTAGACTCAGCCATGTTGTCCATGATGGCACGAAGCTGTTCCTGACGGTGAGCGGCGAAGCGGAGGTCTTCCAGCGAAATGCGTGGGGACTCGATCACTGCTCGGTCGATGTTGTATTTCTTGAGTTGCTTGGAGAACTGAACATACGAACGGTTATCCACGGCAGAACTAGGGCCACCAGTTCCGCGACCACCCTGAACATCATCAGCAGCGTCCTTGAGGGGCTGTCCGAGGTCAGAGGTGTCGAAAGAGTTGGCGGATGCATTCAGAGTTCCGAGTGCAGACCAGTTAACACCAGCAGTATCACCAGCAGAGTCGGTAGTCGGGATAGCCCGATCATACACGAGGGTGCTGAGTTGATATCCCATCCCATCCGGGAAGGAAGTTTGCTTCATCAGATCCATCCACGCAGAAGTGTGGACAGTCCGGGTGTATACATCTTGGTTGATTCGGTTGGCTTCTTCAGCCAGAATCGTATTAATTGCAGTGGTTCCTGCGGAACCGAGGTCAAATGTTGACATGATATAAAACGGGGTTGTGGTTTAGATGTGCTAGTGAGTAATACAATAGCGTTCTAGGACCGTCTTTGACCGCTTTAGAACTACTTATAAGGCTAGAGCAACCGGAAAGTCTTCGACGAGTTTTAGAGTTAGTAAGTCAATAGAACTATTTTATGGCTAGAGCAACCTGACAATCTATCTCGATTTTAAACACTAAAACATTAATTAAGACAAGAGTCAATAAAAAAAATACCCCCTAAGACTTTAGCCTTAGAGGGTATTTTTGGTTTGGGGTAGCGAATCCTTAAGTCGGACTCGGTGCATGAAAAATACTACCCACCAAGTGCTGCATTGACCCGATCAAGGAACCCTCCTTCACCCTTCGACGAGGGGTTGCTACTGGGCATTGAACCCCGAACCGTGGACCCTGATCCCGGCTCTGCGTCCTCATAGTCACTGAGTCGGTCGGTTACGGTCTCTAGTTCACGTTGCAGGGACAAGTATTCACGGATCACGGAGGGGAACAGCTTCGACACGGCAAAAGCGTATTGCTGGTCCACCAAGTGAGTATCCATTGGGTCAACGGAGGCTACTTCCTCAGTAAGGGCTTCCATGTCTACCCCATCCATGTCCTTGATGAAAGGGATCTTCTCTTGGATTCGGCCTAGCACGTTCTCAGTCACGATAGAACGCTCTTGTGCCCTTTGAGCAGCTTCATGGTTCCTCCGCTCCTCTTCAACAAGCTCGGCCTCTCTGAGGGCTTCCTCTGCGTTCTGGAACAACTCTCCTTGGCGATCAAAGATCTCATCGACATACTTGATCTGATTCAGCATCTCAGCCTGAATACGAAGTGGGGCTGTAGCAAGTAAAGACTCCAATCGCTCGTCTTTCGTGATGTATCGGCTACCATCGGGGTTAGTCTCAGGGGTTTCCTCTACATTCTCTTCTGAAACAAGCTCTATGATCTCATCTGCGTCTAGGTCATACTGGGCAGCCAGAGCCTCGATTGAGGCCACGGTGTCCCGGAGGGGAATATCAATTACTTCCTGATAAACCTGAGACCTCTCAAGATTATTGATCGTGCGATCATTCTCATACTCAGCAATCCGCTCTTGAAGAGCCTCAATCGAATCTTCACCACCACTCAACTCTCGAATCTTGGTCTCATAGTGGTTGGTCTTCTGCCGAAGGTCGTCTAATTCAGAGCGATATTGTTTACGCTCTTCTTTGAGTTGCTTGAACCGTTTTGCAGCCTTGGGTGTCCAATCAGTGAGTTCCGAATCAAGGTCGTCTCCGGGGAGGGGTTCGTCATAGGAATCAGGGGACTCTTCATTCCCCTCTTCTATTACCTCGGCTTCAGGCTCGGGTTGTTGCGTCTCGCCATTGATATTGTTGTCCAAGCTATCCATAGCTCGGTCAATCGCATCCTCGAAACTATTTTCGATGGGTGTTTCTTCTGGTAGTTGCTCCACGGCTGGGATTTCTTCAACCACAGGCTCGGCTACTGCTTCTTGCTCGCTCATATCAGTTATTTAAGGTTACATGATCCCACTCTTCGGGGGCGTTGGTTTTACTAACAGGGAACTTAGTCATCTTAACTAAGTCAGTAAAAGCATCTCTATAACCTGCATACCAAGCCATTCGCAAAGCATTCTGCTCGGGGGCTTGAGCAAGGCTGGAAAAACTTGGACCAGCCGCTTCTTTCAGAGTGGCGGCAGCTTTCAAAAAGGTATCGGAGTTTACGATCTTTCGTAACTCTTCTACAGAGGAAATATCATTGAACCACGCATCCAGATCGACCGGAAGCGTTTTCTTGTTTTTAGACATCAGATTAGATAGGATTTTCTTCCCTGAACTTCAGGGCTGCCTCTGCATCGCGCATAGCTTGCTCTTGGTCAAACTTTTTCTGCTTTAATTCCATTTCTTGCTCTGCTTTCATCTGAGCAATCTGCATCTGGATCTGTGCTTGCTGCATCTTCATCTGGCCGGGAGATAGTTCTTGAGAACCTTCTTGCGCTTCTTGTGCCTCTCCCTCCTGTTGGGCAACGTCCCTCTGCTGCTTCTGAATCGACTTCATCGTATTGTTAATAGCCTCTTCGGCGAATTGCATCACCTGATTAGCAGATGCAACGTCAGCCTCCAGAGACGGGTCAGCGGCAGCAAACTGGAGCGTTTCCGATATGTGCTGGTAGAAAGCCTGTAGAGTGTTAATCGCTTGCATCGGGTCAGCCTGACCTGTGTTAAGAGCCTCGATCAACTGAGCGAGGGCTGGGACGTGAGTCTGCAAGTGGGTTCCATGCATCTCAGTAGACAAGACAGGGACGGGAGACCCTTGATTAAGCTGTTGGTTTTCAAGAAACGCGATCTTGTTATCAACAGTAGTTCTTGGTTCAGTGGTCGCAGGGAGATACCGATTAGCGATCTCGTGCCCCACACTCGAAGAAATGACATCTCGGTCTAGGTTTCGTCGTCCTACTTCGTCGAGTCGGCCATACATTCCTTGAAGTTCACGAAGTGCGACGAGTCGTCCCGCCTTAGACCCGTTACCCACAGAGCGGACTGCTCGTGTTTTGGTGAGGTCTAGACTTCGTACAAATTTTTCATCGACGCCACGCTCAGTGCATCGGCGGAAAAATTCTTTAACAGTGGGGTCACTTTTCTTACTTGTTGTTACTCGTCGGACGATTTCCCTCATCAGTCGAGTCCAAGATGAATAGAATAAGTTCAACGAAGCACCAGAGATCCGTGTATTAATATCAATATCAGAAGCGACCTGCATCTGATTCCTGTATGGTGAACTCTGGCCCGGACCATAAGTGGACACGGTATCTGTGTTCTGTTGTAGCTGTGTGGTGAGGTCGTTGAGGGCTGGAACAACGGCGTTGCCAAGGTTGGGGATAGCTTTTTCTACGATGTTAACGCCGGGGCTTAAGATGGCGTAAGCTCCGTAGTAAGTAAACTGCAACTCGTCCAAAGCTCTCTGGCTCTCGGGCTGAATCATCACAGCAGACCCGAGCATGGCTCCATCTACTAGCTGACAACGCAAACGATTAGAAGTCTGAATGTGAGAAAAGATTCTCTGTCCGAGACCCCGAATACTGTGATACGTGCCATTGCTACCTACGCCGTAGGTGAACATAACGTATGCTTGTTCGGGAGAACTGAACCTACTAATCTTTTTGTATAAGAAATCTTTAGGATTATCCTCCGCACAAATGTAGTGGCTGACTGTTCCATCCATCTCGCGGACCCAAAAATGAAGAACGGGTACTTTCGGATTCTGAATACCTGTGTAGAGGTCGTTGTTTTTAAGTTCAGACTGAATCGCCTCATAATCGGTATACATTGAGCCACTCTCCATGTGGCCCCGGCCTGTAGTCTTCGTGTTAGTTTTGATCACTCGTTTAACTTCGTCCACATTCCAACCAACGGCTTTAGCGGCCTTTTCGTTTTTAATGAAGTGATATAACTCGTGAACTAGGTAGTCCCTGCGACCAACAGCAACGTCCACGGCATCTTCGGATGAGGGGGTCTGGCGCGGGATAAGGAGGTCTGTGAATCCCCCTACACGAAATCTCCAATCTTCGGGTGAGTCGAAGTAGGCAACACCAACACCATGCTTAATGAAAGTTGTACATAGTCTCAGATAACTACTGTGGAACTCGGGCCAAGACCTCATCATGTGGGTCAACTCTTCTGCCACGATACTCTCCATTTCTTGGACTTCAGCGGCCTCGCCTAGAGTTCCGCTGACCTCTACGAGGGTTTCTAAACTAGAATACAAGTCAACATAAGCTGAGAGTGAGATGTCTAGGAACCGCTGTGCTTCCCCGAAGTTTAAATTGGTTTTGAGGGACTGGCCGCTCGCCCGTAATTTGTCGTCATTGTACGGGGAAGCTCCGTCAAACATCGCATCGATTCGGGCACGATTGACTGCTGATTTCTCGTCAGCCTTCCGCAAGGTAGCGTAGATAGACAACGCACTCTTAACATCCCGGAGGCGGGTTTCGACGGGCTTACCTTTGTCGTCTAGATTCTCTAAATCCAGCGCGTCCACCCCAGTAGGCTTTTTATTTAGCATTATGGACCGTAGTTTAAATTTTTGGTGTTGTCAAAAATTTAAGACTGCTCTCCCCACGTTTCTTCGAGGATACGAACTGCCCTTTTGATGCTCGTTTTGCCTTCCTCATCAGTCAGTTTGTAGTAAAGGCTGCCGTGGTGCATTCTCTCCTTCAACTGAAAAGGTGTCTTTCTACCTCTTCGGTTGCTTTTGTAAGGCTTCATGCGCCACGCTACGCCCTCTTTAGTCATACCATAAGAAGGGTATCCGGGAATCTCTCTGACCTCCGTGTAGCTCCGTGGGTCTACGGGAGCCTGTTCGAGCTTTTCCACATCGAAAAGAGGTGAAATCAGGTCGTCGTGACCTACGACATATGTTTTACCGTTGTAGCGGATAGGGGAATGCCACTTTTGGTTATACCACCGTCTCTTTATCTTTCTAGATGACAACTTAGAATACACGTAGTCGTCAGGGGTAATCAGGTAGTGTGGTAAGCCTTTTACGGCTACTAGGGTGTGTTCTGACTTTTTACTCATAAAGTTTAGATTTCCGAACCCCCCTATTAAAAAGTCTTTATTATATACTGGTTTCCCTGTTTATACAAACAGGGTAACCATACTTTCGCACAAGGTTTAAAAAGGGGGTGGTGTATTATATCAGTTTTTGTGAAAATTATAGCCTGACCGGATGGCTCTCTTTTATGCTATCAGATCGCCTTTACCGCTCATTTTTGGTTGGTTAGCCGCCTCCTCTTCGTTTCCGCTCGTTTTTTGAAAATACGCTCTCTATTCTTTCTGTAATATGTTGCTGCGTATTCTTTTTTTCTTTGGGTTTCTTCGGGGTCATTTTTTTCTTTGTTTTTTCTTTTCTCCTTGATCCCCTCTTTGTTCTTCCAGTAGTAGGCTTTCTGGTAGGCCAGACGCTGTCTACGATTGCGCTCATAATACGATTCCTTTGGTTTTTCTTTCGTGGACATACGGGACAATAATGACCGGATGGGATCTGTCAAATTTTTTCACAGAGGGGTTATTGTATAGGGCGACGGCGGCGACAAAGGTGGCCCCCCACCCGTGGCGTCCTGAATCCTGATCCATGGGTCAAGGTTCGAGGTTCGGTGGATCGTGACCGGATGAACGAGATTTTTTAGAGAATTCCCTAGGTATGTAGATGCTAGTAATCGGAATTACTAGCGACGAACTAAACCAAAACAAAAGAAGATATGAAATTGTTCACACTGAAAATGGAAATCGCCGACGCTATCGAGTCTACGGACCTTAAAATAGCTGATCTCGAGATGAGCCTTAAAGAATACGTCGTAGTGCGTATTAAGAAGATGAAGCACGAGCTTAAACTTCCAGATGAGGAAGTCATAGAGCAGACAAAGGAAGCCGTAGGAAGTCGACGTAAAAGCCATACCCTCAACGGTTGGTTCCGCGAGGCGGGTATCTCACAAAGGGGGGAGCGGAGCGACAAGGGCGAAGAGAGAAAAACCGAAGAAGAGAAAGCCGCAGACGCTTTGCAGAAAACGGTAGACGGGGGCGGACTGTCGAAAGAGTCCGAGGCTAGATTCAAGAAGGCTATCAAAGCCCTTATCGCTACTAAGTAAAGTAAGTTCCACCTCAGCCCTTAGTAATTCAGATTACTAAGGGCTGCATGGAGTTTATCATTGCGCCCCTCAACTGGGGCGGCTCCGTTTGAAGTTATGAATCCAATACACCCATTCGCTGCAGGCAACTTGCCTTCTCTCACAATCGAACAGCGCGAGATCATCAAGGATCTCGCGGGCAACGTGCCCGTGTCCCTGATCAAGACATCGGATGATTTCGTCATCTACAAAGTCTTGACGAAAGAGGGAGACAAGCTAAGTGATGATCACTTCTGGTCAGTCTTCGTCAACGTGCCTGTTGGCGCATTAGATGATAGATATCTTGACGACTACGTTGCGCTCCGTCACTTGTATCAGAAGACTGTGACTGATAACACCCCTAAGTAAATTCCACCTCAGCCCTTAGTAATTCAGATTACTAAGGGCTGCATGGAGTTTATAACTGCGCCCCTCCAACTGGGGCGGCTCCCCTGTGAAAGGCAGGTATCTGAAATACTATGACTAAAAATACAAAAGAAATGACAAATTCGGAGTTCGTTGAATACGTGTTCGACTTCGCTCCAACTTCGGGAGCAACGGCTCAGTTGTTTGCTCTCGAAGCAATCCGTAAGGAAGCTAACAAGATTATTGAAATGGACTTCGAGGATCTCGAAAAAGCATTCGGACCTAGCCCGTTTATCTCTCCCGAGATCTGGCTGGCTGCTGCCAACGACTGGAAAGAAGCTATGGAAAACCGGAAAAAGTAAGTTCCGTCCCAGCCCTTAGTAATCTGAATTACTAAGGGCTGCATGGAGTTTATAACTGCGCCCCTCCAACTGGGGCGGCTCCCCTGTGAAAGGCAGGTTTATCTGAAGTAATGAAAGCAGAAAATGCTAAGAAGTGGGAACAGGTATCCCGATCCCTGATCCCTGAACCCTGTATCCTTGGCCTAGTATCCAAGGACCGCAGGACAATCAACCGTGACAAGGGAACCATCGATCTAGTCGGCCGCGACCCTATCATCAAACAGAAAGCGGAACCCCTGACACAGAGTCTGGGTTCAGTATTCGAGGGGGTGGGGCTATGATGCTGATCCTCGTAGTCACGACTGTCGCGGCATTTGTCGCGATGAACTATCCCTATCGAGGAGGGAACGTCGTTATGCTGATGGCAACGATCATGCACGTAGGCTGCTTGATCGGATGGGTCGGCATATTCGTGAACTACCTCACCACCCTAGTAACGTAAGTCCCGTCCCAGCCCTTAGTAATTTAGATTACTAAGGGCTGCACGGAGTTTATGATTGCGCCCCCTACAACTGGGAGCGGCTCCCCTGTTAGAAAGCAGGTATTGAAGTAAAAATGAAAAGAGTATTAAAGATACTAATGGAGCGCGATGACCTGTCACGTGATGATGCAAGAGAGTTGATAGCAGACTTCGAGAGAGAACTTGAAGAGGCCATCATGTCTGGAGATATATGTGAATGCGAAGAGCTTTTGAATCTTCACTTCGGTCTTGAACCTGACTACTTAATTGACTTCCTCCTATGAACTATAAGAACAACACGTTCGCTTTCGTTCGTGATAAAGAAGAGGGCGGGTTCCAAGTGGACTGCTGGCATCACTCCAATGCGAACAACGAATGCCACGTAGTCACGAGACACGCCGCGACTAAACAGGAGGTTGATCACATCAAGCGTATGCACTACAAGCAGAAGCCTGTCGAATATCTGCTCATATGGAACTCGAAAGTGGGGGATCTACTTCCCTGCCGTGATGGCACGTGGAGGCCTCGTGTCCTTTTCGGATCACAGAAATACTGTCTCAAAACGTGGAAGTCCCTCGGCTGGGCTGAGAGATACGCCCGTAGTCGATACCTTAAGAAGTATACAATCACCTATCTTTACGAGGGGGATGAAGTCTCCTCCACTGGGGAGGTAACTAGGAAAAGCTAACCCGTGTAAGTTCCGTCCCAGCCCTTAGTAATCTGAATTACTAAGGGCTGCATGGAGTTTATGATTGCGCCCCCTACAACTGGGAGCGGCTCCCCTGTTAGAAAGGCAGGTTATATGAAGTTATGAAACTACTTAATTCTGGCAACTCGAAAACCAGAAAAGGTGAAGCCAAGGGCTACATCACTTACGGTATGCACTTGTCACCATCAAACAAGTCAGGCTTCAACGTCTGCGCCAATGCAAGCGAGGGCTGCAAGGCCGCTTGTCTTGATACCGCTGGCCGAGGCATAATGGCTAACGTCCAAACCGCGAGAGTAAAGAAGACACTGTTCTTCTTTAGGGATCGTCAGGCTTTTCTAGATATGCTCTGGAAAGAAGTCGAGAGTTCCATCAAGAGTGCAACTCGAAAGGACATGACCCCTTGCTTCCGCTTGAACCTCACCAGTGATTTGCCGTGGCACAAGATCAAGAATGCTGGCGAGACTATTCTGGAAGAGTTCGATGGAGTTCAGTTCTACGACTACACACCAGACCCCAAGCGGTTTTCATCCTACGTCAGTGGCGAGCTACCCTCCAACTACCACCTCACCTTCTCACGTAAAGAAGACAACGAGTTACTATGCGATGCTCTTTTTGAAAGCGGCGGCAACATTGCAGCCGTGTTTCGTAATCAGCTACCCAAAAGCTGGAAGGGTAGAAGAGTCATAGACGGGGACGAAGATGACCTGCGTTTCCTCGACCCCGAAAACGTGGTAGTTGGTCTCGTCGAAAAAGGTCTAGCGAAGAAAGACGACACGGGCTTTGTGATCGGCTAGTAAGTTCCGTCCCAGCCCTTAGTAATCTGAATTACTAAGGGCTGCATGGAGTTTATAATTGCGCCCCTAAGTTGGGGCGGCTCCCCTGTTGGAAAGGCAGGTTTATCTGAAGTTATGAAAAGTAACATGGAAAGTAATTCCACATTCGACGTAGTCTCGAAGGCTTGTCGATATAATTCCGGTCGCCACTTTCTGGATAGCGGCGGATCTAATGGTCGCCACTGGCAGAAGCCGCCGCTTGATGTGGAAGCCCCCGTCGCCACGTTCGACGCTTGTATTGAGCATGGAGTGTGGGGTGGTAGCATCGAGACGGCACGCTTCATCTCTGAACAGTGCGAAGTTCACGAACTGAATTCCGGTTTCGACGCATGGGCCAATCGCGAAGAGAACAGCGAGTTGAGTTGGTTCGAGGCGGGAGAGAAGTATATGGAGGACCGTGGATATAAGCAGTTGGCTAGAGACAATTCTTACAACTGCGAATCTGATCTCACCCAGTGTTACATTTGGGAAGTCTGGGTTCCTGAAGACGAAGATTGTAGCGACTGGATTTACGCGGACGACTCTGTTCTCGTCTGCTATTTCCACACCGGAGCAGATGTGAGAGGTGGGTATTCCTACCCCGTGTTCCTCGAAGCCCAAGGGGAGTATGCCGCCCCTCTTGATCTGGTAGCTGAGTATCATATCGGTGAAGCTAGGAAGGACGGGTGTGTTGTCGAAGACGCCTACGATCTCTCTGAAGAGTGGCGGGTGGGATACAGTTCTTACCCATTCGGCCAAGTAGAGCAGGACGTTGATCGTTGGTTCATGTTCACCCTAAGCGCGGACAAGACCAGTGTATGCGCCAAGCTAAAGACAGGAGAGGTCGTCAAGATCTACGTCGAGGCATCGTGCGACTACTAAGCTAGTAAGTTCCGTCCCAGCCCTTAGTAATTCAGATTACTAAGGGCTGCATGGAGTTTATAATTACGTTCCCTAAACTGGGAGCGGCTCCCCTGTTAGAAAGGCAGGTTATATGAAGTTATGAAAAAGAAGATTAAGAACATCACCGCGAAGATCTCAGAACGAATCGCCCAGTGGCTGATTCGCCACATCGATCTCAAGGAGGTCGCACTCTCCATCGATGTCGGTGAGGTGGCAACTCGACTGAGCATGGATGACCTTGCTCATAGCATCAGCCCCGATGCAATCGTGGCCCACCTCGACACCGAGTCTATCGAGGAGAAAGTCGCTGACCGATTCTCGGCCTGTGACATTGCGGACGAAATCGACCCGAGTTCAGTGGCATACGAAATGGACACCAGCGCAGTGGCTGATAACATCGAGATGTATTCGTTGGCGGACTACATCGACAACGATGCTCTCGCGTCGTGTTTAAAGCCAGCAGACATCGCTAACTCCCTACACGATGGAGACATTGCGAAGGAAGTGTTCCGCCTGATGATGAACAAACTTAACTCCTAGTAAGTTCCATCCCAGCCCTTAGTAATCTGAATTACTAAGGGCTGCATGGAGTTTATAATTGCGTCCCTAAGTTGGGGCGGCTCCCCTGTGAAAGGCAGGTTATATGAAGTTATGATTAGAACAAAACTACCATCGGTCGAGGAACTCCTCGAAACGAAGAACTGCTCCGGCCTCACGGCGAGGGAACTCGCGAAGGCAGGTCGCATTGGTAACGCTGCCATCGTGGCTAAGGACATTGTCAAGAAGCTGAAGGGCTTTGGTGAGTTGGAGCTACATTGTTTGCGATTGGATTTGATCGACGAGCTACGAGGCTTGGAGAAGGATCTCGCCGCTGAACTGAAGCGGCTCAGTGAGGAGAAGAAGAAACCCGCCAGCAGTGAGCAAGTCATCTCCGAGTCTATCGTAGATACCAACATTCAAATCACGCTGATAGACAAGAGAGAGGGAGGGTTCCCTGAGATCAAAAACTCTGCGGCCTACGCCAACCTCTTGGCTGCTTGGTCAGAGTGCCAAGCAGAGATTGATAAGTACTACGACCTCAAATAAATAAATAAATAAATAAACCAATAAATATATGTACCCTAAGCTAATAGAAATAGAGTTCCGAAACGAAGAACAGAAGCCCGGCGACGGCCTTCATATTACCGTGCATTGGTTCGAGATCTTCTGGCATAAAGATGGATCGATGAACTACATAGAGCTTGCGTCAGATGCCAACGAGCATGGTGATTATGTGTGGGAGGAAATCAGACTAATAAAAAAGGACTGCTTCTCATTCCGAGGCAAGACCTATGACTTCATGGCGATTCGCCCTATCGATACAGATGAGATAGTCGAAGTAGTCCGCGCACTCTGGGAGATGGTAAAGGACACTCACGATCTAGAGAATGTCTACCTAACCAGTGAGCGGAAGAGCTTCCCGAACAAGAAGGTGGAGGAGGTTATCTCGGCCCTAGGTTGCGCCGACTAGTATAAGTTCCGTCCCAGCTCTAGATGGTCCGATCCCACTAGGGCTGCATGGAGTTTATAATTGCGTCCCTAAGTTGGGGCGGCTCCCCTGTTAGAAAGGCAGGTATTGAAGTTATGAGAAGATTAGTAACGACAAGGTTATATCGAACAGAGGAAGAT
>VMHT01057598.1_pt1 | contig 12886 bp, 19 predicted proteins | sample 4693611 | NCBI WGS metagenome assembly VMHT01 (sample SAMN12280063, study PRJNA550983) | marine metagenome | isolation source: seawater sampled from same location over 5 years 0.02-0.2 micron viral filtrate | place: USA: collected off the coast of southern California halfway between the port... ... | reverse complement strand
CCTTTTGCGGAGGTCAGGCGGTGACAAGTACATGCAGATCTTGAGTTGTTCAGTCGGGTAGATAGGTTCCGTACGGTGTCCTACAACCTCGATGACATGTAGCTTATAATCCATAGCTCGTTTGGAGAGATACACTCCTCTGCTTGAGTTCCTCCAGTAGGTGTTCACACTCGGAGGAAAGTTCAGTCTCATTGAGACTTTCTTGGTTTCTTCAATTTTCATTTCACTATCATCATTACAGGGGTCTGCGAGGCCCAAAATGTTTAACGTATTTGTTGCCACGAATTTTGGGTTTAACACGATAGTATTTGCGTTTTTCCTCAACCTCGTGCCTTCGGATTGCAATGAGGGCTGATCTCGTGATGCCTAGATAGGATGCTTCCTCATCAAGATCATCGATCTCAGCCCAACATTTTGAGCATAGGCGTTTACTATTCTGCGTCATGCGGTTGATTTTTTTCCTCATTCAAAGGAGCTTCTTCAAGGAATTCAATGTCAGGCATTTCATCCCAGGATTTTTTCAGTGCATAGTATTCCAACTGCGCCTTAGTTGAGTTGATGAGCTTTCCTGCCATGTTTGAGAATTCTTGCGCTTCCTTGACGCTGATTTCACCACGGTCCAACTCTTCAAATTTCTGTGCGATTCTCCATCGGAGTGAGTTTTGATTTTTAATCATTTTAATTTATTGATTAAACGGTTGAGTTTAAGAACCTCCCTTTTGAGGTCGATAAGATGTTGTGGAATTTCTATCCCCTTACATCCTCCAGAAGGGTATAAAGCTTTTTTGACATATAAGTCTGCAAGCTCTTCCCTTTGTTTTTTATTCCAATTCGATCTTCTTTCTTTCTCCCAAGCCTTATTTTTTTGTATCCAATTTTTGTTTTTTTCCCTTGCATTTCTATTAATTTTATCCTTTTTTTCTTGCGAAAAAGTTTCTCTTCTATTTAATTCATATTTACTTTTACATGAACGACATCTTTTCCCTAAAGTTCTAGTCCCTTGTACCGTTGTGTTCGTTAAGTAAAATTCTTTGTAATATTTCTCTACATTGCACTCCGAACAGGTTTTATATAAAGGGCAATAATCGTAAGGCATTTGACGATTAGCAGGCTTAACACCCTTTACAAACCTTTGGTTCTTTTCATCTCTTCCTTCTAAGTGATAAGTAAGTCTTGGATTGTGTTTTAAATCCAATTCTCTGTTTCTAATTTTTCTCCAAGGTTGATCGTTATAAGCCTTTTGCTGTTTCATTTTGCAAGCATGACATTGCTTGCTTGCCCTTCTTGTTCCGCACTTATGAATTGCCGATCTTGTGTTTCCACGAATTTCAAAAAATTTTCGATGTTTAGTCTCCTCGCAAGTTCGGCAAGTAAGGAATATCTCGAAGACTTGTTTTCGTACGCTCATTGTAATTTTGGCATTCTCCGCAGATCTGACTCATCGAGGTGGTCAAACGAGCGCACTGTTGACATTTGAAGAGCTTGGTGTCTTTTATATTCATCAGGATAGGACAGTAATCTATCTTTGATTTGTTCATAGTCCTGCACCGAATTGAGTGGAGTGAAGTAATGCCAAGGAAGCTTCACTAGGAAATCGAGATCAGACGCAAGTTTGCGGTCCACTCTGCCACCCTTGAAGATTTCTTTGTGCGGAGTTTCAGCCCAGAACAGGCCAAGATAATTTGCTCGTTCCTCCTTGGTTCGGATGCCGTAGATGATCCAAAAAGGGATACCTGTGTTTCGGGCCATGTGTTTCAAATGCAACCACTTCTCAAGCCCGATAACGAAGCCGTGCTGAGATGCGTACGCTACGCCCTTGTTCTGACCCTTGAATTCTGCCCAAGCAAGAAGTCGCATGTCCCACTTGCTATTACTGTGATCGTACGATGATTTCATCACCGCCCAATCGATGTGAGAATAATCCTTGTGGATTTTCTCGACCTTCAACCCTGTGTACTCTTCAAGCTCTAGTCGAGCTTGATTTTCCCGCCACCGATCCGTTTTTGTTTCTAAACTCATCTAGCATCCTCTTGAGCTTCCGATTCTCAGAATGTAATGCGATCATATCATCGATCACACGGTCCCTTTCGTCTTCCAATTCCTGTATCAACTGATCCACATGCTCCATAACAGAATGACTCTGTCTTACATGAAGTTTCAGACGATTGAGTGGGTGATTATTCTCCCACTCGTTTAATTGCTTCCCGTCCTTTCTATATTCCATATCCAGATAAGGACGGGTGTATTTCATTCCTACTTGTTCCAAGGCAATTCACCTGAATTCGCCATGACCTCTTCGGTCCTTGGAAGCGAAGGAGCCTGAGGAGCTTCAGACTGTTTGGGGAAAGGGATCGTGTCGGATGCTTCTGACACCTCCTTCTCAACAGGAAAGAACCCACGAACCTCGTTTGAAGGAGGATACTCTTTTGATTCGTACGGATCAGTCCGTGCAGGTTTGAGTTTGAGGTTTGCAATGACGTATTCGTCCTTGAGGACTCTAACGTCATCCCAATCAGGCCGTCCGATTGCCTGAGAGAGTTTTTTGAGTTGTGAGCGTGAAATCGCTTCTGCCTTTGGAGATCCAGGGCATACGATGTTCAACCCAATCATTGTGGAGATCCCTGTGAGATCACCCTCTTGGGCGGTAAGACTCAGAACAAGACGCTTGCCACCCTTTTGGGTGTCTCGTATCTCCACTGAGCTAATTTGTACCAAGTGTTTGCCGTCAGGCAATGCCCCGTATTCGGGCATATCTTCCGCTTCTTCTGAGCGAAATCTAAATTCATATTCTGACATGATGTGTCCTGAATTTATTGTTTTTAGGATGTTTCAGGCAATGCGTTCAGACCGTCTCGGTAAAATTTCCTACCGATTATTGGTTAGATCCGTTACACGGTTGGATGCCCGTGTGGAGGAAGGTTGGAGGCATGAATCAAGCCTCGCCCGTAGAGAGCAGAACCTCCTGTCCTTGCTGAGTGCAATTTTGGTTATATTGCTATGCATTACCTGAAACGGTGTTAGTTTAATACTTGCTCGATTGCTGATTTTAATGCATCGTACGTTGGCTCAAGCTCATCAGGGAGCGAGAGACGATTTCCTGCAAGGTAAGCAGGCCGATGAGCGCAGGACAGAATTCTCTGTTCACCGCCTACGGCTTTTGAGGTGCTTTTACCCCAATTACCTTCCTCTTTTTGAATCTCCTGTTTGAAGTGGAGATACCCGATGATGTCCACCCACTCAGTTAAGAATGCAGAAGATTTATCATTCATCTTCAGACCCCACCTGTCGTAGGACGGATAGATCGGATCTTCGATTCGCTTGATCTGTGAGTGACACAAGAAGACGAGATTCATCTTCTTTTGGTCACGCAGATAGGCGCATTTTTCTAGGAATTTTGAGAGTCTCAGCATTGCCAATCCTCGTCCTTTGCCCCACTGAATCTCATTCAATGTGGCTACTCCGTTTGCTTGGCAAACGTCCTCTTCGATTTTGCGCTCAAGCCAATCCATGCTGTCCACCACAAAGGTTTTATACTTGTGGTTTTCTGCACAGATGAGATCCATGTCTTCCATGATCTCAGTGAAGCTTTTTGCGATCCACGGGACGGTGTCAACATTCCTTGTAAGGAACTGACTACCGTTCTCAAGGTCACCGATTAGAGGGTCAGGGAAAGTGCTTGCTAGAGTTGTCTTCCCAACTTTCGAATCACCATGAGGTAGTATAGTGATCGGATCGTTTGCAGTTTTATTTCCGCTAGGAACCGTTGTTAGTGGCATTAATTTCCTCCTTTAATAATAGGATGTCTGATTTCAATTCCTGCATAACCTCATCAGGAATCTTAGAAGGAGCGTACGATGCCAACCGCATCTCCTTGATTAGCTGTCGAAACATTCTTTCAGTTGACAGATTTATTAATTTTCTCTGCGCCATCTTTTTGAATTTTTTCAGCCTGTACTTTTAATCCTTCAATCGTTTCGTTGACTACCGATTCAACCAAGTCGAGATCAACCATTTCTCGATTTAACAGATCCTCTGCCAACCAACCGTTTAGCAACGGCTTTGTCGGTAGCATCAGACCTTGAGTTTCTGAATCAGGATCATATTCAGATGTCTGAATCTTATTGCCTAATATTGTTCCGAAACCCAATATGCCAAGCACCAATCGTTTGAGTGCTTCTTCCTGATCATGCCCTGTCGTTAAAATCAACGAAGCGAACATTTTCTTTTGTCGGGGTTGTTTCATGAAGATCCTTTAATACTTGTAAATCTCGCTCGTTATCTTTGTGACAGCGGTCATAGAACGAGCAATATTTGGGGTTACATAAATTAGACTGACGATTTAAAGGCCAGTAATTCGACTCAATGCCGAACTGATAATTGAGGGTCAGTTGAAGAACCTGAGTTACGTCATCCTGACGGCAGGGGAACATCGTATGCTCCAACTCAGGATTCTTCTTCCGTACGAAACAATGAATCTCACCCACAGGTAAGTAGTCCAAGTCTCGCTTCATCATCTCAGCAAACCCATAAAAGCCGATTTGATATCGTTGACCAACCGTTCCACCGTTGGCCTTTCGTTTTTGTACTTTCATATCAACCACTACATACCTCTCAGTATCTGCGTGGTACGCAAACAAATCTGAGTAACCCTTGATTGGGACACGCAAACCTTTGAAGCGTACGTTGTATTCTGATTGAATAGCGATTGGCTTTAAATGTTTATGCATCGTACACTCAGGCTGACAGTATTCTTGAATCAGAGTTTTAACTCGTGGAATGCTGTCGCTGAACTCATCTTGCTCTTCAGGATGAAGAGAATCCTTGACCTCCTTAAATCGCTGATTTGCATCTTTTTCAAAATCAGTCGCATAGTCACGATTCGCTTCAGGTTCGCCTGTCCTTATTACATCTGCGAAGTAGCCGTTTGTACCCATGACGATCTCATCGCCAAGTGTGCCGAGGAGCAAACCAACTCCAGGCCGTTCAGGCAGGCCAAGCGCACGTTTGTAATACACTTTCTGACCGCAGTCATTGTAAGCGTTTGACGCAGACCAACTGTAATTCTTAGGACGGTACATTGCTTAGCTCTGAAAGTTTCTTCTGCGCTTCCCTAATAATGTAATTATTCTGCCGATGCCCCCTTAGGACATCAATTACATGTTGTCGGCTATAACCTGTAGCCGTTGCGAGAGATGCAAGTGCGCCCCGATATCTTCCAAGTTTTTCGTGGAGTGTGGGCGCAACATCAATGTCGCTCGATATTTCCATAAAAACCCCTTGACTATATAAGGTGTGTTTTGTAAGCTTATTTTGTCCGCTGATTGAGTCAGCTTGCATAGTAGTATAGTTAACTAAATGACTATGTCAAGCAGGTTTGTCAGCTTATTTTCAAGAAGGCTTATAAGCCTCTGATTCCGCAACGATTTAAGGAAGGGAAATGGATAGACTAAAAAAATGGGACTTAAATGCATTAGCCAAAGGGAATTGGGACAAGTGGCTATCTGTGCATATGTACAGAACAGAAGTAAAAGGCACTCAAAAAACCGTGATCGGTGCATGGGGTAGGAAACGAAATATTCTTTGGATGGGTTCCTGGAAAGGGTCTAATGCATAATTATTGGGATTGTTGGGTATGTGGACGGTTAGGCAAAAGCAATAGTCCACCAAATAGAGGAATCAAGAAATTTAGATATGCACACAGCGTTTGGGGTAGAAGAAGAAAAAAAAGTAATGTCTACAAACACCCCCCACCACCAAAACTTAGTCAGTTCTATCAACCTGACAAGAAACAAAAATATGAAGAAAAAGGAACAAACTGTAGAAGGGAGCGTTTTAGCCCTTTTGAGAGCAAAGGTTGGAAAAAGCCAGTTAGAATTAGCGCAGATACTAGACACAAGTCAGCACAAAATTTCTCGTATTGAGATCGGCAGACAGGATCTCCCTAAAGAGTGGCTTGATCAGCTAATAGAGCATTTTTCAATCAGTCCTGAGTGGGTTCGGGCAAATGTCAAAAGCGAATCTGAGGACAGAGACTATGAAATGCAAATTCTCCGTCAGGAGGTAGATAACTTACGGCAACGAGTAGAGGATAAGGAACAAATTATAGGCATACTGAAAGGAACGCTTGAACAACTCACAGATAAAAAAACAGATCCGCAAGGCGATGAAAATCATCAATGAAGTCCTGATTGCAGTGGAGTCAAATGAAGAAAAAATCAACAAGACTTTAAATGATGTTCAAGAACTTGAAAAAAAGAATAACCAAAAACCTCTTGCGTCAAAAAGTCGTGGGCTTATACCACGATTTAACGCCTGAGGGAGAGAAAGTTATTCGCAGGGATCTCTGTGATCTAAAGGATTTTGACGAACACAAAGTCCTTGATCTTTGGATAGTCAAACACCAAGAGATTGTACGAGAGCAGAGATCCACGAGTTATTCGTTTCGGGAGCTATCGGATCGATATTTAGATTCGGTAGCCAAAAAACGAAATCGGAATACCTATGACACTTATAAGATCAGTATCGTACGGTTCTTAGACGTTGTCGGCAACATGAAGCTTGAGGACTTCACTTCAGAGGTCGCAGATGATTTCCTGCACAGCATTCGGGATTCAGCAAATGCCACACAGCGAAAGCATTGTACTGCAGTCAACATGTTCCTGAAGTGGGCCGATGAGTTTGAACCCCACAGCATCCACATTAAACTACCTAAGAAACGCAGAAAGAACCCAAAGATCTTCCTTGATGAGGAATATGAATTTCTCAGGGATCACATACTCAACAAGTTTGAAAATGCTCCTGCAGAAAAATCAAACCTCTATTGGAATCATCTTAGAGCCTTGATTATGTTCCGTGAAACAGGCATGAGAAGAGGAGAGGTTTTTGCTCTGCCCTACCGAAATATCAAATCTGATTACATAATCATCTCAGATAATGATGAAGTCGATGAGCTTGTCAAAGGTGGTGATGAGTCTGAAATTGTGATCTCAGATGCACTGAAATCATTTTTAGTTGAGGACCGAAAGTATTCACTAAAAATAAAAGATGTGAGTCGAAAATTTTATTTGAGTGACGGAAAAGGTGGATTAGTTTTTAAACGAAAAGACTCGATCACACAGGCATTATCACGACACGCAAAGGATGCAGGACTAAGTCCTGAAGCGAAAATTTGTCACGGACACCGTGCAACTTTGATTACAAAGATTGTGGATAAATACGGAGTTGCGGAAGCACAGGAAGTAGCCCGTCACAAAAGCGAACAAACGACTCTTGGCTATGTGGATCGAAGAGAGATTCGGAAGAAATTAAAGTCGGTGATTAATAATCTGTGAAAGACAACGAGCGGACAATGTCTCTGTGGAGCGTTGAAAACACTGACGGTTACCTGCATTCATAACCCTGAGGTCGGGAGTTCAAATCTCCCCCCTGCTACCAGTATTTGCAACGGTTTGCGTTTTTTCGTACATCAAAATTTACGGACAATGAGCGGACAACGGATTACTTTTTACTTCTGTTCGATGAACGCTTAACAACTCTAATATTTTTCTTTGAATTGTTACGAGGATTTCCGTCCTTGTGATCGATGTCTTTCCCGTCACCTTTCTTAACTTTCCCTGCCTTTAATGCCTGCCTTCTTACCTTGTTCCGAGAAGCACGATCTATTTTTGAAGAACGTGAAGAATGATCACGTTTATATTCTTTTTTATAATTACGCTTTTTTCGCACTCTTTTTTCTCCGCTTGGCAAAAGTTGCCACGTTAGTCGGCTTACCCGAAACGCCCTGAGGTTTTGCTCTTTTTCGTGTCACTGCAGATTTTTTCTGCGATGCAGACATCGACTTGGCTTTGCTCTTAGGAACACATTTAGGATAGCCACCACCTGACTTTGCACTTTTCCTTCCGCAAGGTGGATGACCCCCCGATTTTTTCTTTCGGGAGATGTCAACCCACTGTTCCTTGAACCACTTACCGAGGTTGCCTTTTGCTTTTGATTGGGCCACTTTTCCTTATCGAATCTTGAACTGATTTAGAAAGATCCTTCATGTGATACAGACGTTTACTAGAAGCGGTATGATTTGCTCCTGTATGCACCTGACCGTTCGGCATTTTGTGGGTTTTACCACGCCACTCTGTACCGTTCTTCATGTAATGCTTAACCCCTTTTGCCATTGCGTCCTCTTAATTTTTTGAAATCTGCACCAGTGATTTTGTTAGAAGGTTTCGCCATGCCTGCTATTTTCTTCTGTGCAGGGGTCATTTTCTTTTTGCCGTGTGATTTTTTCATCGTTTCTTTTTAGTTGAGGTTTTTTTGCGCCAAGTACCGCCCATTGCCTTGTAGCGTTTAGATGCAAAGGCATTCGAATAAGCTGACGGATGAACCTTAAATTTTCTTCTCGCTTCTGCTTGAGCTTTTGACCAAAGCGAAGGATTGTTTGGGACGTTTTCAGCCATTTAACATTTCCACGCACGAAGTGATTTATTGATTCTAGAGTTAGGATCTCTAGCAGTTTTTTTCGATGTTAACTTTTTCTTCATTCCACTCATTCTTGCACAAAAACTTTTCTTCCTAGCTTTGCTTTTTTTAGACTTAGGATTCGGTGCGGGAGGGCGCAAATTGCCACCCGTAGCTTTGTTGTATGAACGCCTTCCCTTTGCATTGAGTCCACCTGACTTAGCCTTCCCGGCCTTGCGTTGCCAAGCAGGTGATTTTTTTCCCGTACGCTTCTGTGGCATTTTATTCTCCGTCTTCTTTAGTCCAATATATATGAACGCTATCCTGAGAGTTTGCCGTTAGTCCCTCGCAACAAGGTGCGATGTTATTTCCGCATCGTGTACATTGCTCGTGTCCGTGTACAAAAACAAAATCACGGCATCCGCAATAGACACAGGGAGGATCTTCAGGTTCAGTCATAGATTAGCGACCTTCTCAGTACTTTTAATGTATTTTCTGAGTTTTTGTTGCTCCTCCACGACTCGTTTCATAAGCTCTTTTCTCCGCTTCTCAATCTTCTTGGGATCAATCTTTCGTCTACTCATGTTTCTCAGTTCGATCCTCATGTCCTGCATTGCGTTCTTCAAACCTTCTCTGCCGTATCGAATTGAATCCTGTCGTGCTTGTTGAGGATCAAATCCGTAAATATTGATACCGCCAAAACGTGCAAGTGATTGATTGATCGTGTCTTTCGGCAGGCCACGATTCGAAAGATCTCCGTTCATTGCACCAATTAGCTTTCGCACACCACCTTGAAGACGTTGCTGATCAGTGTTCAATGCGAGGTCAGGTAATCCTGCAAGCAGAGTCGGTGTTGAAAGATTCCAACCGTATAGACCGATGCTTTCAAGTTGCTCCATGCCTGTATCCCTCTCGTTGTAAATTGTTCTACGAGTAAACGGATCGGTATTAGTTAAGACTCCTGTTATCACAGACGGTACAGGCCCTGTGGCAAGTCCGAGCGTACGAATCGCATTTCCTACTTCAATTGATTTTGATTCTATTTCTCCCTTGCTGAAAGGATCTGCATAATTGAAAAGCTTTCTTACATTTATCGGACTTAACTCATTCAGCAACTCAGTAAACATTCCCCAAGGTGCAAGGTACGATGCATCAAAAAACTGCACCCTGCCGTTTTCATCCTTCCAAGGAAGCATATAAACATGCATTTTCTCTCGCAGAAATTCAGGCAAGGATCTGCGTAGTGCTTCTGCTTCGTCATCATCAATATCCATGACTGTTTTTGCGCCCGTGTGAAGTGCCAACCCAAGTCCGTAGTAGGGTGCAAATTTCCAAGGACGCTTCAACGCTGTCTCAACAAGAATCGGAAGAGTCTTGTAGTAAAAAGTCAGGAAGGGTGCGCCAAGACTTGCCGTTCTAATTTTTCTTGCAAAGCTAGGCAACAAAGAATAATCAAATAAGTATTTCTGCGCTCTCAGGACTGCATCGGTTTCGGACAACCCCATGCGGTTCATGCCGTCTATGATCATCATTGTCTTACCGATTGCTTCCATCAACTCATAGATGCTTGACGTACCTTCTCGAAAACCTTCAAAAGCCCTTCTTGTCGCACCCATCGTACCTGTGAGCCAATTGCCCTGCCCTTTGTCTAATCTGCGCTTGAGTTCGGTGAATTCTTTCTCCATCGCACCTAATTCATTTGCAGAAAAAGAAGATCCTTTCAGGCCGTATTTCTTTGCGATCTTATAATGCTCACCGTCACTTGTTATCTCTTTAATTGTTTTTGCCAACAGCCCAGGAATCGAATAGCCAGGAACTCCACCGAGGTGCATGAGAGACAGGTTTGAAACAAAGTTTCTAACGTGTGATGCAGGGAAGTTACCTGCAACCTTTGCCCACTTCCAGAAACGATTGAAACGATCTACTGCACCACCGTCACCGAATAGGTCGTTGTAGATACCATGTGAGTCATCCTGAATGATCTTTGATGTGCCTACGATATCATCATAAATTTCTCTGCGTACGATCATTCCTTTGAGTTGCCCGAAACGCTTTGTGTTCGTGGGCATTTTTCTCCAATTTCTTGCATCGTATAGAACATTTTCGGTTGTTTCTTTTCCTAACTCTTCCATACGTTTAGCAAGATTTTCACCGATTGTTTTAAGCCTTCCTTCAAGTGTAGGAATGATGTCTCTTCGCAATCTGCCTGCTTCATCAATCAGATATTCACCTGAAACCTTTCTTGGTTTGATCAGGTTGAGCTTCTCCTGCAATGAAGCAAGATCCTGTGCGAGTTGCTTTTTGATGTCCTTGTCTTTTGCTTGACGAATCTGTTTGCGGACAAATGCAATCCTTGACTTCAGTTCGGCTTTACGATCTGCAACGGAAGGATCAAGTTCCAACAATCGAAGCATTGTCTGTGCGTCTTCTCCTGTATTGACGATCTTCTCGACCTCTGTGAGCGTGTCAAATGTAGTCAGTGAAGGTTGATATGCCCAATCAGGATTTTCTGCAATGTCACGGAACCAATTCATGAGTGCGATATCTCTCCCAGGAATCATGAGCGCACGACCAACCAAATAGTCAGGATCTTTCACTTCACGCAAGATTAACTCACGAACTACCTTAGGTATGTCTTTTCTCTCTTTTAGATAAGCCAACTGAGAAGGTGTCGGCCTGCCACCGCCTTGTAGCGTACGAACCGTTTCGTCATTCAACAGGTGGGTCAAATAGATCCGTGGCAGGTACTGACCACGCATCGCCTGAAGAGTCGATTCCTTTAGCAGGCCAAGATCTCTAAGATCCTCGCCAATTTGAATGATGCTCTCTTTTGCTCGTATTGCCTCCCTGCGCTCATTGCGATCAGGGATCATTTCAGGGTTTGCGCCTTTTGTGGTTAAGAAGTCGTAAATTTCTTTTGGGTTCTTTGCGTCTTTGAAGATGTTGTAAAAATCCTGCCCTTTCTCAGTCATTCGGGCAATCTCTCCAAGAGCCTTGTATCTGCCGATCAGGTATCTATCCTCATCTTTTAAATCGCCAAGCTGTTTGCCACGAAGATAATTCATGACGCTGTGCGCCCACCTACCGATTCCTGATGCTCCGTATCCTGACGGGTCTTGCAACTCATTCGCTGATTCTTCCACAATCGGCATACTGTCAGGATCTCTCTGATTATTGAAGTTGCTCCCACGGACTGTGGAAAAAAGTAATGTATCTGAAACTTTAAGCGGTTGATAATTTCTTAGATCATCAATGAATGCATCCACAACCACATCGGATCTGCCGTCAGTCATGAAGTCAGGAACCGCATCGTACGCTTCAATAATTGCTTCTCTTGATTTTGAATTCATGCGCTCACGCAGGACTTTGTAATGATCTGCGTCATGCATTGTCAGTTGCTCAAAATTCTTTCGAACAATTGCCAACTGTTCATATGTTTTCTGCTTTCCTGTTGCTTCCTGAAAACGCTGTTCTAAATCGCTGAAATCACTTCCCTCTACAATATCGTTTCTCTGCAGATAGAAAGTTCCGCTCTCAAGGTCGGATCGGAACAGTGCAGGCGTGTATCCGTATTCTCTGCCGATCTGCTTTGCAAGCATCTTGTAGACACGAACTCGTGCGCCAATCTTGTCAGGGTTAAGTTGAAACGAATCGCCAACTCTTCTCAACCCAGGATCGTACGCAGAAAACCAAAGCCCCTCAGGATTCTTGTCACGGATCAGTGTGTCGAAATACTGCTTCATGCCGTTTGCAACAACATGTTGATGTCCTGCATCCCCGAAAACATCAATGTCTCCGTTACGATCAAATCCAAGATTCCAAAAGGCTGTTTTTGCACGGACATTGATGCCCTGCTCTGACATCTTACTGATGAATTCAGGCTGACTGTATTTCTCTTCGATTGATTCTTTGAACGGTGATGTTACTGCGTACGCTTCAACTCGTGATGAGTCAGGCAGGATAAATTCAGATTCGTAAGTATTGTCTTCGTTTGTCTTATTCATAACTTGAACAAGCTCAACGCCAGGACGGATACTGCGAAGGGTTTGTACGGATTGTTGATGCCTTAAAGTCCTTCTAGCTTCTCCTCTTCCCTCTATAAATCCAAAAAGTATTGTGTTATCTAAGTTTTCAAAATCACTAAACTCAGGTCTTTCAATTGCGTCCGCTATTTGTTTTGTCCAAGCAGAAAAGTTTCTTGTAAACCCCATCCTTTCAATCTCAGCAAGACTTCTCCTCTGAAGAAATTCACTTGTATCTTCTTTGATTGATTTGATTAAAGCTTGTCTTAAATCACCTTCATCTGTGAATTCGTTAACATCAAATTCCTCAAAAATATCAAGAATATTATTTGTTAATAGGTCATAATTAGCATAAGTAACATCACGCTGATCTTGGTCATTGAGGTCGTTAAAGTTTTCTTCAGTATTGTTTC
>VMHT01016344.1_pt1 | contig 12886 bp, 5 predicted proteins | sample 4693611 | NCBI WGS metagenome assembly VMHT01 (sample SAMN12280063, study PRJNA550983) | marine metagenome | isolation source: seawater sampled from same location over 5 years 0.02-0.2 micron viral filtrate | place: USA: collected off the coast of southern California halfway between the port... ... | reverse complement strand
TATGTCAATATTAAGGGGTCTTTTAAGTTTTAATATACTAGGAGAATTGTTTATAGATGCTTGAAAGTGGTTATTAGTTCCATGTTGTACATTATTAGTATTATTTAAAAGTGTTAAATTTTCGTTTACAGTTCCTACAATTAACGATTCAGTATTATTAGTATAATTAGGATAAAATTCAAAACTTTTAAACCTATTACTTTCTGTAGGGGTTGAATAAGTTCCATCCATATTTAATAAGTCTACAGCTGACGCAGTTTGTTCATTACCATTAATTCTAAAATAAGCTAAGGTATCAGTAGAATGAAGTATATCGTTTTCTGATGATTGTGTTTGGATTCTAAATTTGGTGTAATGATCAAATGGGGGGTTCAATCCATCTTCGGGTTCAATTATATTTGCTAGGGCTTTTAATCTAACTAAAGATGATGTGTATCTATCATTTAGATTTTCTATTGATGAAGAACTAAATGTGTGGTCAAAGTCATACAATAAAGTTTGTTCAAGTGTTGATGTTAATTCATTTGTAAAACCACTTAATTCAAATTCTACTCTAGAATTTTCAATATTAGCTTTATTAGGGGGTGTTACATTTATTGTGTAGTTAACTGTAGTAGAGCCCGCATTAGTTATATCATTAGGATAATTATCTTCTATTGTAACATTAAAACTACTATCAATAACAGATGGATCAGTTATTATAAAACTTTTACCTAAAGATAAATAATTATTATTAGTCTTTAAAATATTAAATAAATCTAAACTTGCTGTAAAAAAGAAAGAAGAGGCTGGTATTCCTGTAGTGGATGTTAATTCATTGTTTTCAAATAAGTGACTTATTACATTTAATTCATATGAAGGGTTATTAGTAGTATCAGAAACATCACCTCCTGCATTTGTTTTTGCAACTTTATATTTAGTAAAAAAGTCTTCTTCTCCTGCTTCTATATTAGCATCTGTAGATTCTGTAGAATGTACTATGACACTTCCTATATTATTATCATGTATTATAGGAATTGTAAATTGTTCATTATTTCCTGGTACTATTACAGGAGCTTCATTTACAAAAGCATTTAATGTTACTGTGTGGAATACTTGATGAGTTTCTCCATTTTGGCCTGTTTGGGCGGCATATATAATATATCTGTGTGTTCCTGCTTGTCTTTCTTCGATGTCAGAAGGGGTGTAAAAAGATTGGTTACCCTGTTGTACTGTGATTAAATCTTCGCCATTATTTCCTACTTTTATAAAATTAAAATAGTTAGGTAAAAAGGTTAAAGATCCTGTAGTTTCTATTTTAATTAGTCCATCTTTTAATACATCTATTCCATTTTCAGTTACTTTATTATTACCCTCTATAGAGAAAAAATGATCTTGGGAAAAAGGACCACCTTCTGCTAATGAACGGGATATTCCTGAACCTGATCCCGCAAAAAATTCAATACCCCCTGTACCCGTAATTAAAGAACCATCTAATTTTTTATATTCAGTAGCATATACAGTACCTTCAACCGTAATTTCAGATGCCGTAACTCCTGTTTTAAATTCAGCTGCTGATCCTGATTGGATAAATAAACTACTACTATATATATGTTGTCCCGCCATTAATTAACTGTTACTGTTGTTCCTTTTATTACTGTTTTTTTAGAAGAAATATTAGTTGCTATAATTAAATATTCATATATTCCTGTTTCTGAGTAAATTGCATTATGGTGAGATTTTTTAAATAACCCATTACTTTCTCCTTTAGAAACTGTTTCCCATTTATTATTGTTATTTTCTATAAAGCAAAAAGTGTCAAAATTACCTGATGCTGTAATTCTTATTGATTGGTTTATTTGAGTTTCCCATTCTTCAAATGTCCCATTATCATTAGCTTTTCCCACATTTAAAGGGGTAGAATTATTAGCAATTGAAATGCCATTAAAATTATCTGACTTTATAACACCATCAATTCTTAGTCCTTTAGAAGAAGAAACTCCTCCTTTAAATTGAGCGACTGACCCCGATTGAATAAATGACCCTGAAATTAAATGTGTTCCTGCCATAACCTACATTTTTCTAATCATTGCTTTAATTGTGTAACTTTTTCCTTTGCCATTTTCTATAGCTTGAGCTATTATTTTACCAAATAATTGTTTATTATAAATATACTTAGGATTAATACCCTTACCATGACCTTTAACATTTGAGGTAATGATATAATCGCCCTCTTTTATAGTCCCCGTTATAAGAACGGGTTCAGCTCCTAATATTATAGGGTAATTTGATTCTTTAGATACAATCCCCATTACTAATGGGTCTCCTTCTTTATTACATGGGTGTAATGTGCCATTTTGTATTGTAAGAACGGTACCTTCTTGCATTTTATTGAGTCCCTCTGTCTCTAAATTAATCTCGTGGATACCACCAAAGAATGTGTCTTGAGCAAAGATTGCTTTCCATTTTTTATCTGGTGCTCCTATTGTTATACTAGAAACATCCCCACTTATAACAGAAGAACCAGGGGTCATTGAAGTTTTTATATCTGAAAAATCAGCTCCATCTGCTGATAATGTATCTATTGAAGTTTTGTTAGCAGCTATGGATTTAGATACATCTAAATTACTTCCTACTTGTAAAATATTAAAACTTCCACTATTTGCTAAAAATTTAGAAGAACTTATTATATCATTATTAATGATGGTAGTAGGTTGTTTTTCTGAAGTGTCTTCACTATATCTTATGTCTTGTACTCCTACATAATTAGTAGTACCTATAAGTCCATTAAGACTGCCTGAGTATCTAATTCTATAATACTGAAATAATTCTTGTCTAAATAAGGGTATAGATGAGGTTATATGAACATTTTCGTTAGTTATAGGATTTGAATGACTTACTTTAAAAGGATCTATAAAAGAAGATATAGCTGCCCCTTCTGTGAGTAATCTTCCTGGGTTTTCTGTAAAATCTTGTTTGTTCGAACCATAAATTTCAATACTATTTGGAAAATGATCATTAACAAAAGTATGATTTATTTCTGTTATTTTTTTAGCAGTATTAAAGTTTATTATTATATTAGATGAAGAATAAAATCTAGTAGTTTGGGGTGAATCCTCTATAGTAGTAAGGGTAAATATAGATTCAGTGTTATTGTAGTTTGGATTTGTGGATATATCTTTATTGTTTGCTAATAAAACGTCTCCATTATCTTTTTGTACTTTTAATTTATCCCCTATAGGTGTATATTCTAAGAATTGTGTGGATATATTTAGGGGATGGTTGTAGAACTCCAAAGAGCCTGATATAACAGCGTTACCACTAAAAGGAAAATTATTTTGATTGGTAACTTCAGCCCATCCGTTAATATTTCCTTTATTATTTACATCTTTTAAAACAAACAATTGATCAGTGTCTGTTTGATAGACAACTAAACCTTCAAATAATTTAGCTGAAACTAAAGCAAATCGAGCAGACTCATTAGCTACGATAGTTCTATCGTCTAGGGGTCCTGATTGGACACTGAATCCTTGTTGTAAAGTTATTCCCATTAGCTAAATGTTACTTTATATCTTGTTGGGTTAAAATTAAGATTATCACTTCTGTATATTTTATACCCATTAATAGAATCTAATTTTTGCCATCCCTTAGGATTAGCTATTGTTCCTAAATCATTTGTATTTGCATCTTGGTTTGTAATGGCATTTAAATCATTTTGATTATCATCATACACTATATATAAATATTCACCTTCTGTAGGTTCAGGATTAAAGGTCATTGTAATGTCATCTATTTGATATCTTGTAGTAGTTCCATAAACTATAGATCCTACATTATCTTTCCAATTTGTTAATGATAATATTCCTGATGAATTATTATCATCCGCTATTGTGTTTAAGGTTGAAGATCCTGTTCTTAAACTTATCATTCTATTTATAGTAAAACTTGCGTCTGTGGTGGTAGTTAGTGGTGTACTTTGGATTGAGTCGTTACTTACAAAATTTTCTGTAATAGTTTTAGAAATATTGTTCGTTGAGGGGATATTTACATTAGTTCTTGTAGTATCTCCGCTAAATTGTCCTGAGGAGTCTGAATCCCATCCATTTTTAGTAGAAGTACCACTTGTGGTGAAATCAAATGTACCCCCCGCATATTTTTCAAGTTTATTACTAACTAACATACTGGTTCCATCTGGGGTTGCATTACTAAAGTCGGAAGTTATTGTTGGATTTCCAGGAACAGGAGTTGAAATATAATATTGATTTGTGGTTGTACTAATATCTACATCTGTACCATCTGCTTTTGTGTAATTAACTCTAACTGTCCATCTTACATTTCCTACATCATTAGAGATGAATTTAGTTGTAGACCCTATAAATTCATTTTCATTAGTTGAAAAGTCTCCTTGTTGAACGTCATTTCTAAAAAAAGCTCCACTATTAAAAGTAGCACCATTAAGATCAATATCCCATTTTAAACTATAATTATTTGACTGAAGATTAAATCTAGTAGTATCAAAGCCACTAAGATAAGCTGATTGTATTACTGAAGCTGCAGAAGGTATCCCAAATGTTAGGGTTAATTCTCCATCTACTACAGATGTAAAGATGTCTGTACTATAATTTACTATTTTTAAGTTTGATAAATCAATTTTAGTGCTGTCAGATTGGGTTTGTAACGTAGCTACATTTGAGGCACTAATAGCGTGGCTTGAACTAAGTGTATAACTTGCTGTAGTAGCGTGGCTTGAACTAAGAACATAACTTGAACTAAGTGCGTAACTTGAACTTTCAGCTTTGCTTGAACTAAGAACATAACTTGAGCTAAGTGCATAGCTTGAACTTTCAGCTTTACTTGAACTAAAGGCATAACTTGAGCTAAATGCATTACTTGAACTAAGAACATAACTTGAGCTAAGTGCATAGCTTGAACTAAATGAATTACTTGAGCTAAGTGCGTAACTTGAGCTAAGTGCATAGCTTGAACTAAATGAATTACTTGAGCTAAGTGCATAGCTTGAACTTTCAGCTTTACTTGAACTAAGTGTATAGCTTGAACTAAGTGCATTACTTGAACTAAAGGCATAACTTGAGCTAAGTGCATTACTTGAACTAAAGGCATAACTTGAGCTAAGTGCATTACTTGAACTAAGTGAGTAACTTGAACTTTCAGCTTTACTTGAACTAAAGGCATAGCTTGAACTAAGTACATAACTTGAACTAAGTGAGTAACTTGAACTTTCAACATAACTTGCTGAAATTGCATGACTTGAACTAAGTACATAACTTGCTGAAATTGCATGACTTGAGGTTACTACATAACTTGCGGTCCCATGAAATTTAACATCACTACTACCCGAATCTGTTAAATATATACCTCCTGACACATAAAGTGAACCTGTAAAAGTATGTGTGTCTTGGGAAGCTGAGTCCCCAAATGTTGTACTGCCTGATAAAACTAATATATTACCATCTGAAAAAGTAAACCCATCAAATGAAAGAGTACCATCTAAATTTATATTATTATCTACTTGTAAGTTAGATGCAGTAATATTACCTGAACCACTTACAAGAAGTGAACCTGTAATGACTGCTTGAGCTGGATCACCACCTAAGGTATCTGAACCTGCATATGGAAAACCTGCACCTGACCCATCTCCACCACCAATTATATGACTTGCAGTTAAAGCGTAGCTTGATGAATTCCAAGTGTGAAGAGCAAATGAGTGAGAAGTATTAAGAAGATCAGTCCATCCATTAATGCCTACTTGAAATCTTTTAGCTATAAATTGTTCACCTGTTGAATTTATATTAAATATTTGTCCATCAAATAATTTATCAAAGGGGGTATTATACATATCTGATTGAGAAGGAACAGTAACCCAACCACCTTGTATAAAAGATATGTTGGTTACAGCTCTGTCTTGATCTTCTCTTTCTATATATCCTTTATCTGGACCACCATCTAAAGATTCTGATATGTTAAACCATCTAGTATTCATTAGGATTCATTACTTGTTTGTGGAGTATTCTCCAATTCATATGTGTATGTATCTGAATAATTTTTATACGTAGTATGTATCATTCCCCAGGTATTATGCCCAAAATAAGATTCTGAAGTGTTAAAATATATTACCTTAGCTGTAATAGTACCTTGATCTGTTGTTTCTTTAAGTCTATATTTTCTTAAAGAATCTGCTGTTTGTCCTCCTGTATAATTATGAGAACCATCAATATCTCTAGGTTTATGGTTTAAAGTAGAAGATGATGGGAATAAAAAGAAAACCATATGATCATTATTGTCAGATGCAACATCTCCTAAACTTTTAATTCCACTTGCCCCTTTTAGTTGGGTCAAGTTAGTACTATCTATTAAAACACAGGGTGAATTAGCTGCTAATAATGCACCTCCTGGATTTTGATATACAAAAGCAGGAGTAAAATTACTTCCTAAACTTCCACTTTGAAAATGTGCTAATATGGATCCTGTTAGAACATTAGTTATAGCATCAGGATTAAGGTAATTTTGATTGGAGGTTCCAAAAAAATCTTCTCCTCCTAACCAAATTTGAGAATATGAGGCAAGTGGGGGGTTAGTTCTCCATGAGTAGGCAAACACTGTGTTTGGTGCTAACGAAAAATTAGTTGTAATATCTGGTGAAGTTACACTATTTGATTTTCCTACATTGTCGTGTACTATTATTTTATAAACAAGGTTTTGATTTGAAGCCGCATTTTCTATAGTATTAAGTGCTTTTACACTATAAATAGTACCTTCATTATTAGCTGCACTACTTCCTGAGTCTACATAAAATAAATTAGCATCAGTACCACTTAAAGAAGCTGTGTAAGGAAAATCATGTTCATCATCACTAATACTAAATGTTCTTATTACTGCGTCTGCTGCTATAGGTAAATTTTGTGTGTTTCCACTTGAATCTTCAGTAGAATAATCAGGCCCATTATTAGCAAATACTTTAACTTTAATTATATCATGTATAGAACCTGACCCTCCTAAAGGACCATTGTCTGTAAAAGCTATGGGTACTGTTATTATATCATTTACTGTAACACTACCACTAATATCTTCTCCTAAAGTTAACAATCCTGTACTTGATACCGTTATTTTAGGAGATGAATGACTACTAGTTCTAAAATTTAAAGGACTTAATCCTATTACTGAATTGTCGGGGTTAGTATAAATAGCGTTTAAATCTCCTTGGTTATGTGTTTCATTACCATCAGTAAAACCAGTGCCTCTAGTAACTTTATCACCTAACTTTGCAGCTTCTTGAATAAAATATAATTCATCACTTCCGTGTGTGGAGAAATGATTACCATTTAATGTTCCTCTACTAGCATTGTCAAATACTTTAACGTAAAAATTATCAAAAATTGTAACATTACTATTATTATCTTGGAAAGAAGCAGACACACCTATATATTGATTAGGAGTAACACTACCACTAATATTTTCTCCTATACTTAATTTTCCTGTGGAAGAATTTACATTTACATCAATTCCATCTGTTGTACTAATAATTGAATAATTAGTTGGGGTTAATCCAGTAGAACCAAAATCTCCGGTTAGTTGGGCCTGATTCCCATTATGATTACCTCCTACTATTCTTTCTAAGGTATGAATATGGTTATTATCAATTGCATATTCTTGAATGTAAAATAATGGTTTTCCAAGGTAGGTGTTTGAATTATTAGTTGTTAATGTTCCTAAACTTGCATTTTGAAATATTTTAACATAAATTGTATCATGTATAGTTATATTATTTGAATTATTGTCAGTAAAAGATACAGGTACACTAAAAATAGCATTACCTGCTGCTATTTGAGAAGGAGTAAATCCTCCATTATTATCGCTTCCACTAATATTTTGTCCTAAAGTAAGATTACCAATACTATTTATTCTTACATTAGGGGTAGTATTACTGCTTGTTTCAAAATTTGTGGCAGTTAAACCACTGTAGACACCATCGTGGTTTTGTTGTGTGTAATCACCATTTATGTCAGCTTGGGAACCTTTTCCAACATTACTAGTTTCTCCAGTTTCAGTGTGTATTATATCATCTATTATTCCACATTCTTCAACATAAAATAATGGTTTTCCATTGTGGGTGTCATTATTGTTAGCTGTTAGACTTCCTAAACTTGCATTTTGGAATACTTGGATGTATATAATTTCATCAATTTGATTTTGTGAGGGTGAATTATCAGTGAATGATACTGATGCAGTAATAATGGCAGTACCATTTGAAATTTGTGTAGGGGTAAAACTACCACTGACATCTTCGCCTAAAGTTAATAATCCTCCTGGACTAGTTACATTTATATCTACTTGTGTAGAAGTAATAGCAAAAGCTTGTACATCTAACCCTGTAGAACCATAATTAACATCTAAAGTTGCTTGACTACCTCTACCTACCTGGTTATTTTCCCCTATTTGAGTATGAATAGGATTATTACTTCTACCATCTTCTTCAATAAAAAACTTAAATTTATCACTTCCCCCATTACCATTGTGGGTGATTGATGTATTAGTAGTTAATGTTCCTAAAGTATTTTTTATTATACTAATAGTTCCAGATACTGAGGAAGTTCTAAAATTGTGGATGTCATTAATTGAAGCAGTGTAATGATAATCCCCCACGGTTAATTGTTGGCCTGATTTTATATTTAAGGTTGTGCCGGTGTTTTCAACAATTAACCCATTAGTTGTGTTTAAAGTAACAGATGTGTTTGTTTCTATTGCATCTGATTCAGGATCACTTAAATCATATGATTTTAAAATGGTGTTTGTTGGAACTTGATAATCAAAATAAGTAGAAGCTAAAGGAGTTTCATTTGAAATTATTGGGGAATTGTTAATTGAGGGGTTGATTGTAACTAAGTTATCGTTAACAAATGCCCCCCCACCTATATTACCATATTGGTCTTGGTAACTTATAAGTAGGATAGGGGTTGAGGGTTGATCAAAGGTAAAATTTGATTCACTTACATTTTCTTTCACAGTTAATAATCCTCCATCAGCCCCTATACTACCACTAGATATACTAAACATGTTATCTACATTTGGATAATCGCCTGATAAAGCCCCACCCATAACTGAGGCAGTAAACGATTGTACTGTTGGGTTTCCTCCTAAATCTCCCCCACTATAATCTACAGAAAACGAAACTGCGGTTCCTGTTCCTTCTATGCCCGAATCATCAGTTACTATTGGGGATCCACTTAATGCTGATTCTATTATATAATAGGTCCCCCCTGTTTTGTTTAAAACACCTGTGTTTTTAGCTCCCACTGTAAATGATCTTAATATAGATCCTGTTCTAAAACCATGGATGTCTTTTATACTTGCTGTGAAGTTATATGTTGTGGAAGCACTTAAGTGATTTCTACATTGAATGAATAAAGAAGTACCATTATGACTAGATGATAGTTGGGTTAAAGTGTTAGGTTGGGGACCACTAAGTGTAAATGAATCAAAATTAATAGGGTTATTTTCTTCATCATCAAAAGTTAAGGAATATAAATTAGCACCTTCTGAAGTTAAATTGTACGAATTTACACTAGGGGATGTTGATGTAATGATAGTGGGACCATTATTTTTAGCTATATTTAAAGTAAATGTTTTAAATACTTGGGATGAAATGAATGATGTTTTAGAACCTGTAATGTCCACTTTTATAGTACTTCCCTCATCAAATGTAAAATCATCAGATCCACTTATGTTGGTTGCAGTTTTAAATATAAAACTTGAACCTGTCATTAAGTAGGGTTGGTTGTATGAAGTAGATCCAGCGTTGGTTCCACTAAGTAACACTGCATTTATTTTATTAGGAGGATCACTATTAAATGTCCAATTCATTGATTCATCAGATGTAAGAGTAGTGTTAGTATGAGAAAAAGGACCACCATCATCCCCGTGGGCTTCCTTGATAATATTATTACTAGTAGTTGATGATTCTATTATATAGTTATCTGTAGGATTATTTAAAGTTACAGTGGGAATTGAGTCAGGTAATACTTCAATTCTTATAATTGCAGAATTAAATGATTGATTTTCATTGTATATGTCAGTAACTGAAGCTGAATAATAATAATATTTAGCTATGTCTTCATTAAGAAAGGCTCCCGCTTTTTTTGTTATATTACCTGTAAGATTTATTTGAAAGGGATCTTTTGTGGGATTAAAATAATTACTATCTTCTATTGAATGTAAGCTGTTTGTTATGTTGTATGGTTGTATTATATAATCTAAATTACTTTGGAGGGTTTCAGTAGCTGCTATTAAATCAAAATTATTTATTAAAAAGAATGCTGTACTGTCTTCTAAGGTTTCATTACCCGCAATAGTTAATGGACTATTTGTTACTTCTTGCCCATTTGAACTGTTTTCGTTAATCGTACAAAATTGGTCTTCTATAGTAGGGGCTAAATTATCTGTAATGTTAAAGCGATATTTTATATATATAACTGAACTAGTGTCTTGTGAAGGATAATGTTGATCTGATCCCGTTATTGTAAAATTAAAAAATGGTTGGGTTTCATAATCAAATGATTGTGTTATTTGTTTAAATGCTAAAGTTTTAGTACCTGTTTGATTTAAAAAATTAATAAACTGATTACCATTCGTGTCTAGTATGGTTTCGTAATCCCCTTCAAATGATACATCATCACTGTTACTGTCATTGTATTTGAGGGAAAAGTGAGAGTATATGATACCAGGACCGGAACTTTCATTTCTATTGGTAGAAGCAGTGTAATTATAAATTGTTTTTACTTCACCATATTCGTTAAGTTCTTCATAATCTACTAGGGGTATTGAATCACCGTTGTGTGCTTTTATAGTGGGTTTTTTATTGGGAATGATATGTATGTAGATTTTTTCTGTGTCTGACGCTCCTACATCATCTGTTATAGTAACATTAAGAGGGTAAGTGTATAAATCACCATTGTCAGAGGCACTTAAATGTGTGTTTAGGGATTTATTAACTTCAGCCCCCGTTTTTAATATAAGTTTACCCTTAAGTCCAGTATTAGATGAATTAGAAATGTCAAAATAAGGGTTGTCTTCTATAGTAAATGTTATAGGCTGACTAACATTAGGGTTTGAATATTCCTCATCTGAAAATGCTATAGGAGGGCTTATATGTTTTAGACCTATTTCCCATTCCTGAATTCTAAATGATTGTGAGGGGGGAATAGAAGGAGGAGTGTTAGTAAAGAAAACACGATCAATAAAATTAGTTACATCACCATCAGTTTCAAAATTATGATTGTAAATGCCTTCAGGAAGATTGGGATTAGAAACAGTTCGATTTCCATTAAAATGTAAAAGAGGATTTAAATTAGAAGATGTAACAACAAGGCCACTTATAGTACCACTTGAGGTTATATCATTTAAATGGACATTACTGCCACTAACTATTATCTTTTTCCAATCTGCCATCTATGCTAAATATTTAAGAAATTTGTCAGACTGCATTATATTTGTATTTAATTTCGGGTTATTTATAATTGAAATTAAATTTTTTACTATAGTGAACATAACTTATCATTTTAATTGGTTTTGCAATTTAGCTGTAATTTGAAAAATAATCTGTAAGTCTGATCCCTTAAAGTCTGATCGAGCTATTAGACCAATTAAATATTGTATTTCATTAGATGTTAGTTGGGTTCTTAATAAATTTAATTCATTTTGTTTATTATTTTTGTTTTCTTTTTCTTTAAGTTGTTTATTTTTTTTATCTAATAACCCCATAATTAATTTTTTAATTTTATACATAAATCCATACATCACCATTTTCATCTATACCCATTTCCCCTTTTCCAAATTGTACATCAGTTGTGTTATTCCATGTACTACCTACACTTCCTGTTGATCTTATAGTCATTATATTACCCGCTACTGTACCCATATCTATTGCATTTTCTGCGTCAGGATACACATTAGGGTTTCCTATTTCATAATTAGAGGAAGTATTAGAAAGTAAAACATCACCGAGGCCCTTACCTACTGCTAATCTGTTGGCACTATTATCATAGAAAAGGCCCATTCCTAGTCCATCTACACTTCCTGAATCAAATATAATACCAACATCTACATTAGCTGATGATTTACTACCTGAACCTAAGATTATGAATCTATCTTCAATGGTTAAATTTTCGGTGTGTATAGTAGTTTGAGTACCACTTACAATCATGTTTCCATGAACTATTAAATTTCCTGAAAGTGTTGCGTCTTTAGCTGTTAAATTTCCACTTGCACTTATATCACTAGAAGCCGTTATAGTTTTTACCTCTAAATTAGTTGTTATCACATCACCTGAAGCACTTATATTACCTGATGCGGTTATATGGCCTCCTAATCCTCCTCCTACTACAAGTGAACCTGTAATTATTGCTGCGTCTGGGGTACCAGATACTCCTATAGAATCAGATCCTGAATAGGGGAAACCTACTTGACCATCTATACTGTCTGAAGATATGTAACTTGCGGTTGCTGCGTAACTTGAGCTTTCAGCTTGACTTGAACTAATAGAGTAGCTTGCTGTGATTACATTACTTGCTGTCACAGCATAACTTGCTGTGATTACATTACTCGCTGTTATAGCATAACTTGCTGTAATTATATGGCTTGCGGTTACAGCATAACTGGCTGAACCAAATAATGAACCTGTAAAACTAGTTGCTATTATATTACCTGAAGCACTTATATTGCCTGAAGCTGTAATGTTACCTGATGCACTTACCCCACTTTGAAGTATAAGCGAACCTGTAATTACTGCTGCGTCTGGGGTGCCAGATACTCCTATAAAATCAGATCCCGAATAAGGGAAACCTACTTGACCATCTATACTGTCTGAAGATATGTAACTTGCAGTAGCTGCATA
>VMHT01100530.1_pt1 | contig 12887 bp, 12 predicted proteins | sample 4693611 | NCBI WGS metagenome assembly VMHT01 (sample SAMN12280063, study PRJNA550983) | marine metagenome | isolation source: seawater sampled from same location over 5 years 0.02-0.2 micron viral filtrate | place: USA: collected off the coast of southern California halfway between the port... ... | reverse complement strand
TGATTCGGAACTAGGAAGTGGTGCAAGAACAAGACACGGCACGATTGATTTTATAATATCAGGTTTTGTTAAAGGTGCAGAAACTAACATAGACACTAAAAGAAACGAGTTAATCACAGCTATTGAAACTGCTGTTGAAACTGATATTACAAGAAATGGTAACGCATTAGATACAATGGTTGTAGCTTGTGAAACTGACGAGGGTTCTTTATTTCCTGTTGGTGGCATTAGAATGACAATTAGATGTATGTATGAATTTCAATCAGGAACACCATAATGGCTAAAGCAGATCAATTAATTGACAAAGTAGAAAGTAAGCTAGACGACATTGAAAAGCTAGTAGATGAAATTTCTTTAATGATTATGGATTGTAGAAAAAAAATAGACAATTATAAAGATGGCGAAAGTATAGAAGATTTTCCTGAACTAGATGAGTTCAATGAACTTGACGAACAAGAAGAAAACTAATAAAAGAGCATTATGGCTAAAGATATTAAATTATATAAAGGTAATTCAGAGATCATTATAAATGAATCTAACCTTGAACATTTTTTAAGTTTAGGCTATAAGCAAGACAAAGAACAACAACAATCTAAAAGTAAAAAGGATAAGAAATGGCAACACATCACGGAAAAGAAGGAGTTGTAACAGTTGGTGGAACTGGTGTTGGGGAACTGACATCATTTACACTAGAAACAACTGGAGATGTAGTAGAGGACACAGCTTTAACAGATGCAACTAAATCTTTTGTTGCTGGTAGAACTTCATTCTCTGGTACTTTAGAAATGCACTTTGATGAAACAGATAGTCCACAAACAAGTTTAACTGCTGGGTCTTCAATCGCTTTTATTTTATTACCAGAGGGTAATTCAAGTGGCGACAGAAGTTTTACTGGAACAGGAATTGTGACAGGTATGTCAGTTAATAACTCTATGGACGCAATCATTTCAAGAACTGTGACTTTTCAAGGAACTGGTGCATTAACAATAGGAACTGTATAATCCTAATTTATGAAATTTATTGATAGAGCAAAATCTCATTTTGAGTCTCTTGGTGTTCAATATATAGAAGTTGAAGAATGGAAAGATGAAGCTGGTAATCCAAGTGTAATATATTGGAGTCCAATTACTTTATCTGAAAAAAATAAACTATTTAGAAAATCTGATAATCTTAATGATGTCAGTATTCTTGCTGATATTCTAGTTATGAAATCACTAGATAAAGATGGTAATAAATTATTTACATTAGAAGATAAACTTGGTTTGATGCACAAAGTTGATTCTGATGTACTCTCTAGGATAGCAACTGCTATGGTACAAGCTATCCATCCCGAACAGGTAAAAAAAAACTAAAATCTGAGCCTGAATTAAAGAATTGTTTTATTGTAGCTGATAGACTAAAAATACCTTTAAGAGAAGTTTTACAAATGGAAGAATGGGAGTATAACCATTGGTTAGGCTATCTTTTATTAGAAAACGAAGAACACGAAGAAGCTATGAATAAAGCAAGGCACAGATAAATGGCACAAAATTTAGTATTAAATATATTAGCAAAAGACAAAACCAAACAAGCTTTTAATGGCATCAGGGCTGGTTTAACAAATTTAAGAAGTTCAATATTTTCTATTCAAACTGCACTACTTAGTATTGGTGGTGGTCTTGTTGTAAGGTCATTTATTAATGTAGGTAGAGAAGTTGAAGAACTAGGTATTAGATTTAATTTTTTATTTGGTAATGTTCAAGAGGGTTCAAAAGCTTTTAAAGGATTAACAGACTTTGCATCTAAAGTTCCTTTTTCATTAGAAGAAATAGCTGGTGCATCAGGAAACCTAGCTGTTGTATCAAAAGATGCAGATGATTTACAAAAAATATTAAAAATTACAGGTAATGTTGCATCGGTCACAGGATTAGATTTTAGAACAACAGCAGAACAAATACAAAGGTCATTTGCTGGTGGTATAGCTTCAGCAGACATTTTTAGAGAAAGAGGTGTAAGAGCATTATTAGGTTTTAAAGCTGGAGCAACTGTATCAGTAGAAGATACAATAGAAGCATTTGAAAAAGCATTTGGAGAAGATGGTAGATTTTCAAAAGCGACAGAAGTTTTATCAACTACACTTACAGGTACTTTATCAATGTTAGGAGATAAACTTTTTAAATTTAGACGAGAGACTAATGAAGCTGGTTTTTTTGATTTTGTAAAACAAGCATTAGTAGATATTAATAAAATTATAGATAATAATGGAGATTTGTTAAAGAAGTTAGCAATACAAACATCTGACTTTATGATTAATTTTACTAAATCTGTTCTTATAGGTGGAGCAGTTTTAATGGACACTTTAAGACCTGTATTTGCAATGATTGGTGTTGCTATTGGTGGAATTATAGAATCAGTTAAAGCTTTACCATCAGGCATTAGAGAATTTGGTATTATTGGTTTCCTTATGTTAGGTGGAAAAGGTAAATTGCTTGTAGTTGCAATAATGTCCACAATAGACATTATAAGGTCTGCTCTTGGAGATTTAAGTAATGCTATGGGTACTATGATTGAGGGCATGGCAAAAGGATTAAGGTTTTTAAAATTAATATCAGAAGATACATTAAAAGCTAATTTAAAAACAGTTGAAGAATTTAGAAAAGCTGGAGAAAGATTAAAAAAACCTTTAAAAGAAATAAATCAAGAGTCTAAAGAAACATCAGAAAATTTTGGAAAAGCAGAAGCTACTATTAGAAAGTTTTTAAAAAGTTTAGAACAAAATGCTGAAATTTCTAAAAAACAATTTAACGAAATGATGAACGCACTTGATAGTGCAGATAAATCAGCAGAAGAATTTGGATTAAGTTTAGCCAAAATTAAAGACAATGTTTTAGAAGCATTTAAAAAAGACTTTGAAAATATAAATAATACTTTAGGAAAAATGGCGCATAGTGGTATCAAAGCATTTTCAAGAAGTTTAGCTGAAGCTGTTGTTATGGGTAAAGACTTAAATATGTCTATGAAACAATTAGCACAAAAAATTATGGTTGATTTATTAGCATTTACAATTCAAATTATACTTCAAGAAGCTGTTAGATTTTTATTAGCTGGTAAAATATTTAAAGAAAAAGAAAAAGAAAAAAATACAAATAGAGAAATAGGTATATTAAATAGTATTGATGCTGGAATACACTTAACAAAATTACAAACTATCAAAGCACAAAATAAAGCATTAAAAGACCAGCAAAAAATACAAACAAAAAATTCTATTATGTCATTTGCATCAAGCTTTTTACCATTTATGGCTAATGGTGGAGCAGTATCAAAAGGTCAGCCTGTTGTAGTTGGGGAAAGAGGTGCAGAAGTATTTGTTCCAAACTCATCAGGTCAAATAACACAATCAGCTAGAGGTACAGGTGGTGGAGCAGTAAATGTGAACTTTACAATTAACACAATCGATTCAAGAGGGTTCAATGATGCTTTACAACAAAACAGAGGTACTATAACAGCAATAATAAACAATGCTTTATCAGAAAAAGGAAGAAGTGAGTTAGTATAATGAGTGGTGCATTTCCAATATCAACATCTAAATTTCAAACACTTGGTATCAAGTCTAATCAAAATACAATTATTTCAAAATCTTTATCAGGAAAAAAATTAACAAGACAAATAGATAATCAAAAATTTAGTTTTACTGCTAGTATTATTACAGCGAAAAGGTCAGATGTTTATGGAGAACTTATGGCTTTTATTATGAAACAAAGGTCTAGCAAAGAAAACTTTACGATAATCCCACCTGAACTAGAAGATGCTAGAGGTAATGTAAGTGGTACTGTTCTTGTTAATGGTGTTCACGCAGTTGGAGATACAACAATAGATATTGATGCTATGACAGGAACTTTAAAAGCTGGAGACTTTGTTAAATTTGCATCACATAATAAAGTTTATATGGTAGTTGCAGATGCAACAGCCGATGGGTCAAATGAAGCAACAATTACAATAGAACCACCTCTTATAACTGCTTTAGCAGACGACTCTGTTGTGACTTATGACAATGTGCCTTTTACTGTTCATTTAACAAACGATATTCAAGAGTTTGGTGCAGTTAGTTCAGATAAAGATGGAAATTTATTATACCAATTTGAGTTAGATGTTGAAGAAACTCTTTAATGAAAAAATACAAAATTACACATCTAATAAGTGCTGACTTTGAAGCAACTGCTATTGTTAATGAAGATGAAATAGATACTAATTTAAACGATTTAAAGGAGTATAAAAAACCTGATAGTAAATTTAATTTTACCATGATAAAAGGTACAGAAAGCATAACTAGAACATATTACGAGGAACATGGCACGAACACTAACGACAGCACTAAAAAACGAATTATTAACAAATGATATTAGACCTGTTCATCTTATAGAAATAGGATTTTCAACACCTGTATATCTTACTGATTGTGGTTTTCCTCTAACATCATCAATATCAGGAACTAGCAGAACATACTCAGCATCATCTTTTCTTGTAGGAGCATCTTCATTTGAAGAACAAGTAGATATTACAAAAACAACTTTAAATTTATTTTTATCAGGTGCAGACCAAACATTTATATCAACTTGTTTAAATGAAAATATAGTTAATGATACTGTTGAAATATATAGAGGATTGTTAAGTTCAAGCAATTCAATAATAGCTGACCCAATATTATTATATTCAGGAAATATTGATACATTTGAAATATCTGAATCAACCACAGAGTCGAATGTTAAATTACTTGTAGTTTCACATTGGGCTGATTTTGATAAAAAAAATGGCAGAAAAACAAATAATGCTTCTCAGCAAAGATTTTTTAGTACAGATGTTGGAATGGATTTTTCAAGTCAAACAGTATTAGATATAAAATGGGGAAAAGAATGATTAACGATATTGTTAGTTTTTACAAATCATTTAATAGATATAATTGTTTTAGTAATGAAACAATATTTGAAGAAAATAAAAATTGTTTTAAATACAATCATTACAAAGTATTTCAAGATAAAAAAGGTATTTATGGTTTTGTAAATTGGACTTTTCTTGATTTAGAAAACTTAAATTATTTTTTAAAAACAGGCATAGTTCAAAAACATAACTCAGGGAATATATTTGTTCATCTTGATTTTTTAGCAAAAAAAAATATTAAACACATTTACAAATGGTCTTTAAAAAATATAACTAAATATATTGGTGTTAATAAACAAACACAATGGTTAAGATTAAATAAAGATAATGGTGTTAGAAACATTGTAAGAAAAACAGTAAAGGAATCTTGGAATGGGTAGAGTATTTAAAAAAGCAAAGGAAGTTTTTAATCCTGTCACTACTATTATTTCTAATTTATTTCAAGGTGGTTTTAATCCTTATGTTGCTTTAGGAGTATTTGCTATTGGTTGGTTATTTTCAAGGTCAATGAAACCTGATGTACCTGACTTTGGTACAAATGATTTTGAAGAAACTGAAAGAGGAATACTACTTAATAAACAATCAAATAATGCTTGTGTTCCTGTTATTTATGGAGAAAGATTAGTTGGTGGAACAAGAGTGTTTTTAGAAACTTCAGGAACAGATAACACTTATTTATATGTCGCTTTGGTACTTTCAGAGGGAGAGGTAAATTCAATAGAAGAAATCAAAGTTGATGACAAAGTAGTCACATTTGATGGAGCATTAACACATGGCACAGTAAGAGAAGTAGCAAATAGTGATAGTAATTTTTACAAAGACTCTACAAGCCATATTCAAATACAAGCTTTTATGGGAACAGATGACCAAGTAGCATCAAGTGTTTTAACACCTTTATCATCATGGGGAAACAATCATAGATTAAGAGGTGTTTGTTATCTTGCTTTAAGGTTTAAATGGAATCAAGATGTCTTTGGTGGTATTCCACAAGTTCAAGCTAAAGTAAAAGGTAAAAAAGTAATTACACTAGCATCTAACTTATCAGAGCAAACTGCATCTTTTTCTACAAATCCAGCTTTTTGTTTATTAGATTATTTAAGAAATGAAAGATATGGAAAAGGAATTGCAACAGCAGATTTAGATTTACAAAGTTTTTATGATGCTTCACAAGTTTGCGTCACACAGGTCACACCATATTCAAGTGCTAGTGATATAAATATATTTGATTGTAATGCTGTTATAGATACATCAAAAAAAGTTTTAGATAATGTAAGAGAAATAGTAAAAGGTATGAGAGGTTATCTTCCTTATGTTCAAGGTAAATATAAATTAGTTATTGAGACAACAGGCACAGCTTCAGTATCACTTACAGAAGATGATATTATAGGTGGATATTCTTTAGCTTCTCCTACAAAAAATTCTAAATATAATAGAGTTATTGTTTCATTTATTGACCCAGCTAGGAACTATCAAGTAAATGAAATTCAGTACCCCAGCATTGACGATAGTGGATATGCGACAGCAGATAAACACGCAACTATGAAAACAGCAGATGGTGGATTTTTACTAGAGGGTAGATTTGATTTTAGAACTATAACTTCTCCATATCAAGCTGAGGAAATGGCTGAGATTATTTTAAGAAGAAGCAGAGAATCTTTAGGTCTTAGTATTAACTGTGGATTCAAAGCTTATGAATTGCACATAGGAGATATTGTAAATGTCACTTTATCTAGTTTAGGATTTTCGAGTAAAGCTTTTAGAGTGCTTTCAATGACATTTAATGAGGATTATACTATCAATCTTAACTTAGTAGAGTATCAAGCATCACATTATACTTGGGCAACAAAATCACAAGTAAGTTCAACACCATCAACAAATTTACCAAATCCATTTACAGTTCAACCACCAGCAAGTGTGACTTTATCAGACCAACTTATTGAATATAATGATGGAACTGTAATTGTAGCTTTAGATGTAAGTGTTGGTGCTTCTCCTGATTCATTTATAGATTTTTACCAAGTAGAGTATAAATTAAGTTCTGATTCTAATTTTATTATATATGCACAAGGCTCAGGTCTTAATCACAGAGTTTTAAATGTAATAGACCAAGAAACTTATGATGTAAGAGTAAAAGCAGTAAATACTTTAGGAGTGTCATCATCTTATGTTTCAGCACAAAGAAAAATTATAGGAGCTATTGCACCACCATCAGATGTTCAAGATTTATCTTGTAATATTACAGGTCAAGATGCACATTTATCTTGGACAGCCATAAATGATTTAGATTTAGCATTTTATCAAATAAGATTTTCTAATAAAACAGATGGAACAGGAGAGTGGTTAAACTCTGTAAATTTAGTCACTAAAGTATCAAGACCAGCAACATCGGTCACAGTACCAGCAAGGGCTGGAACTTATCTTATCAAAGCAGTAGATAAACTTGGAAATTTTAGTTCTAATGCAACAGCTATTGTATCAAATGTGACAAGTGCAGAAAATTTTAATGCTATTACAAGTGTAAGTGAACATCCTACATTTAGTGGAACAAAGACAAATGTTTCAATATCTAACGATTCACTTATACTTAATTCAAGCGAATTATTTGATTCTGCTTCAGGTTTATTTGATGCTAGTACCACAAGATTTTTTGATTCAGGTCTTGCAAACGCAGATTTTTTAGCATCAGGTAATTATGAGTTTTCAAATGTTATAGATATTGGTGCAAAACATACAGTAAGAGTCACAGCTTCATTAACACAATCTGCTAGAAATCCTGATGATTTATTTGATAATAAAACAGGTGATTTTGATGATGCAAAATCTAATTTTGATGGAGATACACCAGCTAATTGTGATGCACATTTAGAGATTGCAACTAGCGATGACAATTCAACATTTACATCTTTTCAAAATTTTGTTATTGGAAATTATACAGCAAGATATTTAAAATTTAGAATTGTAATGACTTCAACAGATTTAGCTTCAACACCTGTAATTTCAGAAGTCACAATAACAGTTGATATGCCTGACAGAATATTTAGTGGTAATGATATTGCTTCAGGTACTTCTACAAAAACTGTTTCATTTACAACACCATTTAAGACCACAGCTTATGCAGTTGGAATTACAGGAGAAAACATGGCAACAGGAGATTTCTTTACAGTTTCCAACAAAACTGTTAATAGTTTTGATGTTTTATTTAAAAATTCAAGTGGCACAAATGTTTCAAGAACTTTTGATTTTATTGCAAAAGGATTTTAAAAGGAGTATAAAACGATATGGCTCAACATGACATGAATATTGCGAATCAGAGTTTTCCTGATTTTAGAACAGATTTAAACAACTCGCTATCAGCGATAAACTCAATGCACTCAGGCACATCAAGACCAAGTGGTGCTGTTGCTGGAACTCTCTGGTTAGACACGACAAATTCAGGTTCAAACAGTTTAGAAATTAAATTTTTTGATGGTTCAGATGACATCTCATTTGCAACAGTTAACACATCAGCAAACACAATAAACTTTATTGATAGTGCAGTTGCATCAGATTTAGTTAATGATACTTCTCCACAATTAGGTGGTAGTTTAGATGTAAATGGAAACGATATAGTTTCTACATCAAATGCAGATATTGATATTATTCCAAATGGTACAGGAGATGTAAATTTAGGTGCTGATACAGTACAAATTGGAGATAATAATGCAAACGCAACTCTTACAACACAAGGAACAGGCGACTTAATTTTAAATACTAACAATGGCACTAATGCTGGAAACATAACTTTAGAAGATGGTGCAAATGGTCATATCCAATTTACAACAAATGGTACAGGAACAATTAAATTTAACGATTTAGCTTATATACCTCAACAAGCATTAACATCATCATCAAATGCAGTAGCATGGGACACTCAGGCAAAGCCAAACGCATATCATTTAACAACAGAAAATACTACATTCTCTGCACCAACTAATCCTATTGAGGGTGCTTTTATCTCATTAGAAATTAATTATGATGGTTCACACACAATAGCTTTTAATACTGTGTTTGAATTTGCTGGTTCAACTGCTCCAACATTTACTTCAACTGATGGCAAAACTGATATATTAGTATTTAGATATAATGGTGCTGTTTGGCAAGAAGTAGGCAGAACATTAAATTTAAGTGAAAGTTAAGATATGTATGCAATAGTAGAAGAAAATCAAATTACACAATATATAAATAATCCTAAATCAGTTGTTATAGGAGATGTAATATACCCAGCTAAAATATTTCAGTTATGGTCGCAATCTCAATTAAATGAAATAGGTATTTATGAAGTAATTACTGATGCAACAAACAAAAAAGATGAAGAATATTATAACAATACAAACGAAGAATATAATTATACAGATGGACAAGTAATTAAATCATGGCAAACTGCAACACCAAAAAGATTAGAAGATGAGGATGCAAAAGATAGAAATGGTGAAAATGTTTTAGATGAAGATGGTAATCAAGTAATTAATTATGGTTTAAAAACAGAAAAAAAAAGAATTGTAAAACAACAAGCATCAGGATTATTAGCACCAACAGATTGGTATGTAGTAAAATCAACAGAGGTAGCAGACTATGATGTACCAGCTAACATATTATCTTTTAGAGCAGATGTAAGAGAAAAATCAAACGAAATGGAAACTCAAATAGATGCCTGTACTACTGTTGATGAACTTAAAACACTTTATGAATATGTAAATACAGGAACAGATGAAAACCCTGTTTATGAAAGACCACTAGCAGAATTTCCTAAGGAGATTTAAAAAATGCCATTAATACTTGGAACTAACTCCATAAAAGACACAACTTTTACAGTTGCTAATTCGTGCAGATTTGATGATAGTAGCAGTACAAGATTACAAAGAACTATATCTTCTGGTTCATCAAGTAATACAAAATTTACAATTAGTTTTTGGTTTAAAATGTGCCATAATCATACAAACGATGAATGGTTTTTTGAAAATTATAATAGTGGCTCAGCAAGAACTTGGATTAGATTTAATTTAGATACAGGAGACCCACGATTAGAAGTTAGTGAATATACAGGAAGTTATATTTTTAGAAAAATAACACATAGAGTCTTTAGAGATATTGGTGCATTTTATCATATTCATGTAAAATTTGATTCTACACAAAGCACAGATACAGAAAGATTAAAAATTTATATAAATGGTGTATTAGAAACAAATTTTGCTCAAACTAATCATCCATCGCTTAATGCAACATCAATAGTTGCAAATACAGGAAATCAACATATTGCATATAGTGAAAATATAGGTGGTGCTTATTTTTCTGGCTATATGTGTGAATATGTATTTTTAGAGGGAGTGGCAGTAGAACCTAATGGCAACACAGGAGAATTCGATACTGATAGCCCTAATATTTGGAAACCTGTTGATGTATCTGGTTTAACTTTTGGTACAAATGGATTTTATTTAGACTTTGAAGATAGTTCAGCTTTAGGTAATGATGCAAATGGTTCTAATAATTTTACAGTCACTAATCTTACAGCAGAATCTCAATCTCTTGATACTTGCACAAATAATTTTGCAACAATGAACCCACTTGATAAAACTCCTATTGGAACTTCTATTACTTATTCTGATGGAAATTTAACTACTACTGCTAGTTCAGGTTCAGATTGGACACAAAGATACTCTTTATCTAATTTTGTAGTTAGTTCAGGCAAATGGTATGTAGAATGTAAAGTTGGAAATATTGGTACGAATCAATGGTATGTTGGAGTTATAAAAAATAGACAAAGTGCAACATTTAGTAGTTCTTTAGGGTTTTTACCTAATGGAGTTGGTTATGGTCATTATGCTGCAGATGGAAGAATAATCAATAATGGTTCAGATTTATCATCAGGTTCAAGTTTTACAACAAATGATATTATAGGAATTGCTTTAGATTTAGATAATGGAACTTTAAATTTTTACAAAAATGGCTCTGCAAATGGAAGTCAAGTCACAAGTTTAGATACAACAGCAGATTGGCAATTTGTTGGTAATTCATATTCTACTGCAGCATGGAATTGGAACTTTGGCTCTCCAGCATTTAGTATTTCATCAGGCAACGCAGATGCCAATAGTCATGGTAATTTTGAATATGCAGTACCATCAGGATATTTTAGTCTTTGCACAAAAAACTTATCGGAGCATGGCTGATGGCTTATTCAAATATAGATAACCCTGAACTTCATTTTCAAACATTATTACATACAGAAGATGATTTATCATTTACTTTTGATGGTTCAGAAAATATGAGACCTGATTTAGTATGGAACAAAAACAGAGATGCTGGTGGTTATGAACCTCATTTTGCAAATAGTGTTAGGGGTAGCACAAAATTATTAAGAAGCACCTCAACTATTGCTGAATTTACATCAGCAGATTCTTTTACAAGTTTTGATGCAGATGGCTTTACTATTGGTAATGATAATAATGGATATGTTTCTTCAGGAACAGATAAACAAGTTAGCTGGTGCTGGAGTGCTGGTGGCTCAACACCATCTCAAACTTACACAGTAAAAGTAGTTTCTGATAGTGGAAACAAATATAGATTTGATGATTTTGGTACAAGTGCTGTCACATTAGATTTACAAGAGGGTGGTACTTACACATTTGACCAATCTGATAGTTCAAATTCAGGGCATCCATTAAGATTTTCTACAACATCAGATGGCTCTCATGGTGGTGGGAGTGAATACACAACAGGAGTCACAACAGTTGGAACTGCTGGAAATTCAGGTGCAAAAACAATTATTACAGTTGGAAGTGGAGTTGCAACACTTTATTATTACTGCACACAACACTCAGGAATGGGTGGACAAGCAAACACAAATTCACTATTTGGTTCATCAAATTTTTCTGGCACTATTCAATCTAATGTATCGGCTAATATTACTGCTGGATTTAGTATTATAAGTTGGCAAGGAAATGCCACATCAAGTCAATCGGTTGGACATGGATTAAATGCTGTTCCAAAAGTTATTTTTACAAAAAATACTAGTGATGGTGGACAGCCTTGGAAATGTTATTTTGAAGAAGTTGGTAATAGCAGTTATTTACAACTAAATGGTAATGATGTACCAGCTACAAGTGGTGTTTGGAGTAGTACCACACCGACATCTTCAATTATAAGTATTAGTAATGATACAGGAATAAATGGAAGTGGTAATACCATAATAGGTTTTGCTTTTTCAGAAATAAAAAATTACTCAAAATTTTTTCAATATGAGGGAAATTCTGATTCTGATGGAAGCTACATTCATCTCGGCTTTTCTCCAGCTTTTATAATGGTGAAGCCAATAGATTCGGCTGATAATTGGAATATTTTTGATAACAAAAGAAGTAATGCAAATGGAAATAGTACAACTGCACCATATTTTATTTATGCAAATAAAAATTTTGCTGAAACAACAGATACAAAACAATTAGATTTTTTATCAACAGGTTTTAAAATAAGAAGTAGTGGTAATACAATAAACAGGTCAAGTACATTTGTCGGGATGGCTTTTGCTTCGACACCATTTGTAAATTCTTCAGGTGTACCTAATAACGCAATCTAGGAGTTAATATGCAATTATCAAAAAATTTTACATTAGAGGAGATGGAAAAGTCTCAAACAGCTACAAGAAAAGGTATTAAAAATAAAGCTGGTAGTGGAGAGATTAAAAATTTAGGCGACCTTTGTTATGAAGTATTAGAGCCTGTAAGAGCAAAGTTTGACAGACCTGTCACAATTACATCAGGATATAGAAGTCCTGAATTATCAGAAGCAATAGGTAGCAAATCCACTTCACAACATTGTTCAGGGGAAGCTTGTGATTTTCAGATAGCTGGAGTTTCAAATTTACAAGTAGCTTTATGGATTCAAAATAATGTAAATTTTGACCAATTAATTTTAGAGTTTTGGAAAGAGGGAGAGCCTAATAG
>VMHT01027756.1_pt1 | contig 12888 bp, 10 predicted proteins | sample 4693611 | NCBI WGS metagenome assembly VMHT01 (sample SAMN12280063, study PRJNA550983) | marine metagenome | isolation source: seawater sampled from same location over 5 years 0.02-0.2 micron viral filtrate | place: USA: collected off the coast of southern California halfway between the port... ... | reverse complement strand
GAGGAAGGGAGAAGTGTGTTTCTTGCGATGAAAAGAATCCCACCTTCCTCTACCACAGCAGGGATTTGAAAAAAATTGAATTGTGTGTGGAGTGTTATGATGCCTACCTCGCTAACGAAATGACTCAATATTGGAAAGACCACATCCAAGAAGAGGAGCGGCGCTCTGGAAAGGCCTCATGAGATGAGGATGATGTGCTGCAAGATACAGTGGTGAGCATTGTTTCCTTCTTCGAGCAAAGGTTGCGGGAACTTTTGAGCGAACTGAACAAGTCAACCTATTAGACAGCAGAGACAGGTAATGGCCATGCCGGAGTCCCGCCCAACCCGTTTTGGAAGGGGCAGCCGGTTGGATTTTGTCAGTGATTGGGAAGATTTGCCCGATGGAGAATGGTTGGAAAACGATGAACACGGCGTTCATTGGTACCGAACAAACGAGGGGGACCACTGGCACTCTACCGATGATGGATATCGCCTTTGGGTGGAAGACGAAGATGGATCGAACGACGACTTCGACGAATCCTCAACCGAGGAAGTTTTTGAAGATGAAGAGGACCAAGACTTCGACGACGATAGCCCATCAGGACCAGTGCCTCGGTTAGGTACAGGGACTGCGTTGCTGTCCATCGGCTTGGCGTTGTTCGTTCTGGCTTGGATCTTGCTGATTACCATCCCAGCTGCCGAACACACCTTGGAGGGTTTGACCTCCGGCACGTCCTCAATCGCTCCCGAAATCGACCAGGCAATGGTGGAAGGTTTGGAACTTCACCAGACCTACAACACATTGACCATCGTCATGGCGACTGCGGCCATCATCATTGGAGGCCTGAGTTTGGTCAAAAAAACCCCGTGGTGGGCGGTTATTGCCTCTCAAGGCGGTCTGTTAGCTGCTCTTTTGTCCGCCTCCAGAGCAGGCTTGTCAGCAGAGTACAGCCGATTGGATGCTTGCGACCCAACGGTGTACGCTTGCTACGAATTAGAACCGGGGTCGATGTTGTCCGTTGTCTCACTCTTCCCGACGATGTCCGCTTTCGTTGCCGTTCTTTTTCTACTCAATCAATCCATGAAGGCCTGGGCCAATTTTGACGCCCAGGAAGAACCGTTGCCAGAGGGGACCATCCAACTCTTCTCATCAAGCGCACCAAGGCTTGGGGGATTTCCGGCCCTCATCGGTTTGCTCATGGCATTGGCGGTGGCTTCCTTCACGCATTTCTTCGCTATTCCTGCGACCCAAGACAACATTGATCTGTTCGGAGGATCATTGACTCCTCAAGGTGAGTTGTTTCAATCGATCCAGGGATTCAACGAACTGGTGGTGAACGCTGCCCTGTTGGTCATGGTCGTTTCTCTACTGACCTTGGTGAAGAAAATGCCTTGGTGGGCCCTACCGGCCTGTATTCTTCCCCTCATTACCCTTGAATTCATCACCATTGGAGAAAACCAATTCAACGGTTTGCTCGCCTACGAACAGGATGCGTTCTACACGGGTGCTTGTTCGATGGTGGCCTTCGTCATCATTGGTGTGAGCGCCTTTCGGACCATGGTCGAACACGATTGGGAAGAGGATGACGATGACTTCGGAGTGTACGATAACAGCGGCACCAAAAACCACTTTGATTTCTACGATGACGAAGAGGAAGACAATGAATGGCGCCCCAAGGTGAAGATCGGGGTCATGGCGTGCGCGCTGTTGTTGGCTGGCATTGGAGGGTTCTTTTCGGTTCAATTCGCCCTTGGTGAAGCCGACGGCCCAGCGTTCCAAATTCGGGACGCTAACGGCGTTCTGAGCAATGGAAGCTACGACGAACTTGTCGTCGTTGATATGCTTGACAAAACCAACGCCTATTCCGAAGAAACACTCCGAGTTTCACTCCAAATTAACAACGATGAGACGGTGGAATGCACGTGGAAAAGCAACGGCCAATGCACGTTTGTCTACCTTGAGCTGTTTGAAGATCGACGATTAACAGCCATGGAATCCATCCTCATCTCGGAAGGGGGATTGAACTGGTGTTCTGGTGAGGCTGAAGAAACATGCAAGGTTACGGTCCAGATTACCCATATTCGCTCCGAGGAAGATGAAGACATGCAAGTCTCGGTTTCCGAGATTGACTTGGGGTCCTACACCCTCAAGGCTTCTTGAAAAAGATGACTTCACTTCATCATTTCTTCAATGTCCTTTGAGGCGAGAAGAAGGGTGGGCGCCCAAAGGCCAACAAAGATTCCAAGGTCTTTGTCGCCGGTGATAAAGTAAACGTACAGTGAACCCACCACTGACAACATGCTTGCTACGAATCCGATTTTTGTAATTTGGCCGCTCATTTTGATTTCTCCTATCCGCAAATCTTGCCTCTTTCCCTATAGTGTTATTCGCCAATTCATGGAATCCAAGGCGATTCACGCCCCTGGGCGGTGTACAGCGACAACATTTTTCCCCGTTTCCATGCATGTACCACGATGGTACCCTCTAACAGGGCGCCCGGGAGTAGAGCGTCCTCTGCCCAAGACAGAGCCCCTGCAGCCCTGAACGTTCAACACACAATTTAGGCTAAACACCTCGAGCCCCCGGTAGATTGACGGATGTATTGATGAGCATCGCTGAGCCTTCAAAACAATCACTTAAGAACGAAAAGACGAGATTTTCGCTCATGAAGAACGTCGGTGGAAAAGAGCGTGCCGCTCGAGCCATGTTTGGTTCAGGCGTGGTTATTTTCGATTTCCTTGCCACGGTTCACATCGAAGTCGTGTTCCTCATTGTCGGCCTGTGGGGTGTTTTGACGTCCGCTATGGGCTATTGTCCATTCAACGGATTGTTGAATCGAAACAGTTGCGCGATTGACCTCAAGCCCGTGAAAGCCTGAGGGTTTACCTGCCAGCGGCCTCAACCCCAATGACAGGGTTCCAACACGGTCTGGCCGCCCATCAACGGTTGCAACGCCGCAGGGACGGAAACTCGCCCGTCCTCAAGTTGATTTTGCTCCATGATGGCCACTAACGCTCGTGAAGTAGCCACAGCGGTTGAATTGAGCGTGTGAACGATGGGTTGGTTTGGATGACCGGGTTGACCGTAGCGAATGCTGAGTCGATTGGCTTGATAATCGGTGCAATTGGAACAGGAAACGATCTCCTTGTATTGGTTGGCTCCTGGAATCCAAGCTTCGAGGTCGTATTTCTTCGCTGCCACGGTACCCATATCGCCCGTGCAGATGTTGACAATCTCGTAGTGAATGCCGAGGCTGTCCCATAAATCCGTGCAGTTCTGAAGCAATTCTTCGTGCAGAGCCCAGGAGTCTTCGGGTTTGGCGATGATGATTTGTTCAATTTTGGTGAACTGGTGAACGCGCCAAATTCCAAGGTCGCTTTGTCCATGGCTTCCAACCTCTCGTCGGAAACACTGTGAAACACCTACCATGCGCATGGGCATCTGGTCTTCTGGAATCGTTTCGTCCATGTACATCGCTGTGAGGGGATGCTCTGAAGTGGCGATCATGTAGTACTTGTCGGGCTCAATGCCATACATGACGGTTTCAAAATCCCCAAGGTCAGTAACGCCTTCGTAGGCTTCACGGTTCATCATGACCGGGGGTTGGACAAAGGTGTATTCCCGCTGGCGAAGGAAGTCAACAGCGTATTGCTGGAGGGCGAATTCGAGACGAGCCAAGTCACCTTTGAGGAAGAAGAAACGGCTGCCGGTTATTTTCGCCGCCCGCTTGAGGTCAACCCAACGGTTCATTTCGATGAGTTCATTGTGCGTGCGTGGTTCAAAGTCAAATTCGGGTTTGGTTCCATGAACGGCATGAACCGTGTTGCCCGATTCGTCTTCACCAACTGGAACATCTACGTGAAGGATGTTAGGGATGGACATTCGTAGGCGGTCTCGAACGGTCATGGCCTCGTTGGTCTGTGCTTCCATCTCAGAAATCTTCTGACCGAGGTCCGCTACCTTGGCGAGAATAGCGTCCGCCGCCTCGTTGTCGCCGGCTTTCTTCGCGGCTCCGATGCCTCGGGCTGCCTCGTTCTTCGCACGGCGAAGTTGGTCGGTTTCATGGAGGAGATTGCGCCAAGCCCGATCGAGTTCAATCACTTTCTCGATGTTGTCGTGAGGCAATCCCCGCTTGGTGTGGTCGGCTCTAACCACATCAGCGTGTTCTCGGAACATGTTCATGTCAAGCATCGTAATCACCACGTAATATTGAAACTAAAAATATCGACACCGAGGAAGAGGAATCCTCCAAGGAAGAACCCGAGGATGGCTCCACCGTTGAGCAAAGGCAAACCGGCTTGAGCTTTTCCGCGGGCGACATACGTCATGAGCGCTAGGTACCCGAGCAAGGCCCCAATCAAAGTAAACATGGCGACCTCAAAAGCAGCGTCTGGGTCCAACCATTGGATGGCCGACAACACAAGCATGCCAGGGAAGATGATATCGCCCAATCCCATGAACATGGCTTCACTGCTTTTCTTGCTGCGCTTGGGTTTGGCAGTGGGCTGGGTGATTTGTGGGGCAGCAGGCCGCTTGGCGCGCTCGGTCTCCTCGATCAGCGAGTAGTCACTGCCTTGTGGTGCGACAAGAAGAATCGGAAGGCGTAATCCAACCATGGTATCGGCCAAGTCAAGCATGTGTTTTGATTTGTAAACGGCCCAGAAGTCGTAAAAGGCGGCGAGAATCATGAACAAGATGGCCAGCGCCGGCACAAAGGTCACACCCAACATGACGCAAACGCCAGCACCGAGGAGCACGCCCGTGGTGTTCACAACGTACCACTCGCTGTGCACAACAAGCAGGAGAAGCAGAAGGAGAGAGGCGACTACGCCGGCAATCGTTGGGCCGTTGAGAAGTTGCAAACCGTAGAGTGGAAACATCTCAGAGGTCAATTCACCGGTTTCCACCAAGGTTGAATCCACAGCATCTCCTACACTCAAAACAACCAGATCGGCCTCGTCATCAACGACGGAAAAGAACGCAGCTTGTGCGTTGTCTGGGACAGGGAAACTCGCTCGGTTGACAAGGGAGGTGGTGTAAAGCCAGTGGGCTTGTCCATCGCCTGCAATCAACAAATCGGAGTGCCCAGAAGCGTCCAGGTCGGTGATGTGAACGGAGGATACCTCATCCACTAAACCTTCGAGGTTCATTCGGTCTTGGTTTGAGTATCGCGCTTCCTCGGAGAGGACGCCGTTCCATTCTATGCCCGTGATGGTACCGTTGGACTCACCCAACACAATGAGCTGCTGATCGCGGGTATCGGGTTGGGATTGAGCTTCAGAGATCGTCTCTTTCATGAACGGAGACCAGCCAACATCTGCCGAGGTGAACATACCATTCTCGGCGGGTAACGCTTCCATTAGGTAAGTGGCGTTGTTCATTCCACCTAGACCCAAGCCAAGCGAAGGCGAGGTTGATTCAAGAAGAACGCTCGCCGATTGTGCAGGAGTGACCAATAACCACTCATCGTCGTCGAGGAGGTGGCTCATAATGACGCCATCACCGGTAGCGAAACCAGGAATGCGCCATCGTGCTTCCTGTGTCAAGACACCGGGGGTGCTTTCGAACGTCCGGAAGCGAAGCAATTCATCGAATGCATTGGCGAGGTACATCGCATCCTCAACAGAAACGGCAATGGTGCAGCCACCAAACATGTTGGCCAACGGTTCCGCTCCTCCCTCATTCCATGTGTGGCAGGCGTAACTCTCCACGAGTACTCCAGTCTCGATGTCCACCGACCAAGCGTAGGCGCCTGAGGCGAAGGTCAGAAGTTCCGACGAAGAGGTCATGCTCACCGGCGAGTTCACATCGCTCACTTGATGAGCGTGGGTGTTGGTCCACACCGGTTCGGTGTAGCCATTGGAAGCATTCCATGCAGTAATATCAACGCTGGTGTTGAAGTCTCCTGCGCTCACGTTGTACAGAACAAATCCATCATCCCCCCACGAACCCAAGAACTCACCATTACGCTGATCGCTCGTTTGGACTTCAAACGGCTGAGTTTCAAAGTCCAGCACAAACATATGAGCCAAAGGAACCATGGTATACATCAGAGCGAGCGTAAGGACGACGTACATTCCGTACTTGATGAGGTATTCTTTCCCCCATTTCGCCAAGTAGATGATCAGGGCAGTGAAGGCAAAAATTGCCACGAGTTCCAAAGCAACATAGCGGACTTGTGTAGCGCCTGAGGCCCCGAAGGCGTAAAGTTCGCCCACATCGTAGTAGGGTCGGATGTACATCGCCAGCGCAATCGTAGCGACAAACATGCCCGCCATACCGGCCATTCCACGCCACTGTTCGGCCATGAGTGAGGCAAGGCTGTCGCCCTGCCGGAGTTCGTCTTCGACCTCAGCAAACCGCGGGGAGACTTCGCGCCCCTCTTCGGTTTCAGCATCGCTCATGGATGGTCCACGCCCCCCTTCCATATCAGCCTCGCGTTCTTCCTACGGAAGAATCGATGAGGAAAAGAGCCATGGATAGGCCCCGAGGTCGAGGGTTCATGGTGGACAGTCAAGGCACACGGGCTTGGCTGGAAAGCACCAAACGGAAAGGCATGGCCCTCGGCCTTGAGAACACTGCTTTGGCCATCGCTGAACTGGACCTTCCAAAAAGCGAGTATGAAACGGTCCATGTCGCAGGGAGCAACGGCAAAGGCACCACGGTCGCCACGCTTGGAGCTGCTCTTGGATTGGCCAACATCGACCACGTGTCCTTCACTTCACCCCACCTCGTTCGTGTTGAGGAACGCATTCGGTTCAACGGCTATCCGGTTAATTCCAATCAATTTGACGAAGCATTAGGGGTGGTTCACGCCATGGTGGAACGAACCCAAATCTCGCTTACCTTCTTTGAGGCCACCTTGCTCATCGCCCTCGTCGTGGCCTCACGCCTCTCGATTCGGGTGCTCTTGCTCGAAACTGGACTTGGCGGACGCCTTGACGCAACCAGAGCCGTACACGCCGATGTGGCCGTCATCACGTCGCTGAGTCTTGAGCACACCGACATCCTCGGTGACAGCCTCGTGGCCATCGCAGGGGAAAAGGCCGCCATCGCTCGACCAGGAAGGCCATTGGTGGTTCGTCAGGTTGCGAACTCCGCTGTGCAGCAACGCATTGAAGCGTGCGCAAGCACACCTCACGAACCCGGAGTGGAAGGGCCGATGCCACCCGCAATGTTGGAATGGGTTGAGATGGATGAAAAGGCGACCTACCACGACGAGGCGAACGCCATGGCAGAGGCAACATGGGCCCATCTGAGATGCGCGGAAAACCTGACGTTTCCAGTCATCCGCGGACTGCGCTGGCCTGGACGAATGCATGAAGTTCCCAGTCCAACACTTGAGGGAATGACCTACCTTCTCGAAGGAGCACACAACTCCAGTGGCATGATCGCTTCCTGCGCGCAATTGTCCCGGCAAAAACGGTGGCGTGAGCCTTGGGTTCTACTGCTGGGAAGCACTCCCCAGTCGGACATGCAGGCGATGCTTGAGCCGCTGGTCGACCTCTGCCATGAATTTCGGCCCACCGCTGTTGTGGTGACGGAACCGCAATTTGGACGGTACCCTGGCGTGCCCTGCGAGGAATTGAAGGCAGCGCTTCTATCCCTCGGCATCAAAAGCACAGCCATGTTCTCTGAGCCCGAAGACGCCGTCCAATGGATTGAATCAGATGTCAGCAAGGCGACCACCGTGTTATGCATCGGCTCCCTCTACCTCCAGGGAAATCTGCTTAAAATTCTTGGAGCAGACAGTGACGCTGACCTCGCTGTTCTGATGGAAAGCACCACATGAGATGAGCCAAAGGATTCAGTGTCTGAGGAGGAGCCTCATTCAACAATGATGTCGCGAACTTTCAACCCTGCTTCTTGCATCATGTTGGTAGAACGAGTGAAGTCGGCAAGCCAGCGTTCTGGAATGGGTTTCCCTCCAGCATAGACCACTTCAACAATGCCTGCTTGGATGAGCGAACGTGCGCACCGCGTGCAAGGAGGCCACGTGACGTAGGCTGTGCAGTCTTTGAGTGAAACACCGATTCGAGCAGCGTGCATGATAGCGTTTTCTTCTGCGTGGCAAATCAGCGGGTATTTTTCCTCTCGGTCTTCAAGACGCTCCATGGAGTCCTCAATCCCGCGGGGGAATCCGTTGAAGCCCGTTGAGCGGATTTCGCGATCGGAACCTACGACCACACAGCCAACCTTGGTTGATGGGTCTTTTGACCATTGACTGATGTGATGGGCGAGTTCAAGGAAACGCAAATCCCACTTCACTGGCATGACGACCAAAGGGCTCTCATGGTCCCTCCCTTTGAGCCTTTGCCGGCACTTGCTACGGCCCTTTCATTCAGTCCACACACAAGGCGCCGAAGGGTTAGGCCCACGTTTTTGATCTCATGGCGTGTAGTTGATGAACATGAAAATGCCCAGTAAAAACACGAACAAGGGTACGATGAAAATCTCAAACAGCGAGCGGTTCTTGGCAAGAACATCCATCTCTGTGCCGTAATGAACCACGGATGCATCACCGGTGTCGGTGGTTGGGACCATGGTCAACAGGGCTTGTGCGAGGGTTTCATGACCGCCCCATTTCTGAAGATGGTCCTGAGCACGAGGAACGCAGTCGCCAAGGACGTAAATCGGGTCGCCGATACCAAAGCCACTCAACTCCCACTTCCAATCCCCTCGTGTCCATTGATCGAGTTGAGGGCCATAATCAACGGGCTTCTTGACCCAAAGCGAAGGGTCGATGAGCATCCCGCCGGTGCCGTCGTGCAACATGAATGGAACACCACCCGACTTTGTTTCTCGGTGCTCCCACGAACAATGGGTGTCGCCGTCTGAATCTGTACGGCAAACGTACTGGTAAGACATCCATTGCCAGCAAACCATTCCTTTGTGCGTACGTCCTCCAACACTGAACTCAGGTGTTCCTGCAATCGAAGGTCGCACTTGACCAACCAGCTCCGCTTGTCCAACAGCAACGCTTCGAATTGGCGAAGTTGGAAGGTCTCGAATCAGCCGGTTAAGTTTGAACTGCTTCCAAGCGAAAAAGAACCAAGCCAAGTTGACCAGTGTCACGAACACCGTCATCGACCAGCCCACGATGGTGTGAAAGGATGAGCCATCTCGTGCTCGGAGGTCCGCTGAAAGCCAAATGAATGAACCAGCGAAGACAACGGCCCCGATGCTGTAAGGTGTGATGAGAGCGGCTTTGGGCGTGCCGATGACGCTGGGGTGCTCTCGGATGAGCATCCCGTGCTCATCCCCACTGTAGGGATCGCTGAAGTTGGTCGGGCTCGGTGCACCGAACAGCCAGTCATCACTGGCTTGACGAGCCGGATGGCTTTCAAAACCCAATGGCTCAAAGTTCGGTCCAAAATGCGGGAAGAAGCGGCCACTTACGCCAAGGACGCCAGGCTGAGAGGTGATGTCTTTGGTGGCCGACTTGTTGTTCTTACGGATTTTCCGGAGTTCGTGAAGCAGCGGAGGTGTTGTGCTGTACATGAACGCCAGGCCTCCGATGCCGGAGCACAACAGGGCCCATCGACCACGGTCTTCCCGTTGGGTGACCTCTTGTGGGTCCTCTCCGGGGTTGGTGATTCGGTTAATTTCAACTACCGAAAGCAGTTGATAGCGAACGGGGTCTTCCTCAACCAATACAAAGGCATTGAAATTGAAATTCTCCTCGGCATTCAAGCCGTATCCCTCGATGGAACGGGACCATCCGGAATTGCATGAGGGCTCGTAAACCTCTCCCTCAGGAGAAAGTGAGCGCTTGAGTGAAAAGGCCGCTTGAATCTCTTTTCCTTGGGAATCAACCATCAACAACCGCTGTGCACCGGCCATCGTGAAAGAATATTCCCAGTTTCCGTTTCCCTCATCGTCTTCCACCCAACTGCAATCATCGTAAGCAATCCGCCCTGAAGTCAGCTCCAACGGAACCACCACGAACGCTGCCTCTGAGGCATATTCCAAACCGTCATATCCTTCTTGGAGTGGACCAAACTCGTAGTCCGAGATGTCTTCGTGCAGGAAGGGAAGAACGGTGGCTTCCTCGACCCTTGGAACGTCCGGAATGGCAAGGCTACCGCTGTACAACGTGAAGGTCGCCACAAGCAAACAAAACGAAATGGCGTAACCCACGATGTGCCGCTTCATTGGCTTTGGAAACGCAAACAGCCCTTGGTCGATGCTCTGCACCTGAGTTCTGTCCATGGTAATCTCATGTCGCCCTTGACTTTAATGAAATCCCTGCAGCAGAACTTTTCACGACTTACAACCGTTTTCCATCAAGTTTTTGGTTATGGCGTATAGCTGATGAACATGAAAATTCCAAAGAGAAAAATGAACAGCGGAACAATGAAAATTTCAAACATCGAACGATGCCCAGAGAGGATGTCAATCTCAGTCCCGTATCGAAGAACGGATTTGTCTTCTGTGTTGGTGCTTCGCACCATGGTCAAGAGGGCATGGGAGAGTGTTTCGTGTCCTCCCCATCGCTCAATGTGCTCCCTTGTTCGTGGCATGCAATCACCCATGACGTAAATCGGGTCGCCAACACCAAGACCATTCACAGTGTATTTCCACCTCACGTTATTCTTCATCTCCTCCCATTCGTCTGTCTGTGGTCCGTAAGGGTCGCTACCCCACAGCTCCGGGTCAATGATCATCCCGCCCGTGCCGTCGTGAAGCATGAACGGAACGGAACCACCATCCGAAGATTGCAGTCTCCATCCGCAATCCTCGTTCCCTTCATGATCCTTGGAACACACCATCTTGTGTTTGGCCCAATACCAAGTGACAAGGCCATTGTAATCGCGCCCTCCAATCTGGAATTCAGTTGTTCCTGCCACAGAGGGGCGTACCTGTCCAACCAATTCGACCTGACCAACGGCAGCACCGCGCACTGGAGAGGAGGGAATATCGTTCATCTGCCGAGTAAACTTGAATTGTTTCCATGCCGAGCGGAACCAAAAGAGGTTTACAACGGTCACAAAGAAGGTCAAGAACCATCCCCCTAAGGAGTGAAATTCACTCCCGTCACGTGCGCGAAGGTCAGCGGAGAGCCAGATGAACGAGGTGGCAAACACAATCGCTCCGAGGCTGTAAGGTGTGAGCGTAGCAAGTTTTGGAGTGCCGAGGACTTTGGGGTGCTCTGAAATGAGTTTCCCCCCTCCATCTTCGGTGTAAGGTTCATCGAAATTCGTCAGGTGAGGACACCCAAACAACCAGTCATGCTCGGCTAACCTTGCGGGAAATTGACTGTAAGGAAGGGGTTTGAAATTCTTAGCGAAATGGGGAATGAGGCGCCCGTTTTTACCCAATACGCCTGGGCCAGATGGCGTGTCCAAGGCGTCGATTTTGTTCTTATGGCGTCGTTTTCTTAATTCACTAGAGAGCGGGGGGGTCGTGCTGAGCATGAAGATCAATCCACCAAAGCCGCTGTAGAGCAAAGCGATCCGACCTGAATCTTCTCGTTGGGTCACCTCACCCGGTAAAACAGAGGAATTGCTAAAATCATCAATGCTCGTGATAGAGAGCACTTGGTAGCGGATTGGATTTTGTTCAACCAAGAGGAAGACGTTCAAAATGGGGTTCTCAGGATCTCCTTCGCCTTGACCAGCAATCGATTCAAACCACACACTCTGACAAGGCGGGTTCAGGTTAAGATCTCCTTCCGGGTCAAGCGAACCTTCCAATGAGAAAGCGGCGATGATTTGCTTCCCGTTCACGTCAACCATGGCCAAGGGTTGAGCACCCGTGAGCCACCAGTGATAGGTGAAAGCAACATCTGATTCCGGGTCGCTGTTCTCTCTGCATTTGTGCTCACCGATTCGTCCATCTACGAGTTGCAATGGTACGATGACGAAGGCCGCTTCTTCGGCGTATTCCGAAGAATCATATCCCGCTTGAAGCGCCTTGAAATCATACGCTTCGATGTCTTCATGAAGGGCAGGTAGCGCAGTGGCCTCGTCAAGACGGGGGATGTCGGGTATGTCAGCACTGGAAAGATAGGACACCATCGCGTTCGAAAAGAGAACGATGGCAATGAGGTACCCCATGGCGTGTTTGAAGGATGGCCGGGGGAAAGAAAACGCTCCTTGGTCAATGCTTTGGACGGAGGTCTTGTTCATGGCAAGACGATGGAAAGGAGTTTCTTAACCTCATTCCCTTCGCGGAGGTTCATTGTGGAAGTTAACATCAAGCGAATGAAGGTGCCGGGGGCAGGATTCGAACCTGCGAAGCAATATGCAGAGGAGCTTGAATCCACCCCCTTTGACCACTCGGGTACCCCGGCTACTGTGTTTTCCGTGAGACCAGTTCTTCTTGACTATTCCTCTTGCGGGATGTCCACTATATCCAATGGTTTTGGAGGCGGTCGGCGGAGCGAAACAATGCGACGTATTCGCTCTAAATGATAGGCTTCTTCTCGTTGAGCACGTTGTTGACGAACGACGAAAAGGACCATGCCGGCGACGATTAAGGACAGCACTGAAAGACCAAACGTGGCCATCCGAGTCGAACCACTCGTGGATTCTTGGGCTTGGATATCGGCCAAAGGTACGGGAACCTGAGGCGTGAAATCAACCACCTCCAAGTTTAGCCCGAGACGCCCTTCTTTCCAGGCCTCAATGTTCCACACAAAGTTCACCCATTCTCCCGGCTCTAAGTAAGCCGTGTTGTTACCCATTTCTCGGCCTTCACCATCTCTCAAAACGACTTGAAATTCCCCCGGGAGCAGCCCATCGTTGGCCACGCGAGCGTAGACTGAGACATTCTCGCCAACGGCTGGTCGGAAAGGTGTAGCCGAAAGGTCGGTCAGCACAGGTTCGAAAGCAAACCACGTGATGCCAACGTTGAGTGGTGCGGGTTCAGTCCCGTATCCAGTCAACAAACGCCCCGAACGAT
>VMHT01030854.1_pt1 | contig 12889 bp, 11 predicted proteins | sample 4693611 | NCBI WGS metagenome assembly VMHT01 (sample SAMN12280063, study PRJNA550983) | marine metagenome | isolation source: seawater sampled from same location over 5 years 0.02-0.2 micron viral filtrate | place: USA: collected off the coast of southern California halfway between the port... ... | reverse complement strand
CGATGAGCGGCAGGCTGGCGCCGGAGTGGAAGGAGGAGATCGTCGGTAGCGCCGAGGTTCGTGAGGTCTTCCGTGCGCCCAAGATCGGCTCGGTGGCCGGCTGCATGGTCGTCGAGGGCAGCGTCCACCGCCACAAGAAGATCCGCGTGCTGCGCGAAAACGTGGTCATCTACGAAGGCGAGCTGGAATCGCTGCGCCGCTTCAAGGATGACGTCAGCGACGTGCGTAACGGCATGGAGTGCGGGATCGGCGTCAAGAACTACAACGACGTCCAGGTCGGCGACAAGATCGAGGTCTTCGACCAGGTCAAGGTCGAGCGCAGCCTGTGATGAGCGTTGTGTCGATGCCGATGACGCAGCGAGGAGAGTGAGCCGATGCGCGAGTTCAAGCGTACCGACCGGGTGGCCGACCAGCTCCAGCAGGAGCTGGCGGTACTCATCCAGCGCGAGGTCAAGGATCCGCGGCTGGGCATGGTCACCGTCAGTGGCGTGACCGTCAGCCGCGACCTGGGCTACGCCGACGTCTACGTGACTCTGCTGGGCGACGACGATGCCGAGCGGATCAAGCAGAATTTGGCGGTGCTCAAGCGCGCCGGGGGCTTCCTGCGCAGCCAGATCGCACGCCGGATCAAGCTGCGCCACGTGCCGGAACTGCGCTTTCACTTCGATGAGAGCGTGGTCCGTGGGCACCGGCTGTCGTCGCTGATCGACGAGGCGGTCGAGACCGACCGCACGCGCAATGCGAGCGATAGCGAGGACGGCGCTTCGGGAGACGAGCGCTGATGGCGCGTCGCCGTCGCGGCCTGCCGATCGATGGCGTGCTGTTGCTCGACAAGCCCCAGGGTGTATCGAGCAATCATGCCCTGCAGCGGGTGCGCCGGTTGTTCCAGGCGCAGAAGGCGGGGCATACCGGTACGCTCGACCCGATGGCCACCGGGCTGTTGCCGGTGTGTTTCGGCGAGGCGACCAAGTTCTCGTCGTATCTGCTCGAGGCCGACAAGGTCTATCGCACCTACGTGCGCCTGGGCGAGATCACCGACAGCGGCGATGCCGATGGCGAGCTGATCGAGCGACGCCCGGTGCCCACGCTCGAGGCGGCCGACATCGAGCGGGTGCTGGCCGATTTCCGCGGCGAGATCGAGCAGATCCCGCCGATGCACTCGGCGCTCAAGCATCAGGGCAAGCCGCTTTACCAGCTGGCCCGCGAAGGCAAGACGGTTGCGCGTGCGCCGCGCCGCGTGACGGTTTACGATACGCGGCTGATCGGCTGCGAGCCGGCGGGCTTCGAGTTGGAAGTCGCCTGCAGCAAGGGCACCTATATTCGTACGCTGGCCGAGGATATCGGGCAGGCGCTGGGTTGCGGGGCGCACATCAGCGCGCTGCGACGGCTCAAGACCGGGCCCTTCCAGGCGGCCGACATGCTCGACTTCGCGGCGCTGGATGCCGAGCTGGAGGAAGCCGGGCGCGAGCAGGCGCTGTTGCCGATGGACGTGCTGGTCGCGCATCTGCCGCGGCTCGATGTCGATGACGCCACCGCGCAGCGCGTGCTCAACGGTCAGCGGGCACGTTTCGATACCGCCGGGCTGTCGCAAGACGGCCCGGTTCGACTCTATCGCGATGCGGCCTTTCTGGGCCTGGTCGCGGTAACGGCGGCAGGGGAGATCGCCCCGCGTCGCCTGGTCGCCACCGCCTGATCGCGGCTGGCGGCTCTCGCCACTGGGTTTCAGTGGCGCGACCCTGGAGACTGCAAATATGCGTGGTCTCCGACATTTCATGCTCAGGCATATTGCTTACTGGAGAGACAGATGGCTTTGACCGCTGAAAAGAAGGCCGAGATCGTCAACGACTACGGCCGTGGTGACAACGACACCGGTTCCCCCGAGGTTCAGGTGGCGCTGCTGAGCGCCAACATCGATGGCCTGCAGTCGCACTTCAAGACCAACAAGCAGGACCACCACTCGCGTCGTGGTCTGATCCGCATGGTCAACCAGCGCCGCAAGCTGCTCGACTACCTCAAGCGCAAGGACTTCGAGCGCTATCAGTCGCTGATCCAGCGTCTGGGCCTGCGTCGCTAAGCAAGGCCTGCCGGCGGATATCACTGAACAAGCAACCCCACGGGGTTGCTTGTTCTTTTATGGGGGGCGGTAGCTCTTGACCCTGCGAACTCCTAAAATGGTCGCCGAGTCAAAAAGACCCAAACATGAAGCAGACAAGTTAAGGAAGTCACCGTGAATCCGGTCAAAAAGACATTCCAGTACGGTCAGAGCACCGTCACCCTCGAAACCGGGCGCATCGCCCGCCAGGCCACCGGCGCCGTGCAGGTCACCATGGACGGCGCGGTGGTGCTGTGCACCGTGGTCGCCAAGAAGGAGATCAAGCCGGGGCAGGACTTCTTCCCGCTGGCGGTGTTCTATCAGGAAAAGACCTACTCGGTGGGCAAGATCCCCGGAGGCTTCTTCAAGCGCGAAGGCCGCCCGACCGAGAAGGAAACGTTGACCTCGCGGCTGATCGATCGGCCGATTCGTCCATTGTTCCCCAAGGGCTTCATGAACGAAGTCCAGGTCGTCTGCACCGTGCTCTCCGCCGACCGTAACCAGGACCCGGACATTGCCGCGATGATCGGCACCTCGGCGGCGCTGGCGATCTCCGGCGTGCCGTTCAGCGGCCCGATCGGCGCCGCTCGCGTGGCTTTCAGCGAAGATCGCGGCTACTTCCTCAACCCCAGCGCCGAGGAACTGGCGGTATCCGAGCTCGACATGGTCGTCGCCGGCACCGACAGGGCGGTGCTGATGGTCGAGTCCGAGGCCAAGGAGCTGCTCGAGGACGAGATGCTCGGCGCGGTGCTCTACGGCCATCAGGAGATGCAGGTGGCGATCAGCGCGATCAACGAGTTCGTTGCCGAAGCGGGCAAGCCCAAGTGGGATTGGCAGCCGGCGGCGGCAAACGCCGCGCTCAAGGAGTCGTTGGCCGAACGCTTCGAGAGCAAGGTCGGCGAAGCCTACCGGATCACCGACAAGATGGCGCGCCAGGACGCGCTCGGCGAACTCAAGCGTCAAGCTGTCGAGCAGTTGGCCGGCGATGATGAAGGCCAGTTCGACGCCGACGAGGTGGGTGGCGCCTTCGCCAGCCTCGAGAAGCGTGTGGTGCGCCGCCGGGTGATCGCCGGCGAGCCGCGCATCGATGGCCGCGACCATAAGACCGTGCGTCCGCTGGACATCGAGGTCGGCGTGCTGCCGCGCACCCATGGCTCGGCGCTGTTCACCCGTGGCGAGACCCAGGCGATGGTCATCGCCACACTGGGTACGCTGCGCGACGCGCAACTGATCGACTCGCTGGAGGGCGAGCGCAAGGATCGCTTCCTGCTGCACTACAACTTCCCGCCATACAGCGTCGGCGAAGCCGGCTTTATGGGCGGTCCCAAGCGCCGCGAGATCGGCCATGGCCGCCTGGCCCGACGTGGCATCCAGGCGATGCTGCCGAGCGACGAGGCGTTCCCCTACACCATCCGCGTAGTCTCCGAGATCACCGAGTCCAACGGCTCCAGCTCGATGGCTTCGGTGTGCGGCTCGTCGCTGGCGCTGATGGACGCCGGGGTGCCGCTCAAGGCGCCGGTGGCGGGCATCGCCATGGGTCTGATCAAGGATGACGAGCAGTTCGCCGTGCTCACCGATATCCTCGGCGACGAGGATCATCTCGGCGATATGGACTTCAAGGTGGCCGGCTCGGCGGAAGGCGTCACCGCGCTGCAGATGGACATCAAGATCGAGGGCATCAACGAGGAGATCATGGAGATCGCCCTGCAGCAGGCCCATGAGGCGCGCCAGCATATCCTCGGCGAGATGAATCGGGTGATCGCGCAGAGCCGCGAGGAGGTGTCGGTCAACGCGCCGTCGATGGCGACCATCAAGATCTCGCCGGACAAGATCCGCGATGTGATCGGCAAGGGCGGGGCGACGATCCGCAAGATCTGCGACGACACCGGCGCCTCCATCGACCTCGACGACGACGGCACTGTGCGCATCTACGCCGAGGACAAGGCGGCCGCCAAGCGCGCCATCGACACCGTGCTGGGCATCACCGCCGAGGCGGAGATCGGCAAGCTCTACCGGGGCAAGGTGGTGCGGATCGCCGACTTCGGTGCGTTCGTCAACTTCATGCCGGGCACCGATGGCCTGGTGCATATCTCGCAAATTGTGCCCGAGCGGGTCAATGACGTGCGCGACTTCATGAACGAAGGCGACGAAGTGACCGTCAAGGTGCTCGACATCGACAACCGCAACCGCGTGAAGCTGTCGATCAAGGAGATCACCGCCGAAGAGAAAGAGGCCTTCGAGACCAGCCTGGTCGAGTAACGCCCTGGCCCAGCCGGGGCAACCCGGCCTGGCTCGTCAGGCCAGCCAACGAAACGGCTCATCCGCCAAGCGGATGGGCCGTTTTTCATACAGCGCATGCACGCTTCGGGCAGGCGGGGAGCCGCTCAGCGACAGATCGCCTCGAGCGCCTCGATCAGGCTATCCATCTCATCGTCGGTGCCGATGCTGATGCGCAAGAAGTCGCGCAGCGCCTCGCTGTTGAAGTGGCGCACCAAAATGCCGCGTTCGCGCAAGCCGGCGAACAGCTCTCTGGCATCGAATCGAGGATGCCGGGTGAGCAGGAAATTGGTCTGCGACGTCAGCACCTCGAAGCCGAGCCCGTCGAGCCGACGGCGGGTGCGCTCGCGGGTGGCGATCACCCGTTCGCGGCAGGCCTCGAAATGCGCGCGATCAGCCAGAGCCGCGATGCCCACGGCGCTGGCCAGGCTATCGACGGGGTAGGAGTTGAACGAATTCTTGACCCGCTCGAGGCCCTCGATAAGCTCACGGGAGCCGGTCGCATAGCCCAGCCGCAAGCCGGCCAGGCTGCGTGACTTGGAGAAGGTACCGACCACCAGCAGGTTGGGGTGCGCGGCGATCAGCGGGACCGCACTTTCGCCGCCGAAGTCGACGTAGGCTTCATCGACCAGCACCACGCGGTCGCTGACATGCTCGAGCAACCGGGAAATGGCCGCGCGCGGGTGGCCATGACCGGTGGGCGCGTTGGGGTTGGCGAAGACCACCCCGCCGCTGTCGGCGGCCAATGCCTCGAGGGGTACCTGCCAGTGGTCGTCGAGCGCCAGCGTGCGGTAGCCGATGTCATAGAGCCGGCAGTAGACCGGATAGAAGCTGTAGCTGATGGCCGGCATCAACAGTGGCCGCGACTGGCGGAAGAAGGCCTGGAAGGCCAGCGCCAGGACCTCGTCGGAGCCATTGCCGACGAATACCTGCTCGACCTCGACGCCCTGTTCGCGGGCCAGCGCCTCGCGCAGGGCCAGCGACTCGGGGTCGGGGTAGCGGCGCAGGTGGTCGGCAGGAAACTCGCGCAGTGCCCGTTCCACGCCGGGTGCCGGCGGATAGGGGTTCTCGTTGGTGTTGAGCTTGACCAGCCGTTCGCGCGGCTGCTCCCCGGGGACGTACGGCATCAGCTCGCGGACTTCCGGGCTCCAGAACTTGCTCATGGTGTCTCGGTATCGTGATCGTAAGGGTTCGGATGATAGTTTGAGATAGTGCTCTGAGATAGTGCTCTGAGATAGTGCTTTGGTCATGGTGACGCGCCCGCACGAGCCGTGCAAGCCGCCGGCATGCTAGGCTGCCCTTCTTTTGTCTGCCGAGTCGTGAGCATGCTGGCCAAGATTCTGTCGACCCTGCTGCCGGTATTCCTGATCGCCGGCTGCGGCACCTTATATGGACGTTTTCGCACCCCCGACATCCGCGGCCTCAACACCCTCAACATGGAGCTGTTCGTGCCCATGCTGGTGTTTGCGGTGCTCGCCGATCGCCAGGCGCCGCTCGAGGAGTACGCCAGCCTGGCGCTGGCCGCGGCGCTGATCGTGCTCGGCTCGGGATTATTGCTGTGGCCGCTGGCGACGCTGCTCAAGCTCAATCGGCGCACCTTTCTGCCGCCGATGATGTTCAACAACACCGGCAACATGGGCATACCGCTGCTGGTGCTGGCGTTCGGCGAGGCCGCGCTGCCGGCGGCGGTGGTGGTGTTCATCGTCGAGATGCTGCTGCATTTTTCGGTGGGGCTGTACATGCTCGATCCGCGCACGCCCTGGTGGCGCCTGCTGCGCATGCCGATCGTGCTGGCCAGCCTGGCCGGGTTGGCGGTCAACCTGAGCGGTATTCAACTGCCCGGCTGGTTGCTCGAGGCGCTCGACATGCTCGGCGGGGTGAGCATTCCATTGATGCTGTTCGCGCTCGGGGTGCGCATGCTCGATATCGACTTCAGCGACTGGCGGATGGGCGTGCTGGGTGCCGTGGCCTGCCCGGCGAGCGGGCTGGTGCTGGCCTGGCCGCTGATCGCCTGGCTCGACCTGTCGGGCCTGCAGGCGGCGACGCTGTGGGTCTTCGCGGCATTGCCGCCGGCGGTGCTCAACTACCTGGTCGCCGAGCAGTATCGCCAGGAGCCGCACACGGTCGCCTCGCTGGTGCTGATCGGCAACCTGGGCAGCCTGGTGGTCATGCCGGTGGTGCTGGCGGTGCTGTTCGCCCAGGGCGCCGGTTGACCGAAGTCGTTGCCGCTGGAACGAAGACGCCAGCGGCCTGGGCCGCTGGCGTCGCTCATGCGTTTAGCGCTCGATGGCCAGCGCCACCCCCTGGCCGCCGCCGATGCACAGCGTCGCCAGGCCCTTCTTGGCGTCGCGGGCGATCATCTCGTGCAGCAGCGACACCAGCACGCGGCAGCCCGAGGCGCCGATCGGGTGACCCAGCGCGATGGCGCCGCCATTGACGTTGGTCTTGCTGACGTCCCAGCCGAGCTCCTTGTTGACCGCCATGGCCTGGGCGGCGAAGGCCTCGTTGGCCTCGACCAGGTCAAGATCGTCGATCGTCCAGCCGGCTTTTTCCAGGCAGCGCCGTGTCGCCGGCGCCGGGGCGATGCCCATGATTGCCGGATCGACGCCGGCGTTGGCGTAGCCCTTGATGTAGGCCAGTGGCTCCAGGCCCAGTTCGCGGGCCTTGTCGGCAGAGCAGATCATGGTGACGGCAGCGCCGTCGTTGATCGACGAGGCGTTGCCGGCGGTGACCTTGCCATCCTTCTTGAACGCCGGCTTCATGGCGCCGAGCTTCTCGGCGGTGATCCCGGCGCGCGGCCCCTCGTCGGCGGCAAAGGTGACCGGGTCGCCCTTGCGCTGAGGAATCTCGATCGGCACGATCTGGCTGTCGAAGCGCCCCGACTCGATGGCGGCACTGGCGTTGCGCTGGGATTGAGCGGCGAATTCGTCCATCTGCTCGCGGGTAATCCCGTACTTGTCGGCGAGGTTCTCGGCGGTGACGCCCATATGATACTCGTTGAAGGCGTCCCACAGGCCGTCGTGAACCATCGAGTCGATGGCTGTCCAGTCGCCCATGCGCTGACCGGTGCGCGAGTGCGGCAGCAGGTGAGGCGCCAGCGACATGTTCTCCTGGCCGCCGGCGAGAATCAGCTCGGCATCGCCGCAGCGGATCGCCTGGGTTGCCAGATGCAGCGCCTTGAGCCCCGAGCCGCAGACCTTGTTGATGGTCATCGCCGGCACGCCTTCGGGCAGGCCGGCGCGGATCGACGTCTGGCGGGCGGGGTTCTGCCCGCAACCGGCGGTGAGAACCTGGCCGAGTAGGACTTCGTCGACCTGCTCGGGGGCGACGCCGGTATTCGCCAGAATGTCCTGAATCACCTTGACGCCAAGCTCGGTGGCGGGGATGCCGGCGAGCGAGCCGCCGAAAGTGCCGATAGCGGTGCGGCGCGCCGCGACAATGACCACGTCTTGCATGTGAGACTCCTCGATACGAAGGCGAACGGGTACCTTTTCAGCATAGAAGAACCGCGCGCGTGGCGACAATCGGCAATCAGGCGAAGAGCGGCGGCGGAACGCGAGCGCGTCAGCCAGCGAGAGAGCGGGACAAGGGCCGGATGCGACCGATTGCGACAGCCTGCTCAGCGCGGCAGCGTCACCGCGAGATTGTCGATCAGCCGCGCCGGCCCCAAGTGGGCGGCGCCGAGCAGCACCGCTTCGCGGGTAGCGTCGCTGACCGCACCCAGATCGGCGTGGCGGCGCAGCTCCAGGTAATCGGGCTTGAAGCCGGCCTCGACCAGTCGGGTAAGCCCCTGGCGCAAGGCCTCTTCGCGAGCGGTGCCCTGCTCCAGGGCGTCGCGGACATGGCACAGTGTGGCATACAGGCGCGGCGCCCGGGCCCGTTGCTGGTCGTTGAGGTAGCCGTTGCGCGAAGAGAGTGCTAGGCCATCGGCGGCGCGCACGATGGGCACGCCGACGATCTCGACCGGAAAGTGCAGATCGGCGACCAGTTTGCGAATCACCGCGAGCTGTTGAAAGTCCTTGCTGCCGAAGCAGGCCAGGTCGGGCTGGAAGAGGTTGAACAGCAGGCTGACGACGGTTGCCACGCCATCGAAATGCCCCGGCCGGTTAGCGCCGCACAGGCCCCCCGAGACGCCGGGAACCTGGACCGTCGTCTGCGCTGTCGTGCCTTGTGGGTAGACGGTCGCGTGACTGGGCGCGAACAGCAGGTCGCAGCCGGCACCCTCGAGGCGTGTGCGATCCTCGCCGAGGGTGCGCGGGTAACCGGCGAAGTCCTCACCGGCGCCGAACTGCAGCGGGTTGACGAAGATGCTCGCCACCACGTAGTCGGCGCGCTCGCGGGCGGCGGCGACCAGCGCCAGGTGGCCGTCGTGAAGATTGCCCATGGTCGGCACCAGGCCGATGCGCCGGCCCTGGCGACGCGCCTCGCCGAGCCTTTCGCGCAGCGTGACGATGTCGGTCACGGTCTCCATCAGAAGCAGTGCTCCTTGGCTGGGAAACGACGTGCCTTGACGGCCTCGTGATAGGCCGCGAAGGCGCCCTGGATCGAACCGGTCTCGCTCATGAAGTTCTTGACGAAACGCGGCGTACGCCCCTGGCTGACGCCCAGCACGTCGTGCATGACGAGTATCTGGCCGTCGGTGTCGGCCCCGGCGCCGATGCCGATCACGGGGACGTCGAGCGCCCGCTGCATGGCCTGGCCGAGGCTCGCCGGCACGCATTCCAGAAGGATCACCGAGGCGCCGGCGTCGACCAGTGTGCGGGCATCGGCGATCAGGCGTTCGGCGTGGGCGGCGTCGCGCCCCTGAACCTTGTAGCCGCCCAACTGGTAGACGGTCTGCGGGGTCAGCCCGAGATGGGCGCAGACCGGCACGCCGCGCCGCGTCAGCTCGCGAACGCCATCGGCCATCCACGCCTCGCCCTCGATCTTGACCAGCTCGGCGCCGGCGCGCATCAGCTCGCCGGCATTCTGTAGCAGGCGTTCCTGGCTTGAGTTGCTCATGAACGGCAGGTCGACCATCAGCAGGCTGGCGCCCTTGCTGCGTGCCACGCACCGGGTGTGATAGCCGATGTCGGCGAGGGTGACCGGCAGCGTGCTGGCATGGCCCTGCAGGACCATGCCCAGCGAGTCGCCGACCAGCAGGACCTCGATGCCGGCCTGGCTGGCGACATGGGCGAAGGAGGCGTCGTAGGCGGTCAGACAGCTGAACGGCTCGCCGGCGCGCTTGGCCGCCTGCAGCGTACTCACGGGGACGGTTTTCATGGCGTGCGTTTCTCGTGTTGTGTCCCGTGAATGCGGCCATTCCCGGGACTGGCGTGTATTGCCAGCGTTGTTACCCGTGCAGGACGAAAGTGTGGAATGGTAACAACCGCGCTGCAACTCGACTTTGGCGAAGTCAGCGCCCTGGTGGTCAGCGGCTGGAGATCGCGACTATCGAGCCGCGGCTATCGAGCGTCCTGGCACGTTGCGCCGCACTGATGCCATCGAGGACGATCTGGGGGGCGATGTCGGCTAGCGGTATCAGTACGAAGGCGCGCTCGAGCAGGCCGGGATGCGGTAGCGTCAGGCGCGCTGTGGTCAAGCGGCGGTCGGCGAACAGCAGCAAGTCGAGATCCAGCGTGCGCGGTCCCCAGTGGCGCTGGCGCACGCGCCGATGACGCTGTTCGAGCGCCTGTAGTTGATCGAGCAGGGCGAGCGGCGACAGGCGAGTGGTGACGCTGGCCACGGCATTGACGAAATCGGGCTGATCCTGCGGGCCGAGCGGCCGGCTGCGATACAGCGGCGAGCACGTCAATCGGCGGGTGAGTGGCAGGCCATCAAGCTCATCGAGGGCCTGCTCGATCTGCCTGGCGGGCTCGGCGAGGTTGCTGCCCAGGCCGATATAGGCCGTGTGCCGCGCTGGCGTCATGCGCTCAGTCAGAGCCGTCGCCGGGATTATTGCCCTGGCGGTGGCCGCCGCGACGTTTGCGCGGGCGGCGCTTGCGCGGCCCCGCGCTACCCGCCGGGTCGGCATCGACCTTGTTCAGCAGGCGCCGCTGTTCATGCTCGTCGCCATCCTGGAAGGCGCTCCACCAATCGCCGAGGCCGGGGGCAATCTCGCCGGCATGTTCGCGCAGCAGCAAAAAATCGTAGGCGGCGCGAAAACGCGGGTGCTCGCGGGTCTGGAAGGCGCGTTTACCGCGCCGCTTGGGCAGGCGCTCCTGAAGATCCCAGATATCCCGCATCGGCAGGCTGAAGCGCTTGGGGATCGAGGTATGCTGGAGCTGGCGCGCGATGACCTGCTGGGCGGCGTTCTGCTGGGCCGGGATCGGCGGCAGGCCTTCGGCCCTGAGGCGCTGAGAGCGCCATTGCACGCTGGGCCAGAGCAGCGCCCCGAACAGGAAGGCCGGGGTGACCGGGCGCTCGTTGCGTATCCGTTCGTCGGTGTTGGCCAGTGCCTGCAGGAGCAGCGGTTCGGCCCACTCGAGCTCGGCCATGGCCTCGTCGGCCTCGGGAAACAGCATGGCGAACAGCCCGTAGTCGCGCAGACACTCGAAGCTGGCGACGCCGTGGCCCGACATGAACAGCTTGAGCACTTCGTCGAAAAGCCGCGCCGGAGGGATCTGCAGCAGTAGCGATGCGAGCTCGCGGATCGGCGCTTCGGTGTCCGGGGCGAGGGTGAAGTCCAGCTTGGCGGCGAAGCGCATCGCGCGCAGCATGCGCACTGGGTCTTCACGGTAGCGGGTCGCCGGGTCGCCGATCAGGCGCAGCACCCGATCGTCGATGTCGGCAAGGCCACCCGCCCAGTCGTGCAGCGAGAAATCGGCGATGTTGTAGTACAGCGCATTGACGGTGAAGTCACGGCGCAGGGCGTCTTGCTCGATATTGCCCCAGACGTTGTCGCGCAGCAGCAGGCCATCCTCGGACTGGTGGGCGATATGTTCGCCATGATCGTCGCCGGGGCGTCCACGGAAGGTGGTGACTTCGATGACTTCCCGGCCGAAGCGCACATGCACGATGCGAAAGCGCCGACCGATGATCCGTGAATTGCGGAACAGGTCGCGCAGTTCCTCGGGCGTGGCATTGGTGGCCACGTCGAAATCCTTGGGGGTCCTGCCGAGCAGCGCATCGCGCAGGCAGCCACCGACCAGATAGGCCTCGAAGCCGGCATTGTGCAGGCGGTAGAGAACCTTGAGCGCGCTGGCGCTGAACAGCTGCCGCGAAATGCTGTGCTCCTGCCGTGGAATGATGCGAAGACCGGAGGGTTCGCCGGCCCCCTCGTGATTGCCGAACAGAGTCTTCAAACGTTCACCGGGGCGTTGGAGAAAGCGGGTAAATCCTTTGAACATGCCGCGATAGTGCTCGCAGTCTGAGAGAAAGCGCCCAGTGTAGCCGAGCCCCCCCGGCTTGCAAAGCGCCGCCGAGAAAAGCGCAGGTTGGCGAGGGACATACGGAGGGACCCTGACCGGTCGCGTACCGTGTCGGGGAAAGCAGGGAGGTAGCCGGAAAGTAGCAAGGCAAAGGCCAGAAAGTAGAAAGGGAAGGCCAGTGGGCCTTCCCTTCAAGCAGTCTGACAGCATCCGTGCTGTTGATTCTTCTTCGTGATGGCGCATCGCCTTGAATACGCACCACAGTCACCAATCGAATCATCAGGCAAGCATGATGTTGTTGTTCTTGGGTCTCTTGCTGATGGCGACCGCCTCGTATTCAAAACAATAATCCAACCACGACGGCAGGTGTCTGCCTCCCCTCGGCGTATTGTCGTTGTTGCCAAGGGTACTCCTCAGACAGGCCTATTGTTGTTGTTGAGCCTGTGCGCGAAGTGTCGCGTCCCGATACTGACACCGGATTGTCCCGACGCTGTTGTGCTTGTTGTCGTCGGCGTTGCTAGCTGGGCTTGTTGTTGTTGGGCCCGCAAACTCTTCCTCGGCTGTGTTGTGCTTGTTGTTGTCAGCCTCTGACCGCGGCGATCCTGTTGTTCCTGTTATTGTTGTGGGCGCCGCCGGCAATTGTTGTTTTTCTTGCCTAGTAAGTTGCAGCGACCATGCCACCTACTGGTTTTTTAATTTTTATCAAGTTCTTGCGGCTCCTTCGCACCAGGCCCGAAGTTTCCTTCGAACCTTCTGTTACCGCGGGTGCGCCACAATGGTGAGGCCAATGGGTGAAGCAGTAACAATTGGTGCGTGCAGGTCGTCTTGGACTGGCCCCATCATCCCTGCAAGCGCTGCGGCTTGCTGTTAGACCATGGTCGCGAACCCTGCGAAAGGACTATGCCGAGCGGCTGCGCGGGCCCTTCTTGCGGGGAATTCCCAGGCGCTGACGGCGCTCCCACAGGCACTTGCGACTGATGCCCAGCTTGCGGGCCAGTTCGGTTTCGCTCATCTGATCCTGATGCTCGAGGACGAAGTGCTGGAAGTAGTCCTCGAGGGACAGATCCTCTTCCTGGTCGGCGATGGTTGCGGGGCAGCTGGCGCCGGCCGGCACGGCGCTGCGTGCCGGGGCTGGGCGAGCAATGACCGGGCCGAGCCCCAGGTCATCGGG
>VMHT01163453.1_pt1 | contig 12891 bp, 14 predicted proteins | sample 4693611 | NCBI WGS metagenome assembly VMHT01 (sample SAMN12280063, study PRJNA550983) | marine metagenome | isolation source: seawater sampled from same location over 5 years 0.02-0.2 micron viral filtrate | place: USA: collected off the coast of southern California halfway between the port... ... | reverse complement strand
CTGATCTATACACCATACCACGAACATCTAGTCAACGATGTGAAATGGATTCCAAAAATATCTCAAAAAAGAAAACATATTACAAAATGACAGATGTACGTGGAAGTGATACTCAATATGAACGATATGAAGAAAACAAAACTAAATGGGTTCAAACAAATGAATACTATACAGATTAAATAACAATATAATAAAAAAAACAAAAAGACAAAAAACATCAACCAAAAAAAACTCAACTCGTGGGCGAGGATTTTTTGGTAAGAACACCTCATCAACCAACCAACCTATCAATAATGTCACAAGAATACTGGAAGCAATACTACATTGACCACATTGACGAGTTCAAAGAACGATACCAAAAATATGCCAAAAGAAAATCATACAAAGAGAGATGTGCAAAATATCAGAAAAAATATCAGAATGAGAACAGAGAGGAACTAAATAAAAATAATCGACAAAGATATCATAAAAACAAAGAAAAACATAAAGAAAGACAAAAAGCATACTATCAAAAAAACAAAAAACAAATCTGTGCTAACGGGAAAACATACTATGAAAAAAATAAAGAAAGATTAGCAGATATTAGATATTTGCTTAAATATGCTGATGTCATGGCAGAGTTCGTGATCTCACTAGACGGATTTTAATTTAAAATCCACACACACAAAAAAAAATTGACCTCAGGGTCTCTTTTTTTTACTTGACTATAAAATATCTGATTTTGATGGTTAAAGTGGCACGTTTAGTAATATTGAATACATATATATATTTACGAAACAAGGCATTTAAATTAAACACTCATCATTCATCTTTTCTATGTACTTATCTCGTTCCTCACTAATCTTTGTGTAATCATCAAAATATGATCTAATATTTTTACAATCTTCAATAAATTCATCTTTGAATCTATATACTTGTCTTCTTTCTCCTTCCACTTGTTTTCTAATAACCTCAACATTCTCTTGACCAAACAACTGACGATACATCATAAATATAGCACGAGAACAATTTTTTTGTATAGTAAAATCTAATGGTTTCTGTGTCTGACATCTATATATATTTATATACAATTTAAACATCTCATCTGCTTGTTTCTTTTGCAATCCATGTTTTGCTACCATTAACATATTATTAGAACAACCACATGCTTTTTTGAACTTAAACAAGAATAGCATTCTGTTCTTATTATCTGTTATTTTATTAACTAGAAAGTCATTCTTATTTGCTAATTCTTCTACTAATTTAATTTCATCTTTATGAAACATTCTACAATATGCTAAATAACTATATAAATAATATTTATTTGTCATTAATTCATAAAACATACCAAAATCTTGTGGTGGTATCTTTGTAATATCATATACAACTTTGTAATAATCATTTTTCAATATATTTGCTAAATCTATATCACTATATTTAACTGGATCTATTTGTTTCTCATACTGACTCAATTTATCTACTACACCTTTCAATAATGGCATATATTCTGTTTTTACTAATTCTAACATTGTATCATATCCTTCTTGTTTAATAACTATCTTTTGCTCTTTTATATCTATCTTTTTACATTTTAAATATTTTAGTTCTACATCAAATCCTTTATTTTTTAATATTTTAATAAAATGTGCACGAGGATTTGTTTTATAACAATCAATCCTGTATTCATATTGAGATTTTAATTTTAAATATTCAGCATTCTCTATGGTTAACTGGTTGCCTCCATGATCACTAATCATTGTTTTAATATTACCTTTATTCACTTCAATTCCTAATAATGTTTTGTACACATCATCTTCAGTATTATAATCAAACATCTTTAATGATGGTTTCTCAAACATAAACTTCAAAATTGTAATATTTCTATTTCTATTTGCCTGTTGATTCATCTGTTCTGCAGATATCGTATTTCCACTATATATAGCATATACTGGTCTTTTCATTGTACTATCTAATCCATAAATAATTGATGGACTAAACAATACAACATCATAATCATCTAAAGTAAACTCACCTTTAATTCTTTGAATATTTCCTGCTTTGTGATGATATACACCATCTCCAGTAATACATAAATATTCCCTACCAATATCTCTAAACTCTTTTGCTAATACATCAATTTTAGTTTTGGAATCACTACAAACCATTACTTGTTCTTCTTCTAATAGTTCTTTTTGGAATACATCAAAATCATTCATTTCAATTGCCTTTTTTCCAGTATTATGTTTATATTCATTAATAATATATCTACTTGTACCTCCATTATACATTTCCTTTTCTTCTTCTACTAATTGATTTACATATTTTATTGTAATATCATTTACATCTGCATCTGTCATTATTACTTGATGTGCTTGATGAATTATTTGCTTCAAAAAATCAAATATAAATACTCTGTTATCTCCTAATGTTTTCATATTTGCTGTAATCATATAATCTAATAGTGAATTGATCTCATCTAAATATATCGTGTATCCATAAAAATCACTCCAATTTTTCATTTTCAATAAACTATCAATTGTAATAACAATATTTTGCCCTTCGTGTTTATACCAACTCGTCTCTCCAGCATGTTCTTTAATCTCATCTGTTATTTCACTATGAAACTTACAATTAATATTTTGTATTCTAAATACTCGTATCTGATCTTTTCCAAGTGATACTCGTGATACAATACTAATGAACCTCCTTTTTTGTTTATATTTATTTAATTTTGTAATAAATCTAGTAAATGATGATGTCTTACCTGTGCCTGTGTCTGATTTAACAATTATAAACTTTTCTTTAATCTCATCAAATATCTCATATCCTAACTTTTGACGATTTATTATTTCATCAGGTTCTTCTTGTATTTCCGGTACATCTTTGTATGTATAATAATCTAATAGATTTCGTGCATTAATTACTCCATTCTTTTGTGCTACTAATAATATATGATTCATCATTAAATATTCTGTGTGCTTTGTAATTCCTTCCCATAATTCAAGGTTTCTAATTTCATCATATTCCTTATCAGCATATTTCTTACTATATTCTTCCCACAAATCTTGTCTATCTATCTGTTTCATAGCTGTTGTAAACTTCAACCATTTATCATAATCTCTGTAATATTCTTTTGGTAATGAATCTAATATATTTTTTAATAATTCCTCAGGATAATCATAAGTATATAATGTTAAATCTGTGTCTACACATTGTATCTCACCTTTCTTTTTAGTAAATTGTCGTTTTGTAGGTGCTTTCGTGTACAAATTATTCATAAGTAAATCTTTTAAATCTTCAGGTATCTCATTAATTTCACCATCATTAATTATTTTATATCTTTTACCATTTATTTTTGTATGTGGTGCTACTATATAACTGCCATCATTTCTAATATCTATGTGATGTGTTGAATTAGTTGTTGTTTTGATTTCTCCATCATACTTGAAATATAAATGATATCCACCTGATATTGTTTCAACAGCATATATATTATGTAATTCAATATATTCTAATACACTACACCCTAAACTATTAAATATACTTGTTTCCGGATTCCATGTATTATCACCTGGTTTTACATAAAAATCTAGATCTACTACAAAATTATCATTCACCTTGCCACAAGGTATTCCACAATTAGTTTGTCTTAATTGTTGATTTGTTCTTTTTATCCATGCATTCATATTTATGAATATATCTTTTGTTATCTTCGTTTTCCCCTTTGACCATTCATTACTTGGTAATTTTGAATTGGGTTGTAAACGAAAACTCTTGAAATTACTAATCATATATATATTATATATAATATTTTAATTTTGCATTAATTGATATTTCTACCAACTATCACTTTTTATAATATACTCCCCTTCTCTTTATATGTTTTTTCGTTATACCCCTTAATACTTAAAACCTTATGACATTTATTCTCATTTAGAAAATCAAATTTTAAATTGAATATACTTATATATAAGAAGATTATGTGATTTTAACAATTTATATATAAAGTTTATTATCTATGATTATGTATAAGTAAAAGTATGGAATCCATGTCTGATGAAAAAATACAAAAAATAATCTCTGTGTACAAAAAACAACGAGATAGAGATAAAAAGAGATATGAAACACGTAAGAATGATCCAGTATTTATGGAAAAAAATAGAGAAAGGGCACGACTTTATCATAAAACTCATCGTGATTCACGAAAACAACATTATGAAAAAAATATTGAATATGTTAAAGCAAGAAATCTACTTAATTATTACAAAGCAAATAATCGTATTGAAGAATTTAAAAATAAATATCCTAAAAGAATTGAATTACTATCTCAATATGGAGTCGTCCTTTAAGGTTCGTCTTCTGATTCTTGTTTCATTTTTTCTAAATCTTTTTTACTATCTACATCATCTCTTTTGTATATCATACATTTATCTAAACCATTTGTTATAGATGGTTTTGCAGAATCATAACTCTTAAATCTTTTTTTAAACACTTTAATAACATCTTCCGTTATCAAAGGGGATTGCTCTATCAATCTATCATATTCAGCACGACATATTGCTAAAAAATCTGAACAATTCTGTCTTCTATCAGGATCTATTGCTAATTCTATACTAATATTTCTACCCAATTTACTCCATGAAACACCAGCAGACCTATGAGATTCCATTAATTCTGCTACAGATAGAAAATTTTGTAATGTACTTAAAATACCAGCAAAAATATTAACACCACCAACTATTGCTTGTGCTGTTGATTGTTCACTTTCCGGAACATAACTTGACAAACCCACATTACAAGCACCTGTTAAAGTTGATAATATAATCACAGGAATTGAGAACATATAATACCTCAATCTGTATTTTTTTTCACAACTATTATGCAACCATCTAAAACAACTTGCTTTTTCTGACCATTCTGCTAATAATAATTCACATTCATTAGTCCAATGCTCTAATGGTCTCTCCATCAATAATATATGTAATAAAATAATCTATACCATAAATAAATATAAAAAAATGATAATACTAAAACACCAGTATCTATTCTATCCATCTACTGCTCAACAACAATATTAGATCCTTCTATGTGAATCGTTTTTATGTGAGATACAAATATCCGATGGAGTTTGTTTTTCTCTTGACCAGTTCCATACCTCAACACCAACCTAACATCACGACCTCTACCATCATATATTGTATTCTTATCAATAGTCAGAGCACGTCCTATCAAATATTGAGATTTATGATTCATCAGAGATCTACAAGGCACTCCATGAGATTGATTTAATGCTGACTCTAATTCAATCATATGATCTCCATTAAATGCCTTATCAACAGACGAGGATTTATCCGTTCGAATTTCTCTCGCGGGGGTTTTAACCGAGTCAATAACGAAATTATAATTATTCATTTTGTCCCCAATACCACTCAGTCCACTGGTAGTAGAATGATTGCTGAAACCATAGCCATTCGTAGTGTTGCTATAATTCGTTTCCATCTTAGAATAAATATAAGTTTGACCATTAGGAGTATGAGGAGTTCCACCAGCATCTAAATCTGCTCCGTCCATCTGTTCCGTTAATGTATATAATTTATCATTATCCGAGGGCATCACCAAAATTGATCTACATTTAGCATGTTCTAATGGTATCTGAAGGGTGCTAACCAAATCGTTCTTACTCGTGGAATGAAGTATGGTTGCCACACTATTTAAGTCATACATAATCTTGCCACCTCTATTCATCTTTGCCATCATACCTTCTTCAAAACCAGCAATATTCAATTGCCTAACAATCAAACGACAATTAGATATTTCATAAGTAGGAGCAAAAGTAGAAGGTGGTTTAGACACTAAAACAAATGTTGGTGCATTCTCTGTTCCGTGTGCTATTGTTCCAGTTGCCGTAGGTTCAGTTCCAGTTGGTTGTTTGAATGTATATTTAGTTGGTTCAGCACCAGTTCCTTGTTCAATCGTAGCAATAACAAGTTTATTATCATAAGGTGCTTTCACACCAGTTGCTAAATTAACTAGTTCTACTTCCTCATCAACTTGAAATGGTGAATGTTGTACATCTTGCTGATTATTTAGTTTAAGTGTAAATAGTTCCGTCATCACATCATTATTGGAAAAATTTGCTGATGCCCCATCTTTTGAAGCAAACATAGGATTGAGAGCAACACGACGATTATTAGACACACCATCAAGGTTCTTTATAACTCTACTTGCCTCCTCACATAAAAATTCTATGTAGACCCCATCAAGAGCAACATTTGGAACTGCCACACTATTTTGTGCAAATAGTCCCATATGGATTTGTAGTGAAACACTACACTTGACAAACTCATCAGGAGCACTAATAGTTGATGTAGGATCACCTCCAAAATTCTTCATTTTCATGTATTGATTGTACATAGCATTGTTTTGAATAGATTTAGAAGTCCCGAGAGTTCCACGAGATGCTGGAGTCCATTGACCACACCCTTCCGTGATGCTTCTTTTTGCCAAAATGCTGTCAGATTTGTCGTATGAATATTTTATAGACACCCATGAGTTGTAATTCTCAGTCGTTTCCAAAATTTGAGTCCGATTCCCAGCATAACAAACTACTCGAGAGAATAAACTATTAGCACCTATCGTTCCGTCTAAACACAGAGCAGTTTTAAAAGCATCAGTGTTCTTTATCAAAACATCAAAATTTAAAGTAGTTTTAGTTCCATCAAAAAACTTAACAGATGGAGGAATGTACACACCAATTACTTGATTTGGACCAAATACTTCTCCATTATCAACACGAATCTCCTTATCAACCTGTGAAATAGTCACTTTTTCTCCGACACTGAAATACGAGGACATTGTTTTATAATATCTTAATATATATTAATTTAAATATTATTTTTTTAAAAAAATGTATAAGTAAAAAAATTATAATATTCCTCTCCAACCGATCCAACCACTTGATATTGGTTCTTCTTTTGGTTTCTCTCTATGTTCTTTGCAAGTTTCTTTTAATTTTAAATATTGCACGTCTGTTTTTAATATTTTAATATCATGTTCTATATTGTTTAGTTTTCTCAATATTATAGCAATCATTTCACGATTCGTTTTTGTTGATCGTTCCATATATTAAATACTAATACAAAAAAACTCGTTCTAAAATTATAATATTTTTCTTATATATAATATAATGAAGAGAACATATGAAACTGGTATAATCTATGGTATGAGATGCCTTAACACTAATCAACTATACATTGGATCAACTAAACAACCCTTGAAAACAAGACATTCAAAACACATCACGGATTATCGTGGGTGGAGTGGATATAAAAAAAACAAACCTCGTAATTATAGAAGTTCATTTGAAATTATTAAAAATGGAAATTATGAAGTTTTTGAAATACAAAAATATTGTTGTAATGAAAAATCTGAATTAGAATTACTTGAAGCAACATATATTCATAATAATAATTGTGTGAATCGTATTATGCCACGAAGAGAACATAGTTATATTACTGATGATAAATTTAAAGTATGATCTTTCTAATTATCTGACTTGATATATTTTTACCTATATATTTTTGACTATGTTTTATCATTAATTGACTTAATACATTTGATGTTAATTTAGAACCTGATGATGAATTAAAGACATTCTCATTTGTTGATTTTAAATAAAATGTTCTTAATATTTTCTGTAAATCCTTTGGTATAGAAACTTCATTGTTGTTTATACAAAAAAACATATCATTCTTTTCTAATACTATATAATTAGCATCTGTGTGTTTTTTTATTTTATTATACTCTCGTTTTCTCGTCCACTTCATATTTATTAATGTACTATTTCTTAAAGGAAATCTAAATAATATTTCAAAGACAATATATACATTTAATAATCCATGATCTGAATTATTTAATTCTCTTTTAGAATATCCATATAAATCATTTCCTATATTTGTTATCATTGTTTTTAATTCTTCTACACTAATCATATTATTTATTTGTTTGTCTGTTATACTATCATCTGTTCTTAATATATCTCTTTGTACATCATATTCAGCAATTAATTCATCATAATCACCATTACTATTTAATGCCATCATTAATACTATTAATGCATTCAAATAGTTTCGTTTCGTGGATTTATGTAATCCTTCAAGATATTCCATTATACTTGACAAATCATATAAAAAATCATAATCATCTGTATTTAATCCATTCATTATATGTTTTATGTTTCTCTCATATATTGCTATTGTGTTTTCATTAGCACTTGGTCTTGACTCTGTTATCATATCGTTTAGATTTTCTGCCATATTTATAATGATTTAGATTTTATTTTAAATAATAATAATTTTAAATTTCATAAGTTTTTATTACTTTCAATAATGAATCTCGTGTTTTATATTTACGATTTAATTTAATTCTTAAAAACTCATAATATTTGAGATAATCAAGTACATCTGTCATATTGCTTTTATACTTCTTTTCTAATAAATCATATTTCAGATTTACTCTAATTATTTCTGTTAAGTCAAAGGGGAGAGGTAAATTATTAATTAAGAGAAGTTTTTGTATAGTTGCCATCTATATTTTATATTATATTATTTTTTCCTATATTTTCTCAAATTTTTATTTTTAAGTATGATAAAGTTGGTTGTATCAATTTGTCTGTATTTATGTAATGCTAATATACAAGTTAAAAATAATAAATAATCTGATCTTCTTATTTTATGACAATTAATTTTATTTTTGTATACTAAATTACAAACTCGTTTAAATAATGCTATTTGTTGTGATATATTTGCACCTTTTCTAAATCCATCACGAACCATGTTTTCTGCCATCTCTTTATAACACTCGTTTAAATCTGTGCTGTTTACTGGAAACTTACATATATATTCGTTTTCGTAATTTATGTACATTGTATATATTGACATATTTTACTTATTATTAAGTATAGATAAAAAAATATTCTTAAATATTAGTGATTGTGAATTATGAAGTGGCACGTTTAGTGAATGATAAATATTGTGATACTATAATATATTTCCTATTCGTGCCATCTCACCAAAGATAGTGATATGACCAATAATTTGCTGTATCCTTCATTTTATATGTTAATTGACCTAGTTTATTTTTAATCCCTGATGCCCTTGACCTATATGATTTCCTCTGTTCTTTTGTTGCTTTTCCACTTCTCCAATCTACCATTCCCTTATAACCAAATCCAATCTTCTTTGGATTACCTGTTGTTTTGTTTTTTACGTATACAAAATATTTATATCTTGATTTCGTAGTATTTTTAAATGGTTTGTATAAAGGTTTCTTTTCCATATATATATAGTTTATTTTATTTTTTTTTCAAGTGTATTTTATCAATTTTATATGCTTTTGATTTATTATTAACTGAGGCATAAAGTCGTGCCATTCCCCATTGATCTGCTGATTTAACGTGTGATCTTACTGAACCAGGATTACTATAAAAAGCACCTTTGCCTTTACGAAATATTGTTCTTAATCCTGATATTTTATATCCAGTTATTCTGCCTATTTCACTTATTGAATGAGATTCATTTAATTTAAATCCATATTTACGATTAAACTTTTGCTTGTATGTTTGCACCATATATATATATATCTTAGATTTTTTATTTACATATTATAAACTTCAATATTTCTGTTCTTAATCATTACATATTTACGAACTTCAATCCAGCATTGCTGTACATGGTCTGTATTAGCAATAACCATAGAATTATGAATATCAATTCCACGATTGTCAATCCTATTTGCCAGTCCCTTCAATCTATATCCTTGATAGAATTGCTGACCTAATAGTTCAGTTCTCTGTACACGACCTTCAAACTCTCCACTAGCTGTAGCAATCAAACCATCTTGTCCTTGTCCTGAATAAATAGCACGAGGAATAAATGGAATCTGAGATTCTGCCTCCTTTAAACTATGAAATTGACGAGCAGGGTTTGAAACAAACTGAGGATATAAGAACTCACTATTCACAAATAAATTAGATGTTAATAGATCTCGTGCTGGTTTACCAACTCCTCCAAGAGCAGATCCACATTGACTATTAAACTTACCAGTCAAACTAGTAGCATCTTTAGTATCAAGAGCAAGACCATACACAACAGAATCAACGATTAAACCCTGTCCACCCACATTTCGTACATTTTGCACATATCCTGCCTTATTAACAGATTGCTTGGAAAGTAAATAATCCGTGTAAGAAAATGTAAGTCCCTTGTCATATTCTTCTTGGAAACGATCCATTATTTCCCCCTGATAACTGGTGTAATTTGCTATGAACTTACATTTAGTTCTATCAATGCTAATAGGTTCGGCAATATCACCTGCTAAACTTTCAGGAAGACAGAGACGAGATTTAAGATCCGTGAAATCCCAGTATAACACCACCTCTATCTGTTCATCGAGAAATCCTAAAGGTAATTGGTTGCCCTGTTTACAATACTCAAACAAATTGTGCAATTTAAGTTGAAACTCAGGGTCTCGTTCTAATCTCAATTCAGGGTGACACGATAAACCTTGACGATCACCAGCAATAGTAGATTGGCAATATTCATATCCATTAGATAAACCATATCCATGAGTAGACGAAACATCACTACCTATATCATACACAAGTTCATAATCTAATTGACGACCGGAGAGCATTGCTTCACGTTCCTTGTTAATAGAGTTCTGTACAAAACAACTCTTTAAACCTTCTAAACTATTCCAAGAATCAGTATCTGATATAATTTTTCCGGAAGTTGTACGGAGCACTGCTCTCCTGACTAAACTATGTATTCCAGTGGTGATGTATGGAAATGCTTGATTAAGTGTGGCATTTGCTTCAAATCCAATACTTATAGCAGAATTTGGGTGAAGGAATCCTCGTGGTTGAAGACGGAATACACACTCTGACTGACTGAAACTCAAAGGTTCTAACACATCAGATGTATACCTCATTAATTGATTAGTTGCCATACTCTTAATGTTAAGAATATTGGGTTGCTGAGAAGAATTACTTGGTGCTTTTGAAGTTTGGACTTCATCTTTATAGGAACTCATTTTATAATATATTAATATATAAAATAAATCTGTAAAATAATTTTAAAAAATACTTTAATTTAATCACGAAATAACTTGAATCCCGGACTGGTTATATAAGATGGTTGTTTCTGCATTGACATATATAAACAACGATTGAGAATTATTAGTAGTCAAATCAGATTCAATACTTAAACCAAATGGAGCACTTGACATTTCGACACCTGATCCTCCTAAGAAATTGTCAAAATTTACACCAATTCCACTGACCACACCTGAATTACAAACGAGTTGATATGGAATACCGGTATTTATTCCACCAACAACCTTGCCAACATAATTTCTATGGGTATTCTCCAATCCACCTTGAATATGAGTTGCTTTATAAAATGGAACAACAGAATTAACATAATCACGATATAATGTTGGATCTGCCGTACTTGTATCAGGTTCTTCTTTAACATTACAATCACGTGGATATAATTTTGGTAGCAAACTGCCTCCACGTAATGTAGATATTTTCAAAATGTCTGCTATTTCACCTCCGGAGTTCATAGGACTGAGAGTAGCAAATGAATCGTTTGCTAGATTATTAAGTTTATTAGATGGCAACATATTAATATACAACGACTTAACCTTTTTCAATGAAAAATTCATAGTGGATTGCATGTTTTGAGAATTAGTGGTATCGTAATAAGAATGTACAGATTGTATAGTCATACTGCCCTCCTTTTGTGAGAGAAGACGAGAAAGTTGGTCAGGAGGAGGAGTAATAACCGAACATATTAACTTCAAATTAGACAATTCATAAAAAGCACCTTCAAAATTAGAAATATCCGGATCAGTAGAATAATCTGCTGGTAAAACTTGCATTGCCATAGCATCACTTTCCATCATCAATGATAACGAAAGACCCCCAAAAGTATTTTCAGTAAGAGGTATGCTTTGTCCTGAATTTAGGAACGAACACGGCAAATGTGTACAAAACGAAGAAGTGTTTTCACTTGCTACAACACTCCGTTTGTGTGTTTCATAATTAGGGAATGTGAGTAAAGATTCCGAAAAGTGAGATAGGGCATCGTCTGTATTTGAACTGGTATTTTGGAGGTATGATGCCAACCATCTGTTCCAGTTCCTTTCATGAGACAGGGTCGTCTGATGTTTTGTCGACCTAAAAATAATCTGAGAAAATAATGCTAGGACTCCAAGACGAGAAGAAGAAGTTAATGCTTCTGTCACAACTGGAGTGGTTCGTGACTCATCTTTGAAATACTGGACATCACCACATATTCTCACACTTGATGGATCTAAAACAAAATTACCACTAGGTATATCCCAGTTTATCTGTGCCACTCCATCTTTATACGAATATCTGTCTGTATTAGTAGAATTGCTAGGTCTTAGTTCTAAATATCTGCTTGACATGTTTTATAAAATAATAAAAGATTATAAATTTTTCAATATAAAAAAAGTTAAAAAAAAATATATGACTTAATATATTTATCTTGCTGTTGAACTTTGTGCCTCTGCCACTTGACCTGAACTGGCAATATTTTGCACTGCCCCTGCTATAATTTTTTTCGGTGGTGGTTCTGCTGGAGGAGGTGGTTTAGCATCGTGATGATGGAATAATTCACTAATATCACTAACGACACTCCCCACAGCACCTAATCCAACACCAGCAATTGCTAAAAGTGGGTCACCAGTAGCAACCCCCATAACATCAGCAACACTTCCCATTTCTCCCATAAAATTACCAACTTTATCACCTGTATTTTCTCCATAAAAAAATGATTTATTCTTAACTTGTGAATATATATCTGAACCGAGAACACCAACACT